>OGXT01003132.1_pt1 | contig 11921 bp, 10 predicted proteins | sample 1576361 | NCBI WGS metagenome assembly OGXT01 (sample SAMEA3541514, study PRJEB24748) | human gut metagenome | biome: human gut; feature: human-associated habitat; material: faeces | place: China | collected 2012 | reverse complement strand
AAGTCAGCAGTACGGAGGCTTTACAGTTCCGTCGGCAGACCTTATTTTAGAGCCGTATGCGGAAAAGTCATATAAGTATTATATAGAAAAATATAAGAATATCGGACTCGATGAAGAAAAATCAAAAGAAATAGCAATGCAAGATATTCAAAGAGATTTTGAACAGGGTTTCCAAGGTTGGGAATATAAATTCAATTCGGTATCATCAAGCCGCGGAGATTATCCGTTCATAACAGTTACTATCGGTACTGGTACGGGACGTTTTGCAAAGATGGCGTCAAAGACTATGCTTGAAGTCAGAAAGAACGGACAAGGCAAAAAAGGACACAAAAAGCCTGTTTTGTTCCCTAAAGTAGTGTTCTTGTATGATGAAAAGCTTCACGGTGAGGGCGGCCCTTTGGAAGATGTTTTTGAGGCGGGAATTGACTGTTCTTCAAAGACAATGTACCCTGATTGGCTAAGCCTTTCGGGTGAGGGATATATTGCGTCAATGTATAAAAAATACGGTAAAATCGTTTCACCTATGGGCTGTCGTGCATTCTTGTCACCTTGGTACGAAAAGGGCGGTATGAAACCGGCTGATGAAAATGATGTGCCTGTATTTGTCGGAAGATTTAATATCGGTGCTGTGTCGCTTCATTTACCTATGATTTTGGCAAAGGCTCAACAGGAAAATAAACCGTTTTTTGACGTGCTTGATTATTACTTAAACCTAATCAGACAACTTCACTTGCGTACATATGACTATCTTGGCGAAATGCGTGCGTCTACAAATCCGCTTGCATATTGTGAGGGCGGTTTCTACGGCGGTCATCTTGGAATACATGATAAAATAAAGCCTATTTTAAAGACTGCAACAGCGTCATTCGGTATTACGGCGCTTAATGAATTGCAACAGCTTTATAATAAGCGTTCACTTGTCGAAGACGGTGAATTTGCAATCAGAACACTTGAGCATATTAATGAAAAAGTAAATCAATTCAAGGCTGAGGACGGAAAACTTTATGCCATATACGGTACACCTGCCGAGTCACTTTGCGGACTTCAGGTTACACAATTCAGAAAGAAGTACGGCGTAATCGAAAACGTATCCGACAGAGAATATGTCTCAAACAGTTTCCATTGTCACGTTACGGAGGATATTACTCCGATTCAAAAACAAGACCTTGAAAAACGTTTCTGGGAGCTTTCAAACGGCGGTAAAATTCAGTATGTAAAATACCCTATAAGCTACAACAGAGAGGCTATAAAAACTCTTGTAAGACGTGCAATGGATATGGGATTTTATGAGGGTGTAAACTTGTCGCTTGCGTATTGTGACGACTGCGGATATGAAGAACTTGAAATGGACGTGTGCCCGAAGTGCGGAAGTAAAAATCTTACTAAAATCGAAAGAATGAACGGTTACTTGTCATATTCGAGAGTTAAGGGCGATACAAGACTTAACAATGCAAAAATGGCAGAAATCGCAGAAAGGAAAAGTATGTAATGCGTTATCATAATATAACAAAAGATGATATGCTTAACGGTGACGGACTGCGTGTTGTACTGTGGGTTGCCGGTTGCGAACATCATTGTCCGAATTGTCAAAATCCCGTAACCTGGGATATAAACGGCGGTTTGGAATTTGATGAGGCTGCAAAGAAAGAGATTTTTGATGAACTTGAAAAAAATTATGTTTCCGGTATAACATTCAGCGGCGGAGATCCTCTTCATACACAAAATCGAAAAGACGTTGGAGCACTTATTGAAGAAATTAAAGAAAAATTCCCGAATAAAACCATTTGGATTTACAGCGGTTATGATTGGCAGGACGTAAAAGATTTGCCGTGTATGAAATATGTTGACGTAATGGTGGACGGCGAATTTGTGGACGGTCTGAAAGATAATAAGCTTTTGTGGCGGGGAAGTACAAACCAAAAAGTTATAGACGTACAGAAAAGCCTTGAAATAGATAAGGTTGTTCTTGCGGTTAAGTAAAGGAGTTAATTTATGCAGAGAGTAGCTAAATTTGAAAAAGTCAGCTTTGAACAATTCAAAAAAGACTGGGCAGACACATTTTATGTGACAGATGGTATAGAAAAGATATACGAAGATATAAAGCTTCCGAAAAGAGCAACGGCAGGTTCGGCAGGTTATGATTTTTATGCGCCGATGGCTTTTGAATTAAAGCCTGGAGAAACTATAAAAATACCGACAGGTATCAGAGTTAAAATCAATGACGGCTGGGTACTGAAACTTTATCCGAGAAGCGGTTTGGGATTTAAGTTCAGAGTGCAGATGAACAATACCGTCGGAATTATCGACAGTGATTATTATAACAGCGATAATGAGGGACATATATTCTGCAAAATCACAAACGACACAAACGAAGATAAAACCGTTTCTGTAAATAAAGGTACAGGATTTTGTCAGGGAATATTTGTAGAATACGGAATTACTTTTGATGATGATGTTACCGACGAAAGAAACGGCGGTTTCGGAAGTACGGGAATGTAAAAAAAATGAGTTCCATGTGAACTCATTTTTTAGTTTGTATCTATATGTTTTCTGTATTCATTAGGACTCATATGTACGATATGTCGAAATGTTTTACAAAAATATGGTGATGAATTATAACCACATGCGGTAGCTATATCTGTTATGCTGTGTTTACTGTTTCTAAGAAGTTCGCAGGCATTGTTTATACGCACTGTATTCAGATAATCCGAAACGGTTATGTTCATTTCTTGTTTAAACAGCTTACACAAATGCGGTTTTGAAATATGAACGGCGTCTGAAATATCGTCAAGGTTTTGAACTGTCTGATAATTCTTGTTTATGTATTCGAGAATTAAATCTATAGTTTTGTGTTTTTCTGAAACTTTTTTCTTTTCCGTATTTTTATAGCTTGAAAGAATGGTGAGCAGTTCGCAAATGTGAATATATGAGTAATTCGGATTTTGTTCCATACGTTGTATTATTTCTATTACAGAACTGAATTGTGCGGAATCCAAATGTATTTTCTGATTGTTAAACATATTGAGCAAGTTTTGGTATGCATCAGGCAACATATATTGTGAAAGATAATGTTCGGTAAAATGAAGAGCATATCTTTCGTGTTCCGTACCGCCGTTGTTTTTGTGGAGATCATCCGGCTTTAACAGAACAATTTCGTTTTTTGATACTGAAATAAGTTTGTCATCGGCAAGCAATGTTGTAGAACCTCTCAAAATGATAAATATTTCATATGAATGGTGATAGTGCAAATTAGATTGCCTGTCACCCTTTTTTCGTGTTTGACGATTGAGGTAAAACCAATCGTTTAAGGGATTATATCCGTTTGCCATATGTGACCGCTCCTTATCTGTTATAACGAGTACATAATATAACAGAAATTCGGTGATGTCAATACAGTATAAATCAAAAATAAAACCGATTGACAACAAGAAATAAATGTGATAAATTATACACAAGGGATATTTATGAAAAACTAATGTATGTGAAAAAAACATATAAAGGAAGATGAATATGAAATTAAGAATTTTAGACAAAAATAATAATGAATTGTTTGTAAAACAAGGCTTGAAAATTGACTGTACATATGAGAGTGAATATTCTGCAGGAGATAAAATTTATATTTCGGCAAATAACTGTTATTTTTTCAAAATACAGCTTGACAGTGCATTAAAAGAAACGGTTGTATATGCTCCATCGGGTAGTTTTGAATATCAAATTCCGACAGAAGTGTTGGAACGTATATATGAAGAAGGTGCTTTTGCGGGAACGGAGCACAGAATACGTGTATCGGAGGCTACTGACGAAGAAGCATACGGCGAGAGGAATATTTCACTTAATCCATATGACTTGCAAGGTCAAAAAAGATGTTATCCGCACGCATATGCGAATTATGTAACACGCGGTGAGCCTTGCTTTTTTGAAAGAAATGCGATTGACGGCGTACTTGAAAATAAGGGCCACGGAAATTTTCCGTATCATTCTTGGGCAGGCGGTGCAAGAGATGATTTGGAGTATTATGTTGATTTCGGTACAGAAGTTGAAGTTGAAAAATTAGTATTTTATTTAAGAGCTGATTTTCCGCACGATACATATTGGAAGAATATTGATATAGAATTTTCGGACGGTGAAATCGTTACCGCAAACTTCGAGGGTGTTGCAGATGGTCAGGAAGTTGTATTAAAAGAGAAAAAAATTACAAGAACAATTCACCTTACAAATTTCATACAAGCGGTATTCCCGCTTTCTTGGGCGGCATTGTCGCAAATTGAGGTGTACGGCAGATACATAAAGGAAGATTTGAGCAAAATTGAAATAAGAAGTGCCTCAAATCCGAAAGATGTAAAAAATTACACAACCGAACGTTTAAGAGAAGAATTTCATATTGCAAAACTTTTCACAAAAGACAATATCAGAATGGTATATAGCCATATAGACAGAATTATCACCGCGGGAATTATGCCTGTTTACAGTGAATTGAAACTTGAGGCAGGCAAGGAGCTTGCGGCGGATTATTTCCTTCAAAGACGTGAAATGGGTTGTATTAATATCGGCGGAAAAGGTATAATTACCGTTGACGGAACGGAGTATGAAATGAATCCGCGTGACGGTATTTATATCGGTATGGGCAATAAAGATATTTCGTTTAAGTGCGTTGATATTGAAAATCCGCCTAAGTTTTATGTTTCGTCGTGTCCGGCACATACATCGTATCCTGTTGTGAAAATTGATATTACAAAGGCTAAGAAAGTTCCTTGCGGAAGTAAAGAGGATTGCAATAAGCGAGTGATAAACCAATATATTCACCCTGAAGTTATGCAGAGCTGTCAGCTGGCAATGGGACTTACAATGCTTGATGTCGGTTCAAACTGGAACACAATGCCGTGTCATACACATGACAGACGTATGGAGGTTTATTTGTATCTTGATATGGATGAAAATGACGCAGTATTTCATATGATGGGTGAGCCTGATGAAACACGTCACATCATTATGCACAATGAAGAGGCAGTTATTTCGCCGAGTTGGTCGATACATACAGGTGTCGGTACAAAGAATTACTCATTCATTTGGGCAATGTGCGGTGAAAATCAAGAATTTGACGATATGGACTTCATTGAAACAAAAGATTTGAAATAATTTACAAAAAGCTGGATGTAGAGTACATTCGGCTTTTTTTATTGACTTTTACAAAGTGAATTGATACAATTAAATAAATAAAGAAAAGAGGGAAAATAAAGTGAAGAAAATATTATGTTTTGGTGATTCAAATACATGGGGACATAACCCCATAGACTGTTTACAGCTTGAGAAACCGTGGACAGTTTGGTTAAAGAATATTGTACCTGAATATGAAATAGTATCTGACGGAGTATGCGGCAGAGCAACAACTCATTATTTGGAAAATGAAGATAAAACAAATGGTTTAAAAGATTTCAGAGAAAGATATTTAAGCGGTGAAAATGATTTTGATTTGATTATAATAATGCTCGGTACGAACGATGTGCTGAACAATATAGATTTTTCAAACCAAAAGACCGCCGATGTGCTTAAACTATATGTAGAAGAATGCAGAGCAAAATTCGGTAAGGACAAACCGAAAATATTGCTAGTATCGCCGATTTTGATAAATGATAATTGTTTGACACATCCTATATTCAAGGATTTATACAGTGAAAAATCAATCGAAAAATCAACGCACTTTTCGGAATATATATCAAAACTTGCAGATGAAGAAGATACATATTTTATGAATGCGGCGGATTACGCGAAAGCGTCCGACATTGACGGAATACATATGGTTCCGGAGGAACATAAGAAACTTGCAAATGCGTTTGCGGATAAAATTAAAGAAATATTGTCATAAGGTGAAATAAATGCTAAGAATATCAGATATAAAATTAGGAACAGATGATACAGAATCAGATTTAAGAAAGAAAGTTTTAAAACTTTTGGGTGTGAAGAATGTAAAGTCTTTTGAAATATCAAAAAAGTCAATAGACGCACGAAAAAAGCCTGATATACATTATGTATATTCGGTCGATGTTGAAACCGATAACGAAGAATATTATGCGAAGAAAATAAAAAACTCACAAATTGTAAAGAAGAAAACTTATGAATTTCCGAAGTGCGGTAAATTTGACAAGCCTGTCGTGATAGTCGGCACAGGACCTGCGGGACTTATGTGCGGACTTACTTTGGCACAAAACGGGTATAAGGTAATACTTCTTGAACGCGGAAAGTGCGTAGAAGAAAGAATGAAAGACGTTGAGGCATTTTGGGAGGCAGGCTTTTTAAATCCCGAATCAAATGTACAGTTCGGCGAAGGCGGTGCGGGAACTTTTTCTGACGGAAAACTTACAACGGGTATAAAAGATTTTCGTATAAGAAAGGTGCTTGAAGAATTTCATAAGCACGGTGCACCGAAAGAAATATTATATTATTCAAAACCGCACGTCGGAACCGATAATCTTTCTAAAATGGTTGCGTCAATCAGAAGTGAAATTCGTAAACTCGGCGGTGAAGTCAGATTTTCCAATAAACTTGTCAATGTAAAAACCGACAACGGTGAAATATGCGGTGCGGTTGTTGAAAGTGACAGCGGTGAATATGTGATTGAAACAAATAATATTGTGCTTGCAATCGGTCACAGTGCAAGAGATACTTTTCTTATGCTCCAAAATCGCAATATAGCAATGGAGCAAAAGAGTTTTTCAGTCGGTGCGAGAATAGAACATTCTCAAGAAATGATAAATAAAAGCCAGTACGGTAAAGCGTATAAAAAACTTCCGGCGGCGGATTATAAAATGGCGGTACATCTTGAAAGCGGCAGAGGTGTGTATACATTCTGTATGTGTCCGGGCGGCAGAGTTGTTGCGTCTGCGTCGGAGGACGGCGGTGTTGTGACAAACGGTATGAGCTATTTTGCACGTGACGGAAAAAATGCAAACAGCGCATTGCTTGTAAATGTAACACCGAGCGATTTTAAAACTGACGATCCGCTTGCGGGAATGTATTTTCAGCGTGAAATTGAGCAGAGAGCATTTGAAGTCGGCGGCAAGAATTATAATGCACCGTGTCAAAGAGTCGGTGACTTTCTCGGAACGGAAAGTAACAGTGAATATACGGTCGAGCCGACATATAAGCCTAATGTGACGTGGGTAAATCTTGATGAAGTGTTCCCTAAATTCATAACCGATTCAATGCGTGAGGGAATAGTGCTTATGGATAACAAACTTCACGGATTTGCCGACAACGGTGCGGTTATAACAGGTCCTGAAACGAGGTCATCATCACCAGTAAGGATAATTCGTGACAAGAAAACAATGCAGTCAAACATAAAAGGTCTGTATCCTTGCGGTGAGGGTGCGGGATATGCAGGCGGTATTATGTCCGCCGCGGTTGACGGAATAAAAATAGCGGAAATGGTAGCAATTAATAACGGTAGGGGTAAAAATGAGCAGTAATAAAGTAAAAGGAATAATGTGTATAATTTCATCGGCGTTTTGTTTTGCATTGATGAATATGTTCGTAAGAATGGCAGGAGATTTGCCGTCAATACAAAAAAGCTTTTTCAGAAATTTTATAGCACTTATTATAGCGTTCATTGTGCTGATAAGAACAGACGAAAAATTTAAGTTCAATAAAAAGAATTTGCCTGAATTATTGCTTAGGTCAATATTCGGTACAATGGGAATTTTGTGTAACTTCTATGCAATAGACCACCTTGTCTTGTCGGACGCGTCAATGCTTAATAAGCTGTCACCGTTTTTTGCGGTTATATGCTCGTATTTTGTGCTTAAAGAAAAGGTAAAGCCGTTCCAGGCTTTAGCCGTAATCGTGGCATTTATTGGTGCGTTGTTTATAATAAAGCCACAGTCAATATCGGCAAGCTTGCCAAGCTTTGTGGGAATGCTCGGAGGATTCGGAGCAGGTGTGGCGTACACTATGGTCAGAAAATTAAGTCAGAAAGGCGAAAGAGGTCCGTTTATAGTATTCTTTTTCTCGGCATTTTCGTGTGTTGTGACATTGCCGTATTTGATAGTTGACTATTCACCTATGACGATAGCACAGCTTGTAATACTTATATGTGCCGGAATAGCGGCGGCAGGCGGACAATTTTCGATTACTGCCGCATATTCATACGCACCGGCAAGAGAAATATCGGTGTTCGATTATACGCAAATAATATTTGCGGCACTTATGGGGTTTATAGCATTCGGCGATATTCCCGATAAATTCAGTATTATTGGATATGTAATAATATGCTCCGTGTCGGTAGCGATGTTTTTGTATAACAGAAGAGAAGATACGAAATAACAAAAGCGGTTCAGGTGAACCGCTTTTTATGTTACTTTTTATTCGGATAGAATTTATACATATGATTTAAAGGACCGCTGCCTTTGCCTAAGTCGAGCATATCGAAGAGAGCACCGGTGATATAATCCTTTGCCGATTTCACGGCGGTTTTTATATCCATACCTTTTGCAAGATTAGCGGCAATGGCTGATGACAGAGTACAGCCTGTGCCGTGAGTATTTGGGTTATCAATTCTGACAGCCTCAAACCAAGTTTCGTTTCCGTCATACAGTAAGTCGTTGCTTGTATTTGCAAGGTGACCGCCTTTAAGCAGAACGGTTACGTTATACTTATTATAAATCACATCTGCCGCACGCACCATATCGCTTTCACTTCTTATATCAAAACCGCATAAAATTTGTGCCTCGTGAAGATTAGGCGTGATAATATCGGCAATGGGGAACAATACGGAAGTGAGTGCGTCTATTGCGTCGTCGCGAAGCAGTTTACAACCGCTTGTTGAAACCATAACCGTATCAAGTACAATATTTTTTGCATTGTAATACTTTAATCTGTCTGCAATGGTGTTTATAATTTCTGCCGAAGATACCATACCGATTTTTACCGCGTCAGGGAAAATATCTTTAAATACCGCGTCAATTTGTGATGCAACAACATCACAGGGAATATCGTATACACCGAAAACGCCTGTTGTGTTTTGTGAAGTTACGGAATTTATAACGCTCATTCCGAAAACACCGTTAGCGGCAAATGATTTTAAATCCGCTTGTATTCCCGCACCGCCGCTTGAATCAGAGCCTGCAATAGTTAAAGCTGTTTTCATATCATTTCTCCAATCTTGTTATATAAATCTTTTGTCGCCGTCTCAATATCATCTTGTGCAAAAATACCTGAAACAACCGCCGCACCGACTATGCCTGTACCATTTAATTGAAGTACATTATCACCGTCAATTCCCCCGATTGCTACAACGGGGATATTGACTGAATTTGTTATACTTTTCAAAGTTTGCATATCCATTTTCTTTGCGTCACCTTTTGTTGTTGTACCGAATATTGCACCGCTGCCAAGATAGTCAGCACCGTCTTTTTCGGCTTTTTGTGCTTGCTCGACAGTTTTTGCGGTGACGCCGATTATTTTGTTTTTACCCAAGATTTTTCTTGCCTCGTGAGCGGGCATATCATTTTGTCCGATATGCACACCGTCTGCATTAACCGCTTTTGCCACGTCCACATTGTCGTTTATAATAAGCGGTACATTATATTTTTCGCACAATGATTTTATTTCTTTTGCAGAATTTATAAAATCGTCTGTTGACATATTTTTTTCGCGTAGCTGAAGCAGTGTAACACCGCCTTTTAAGGCTTTTTCAACGTCATCATAAAGCGTTCTGCCGTCGAGCCACGTTCTGTCCGTAATGGCATAAAGTCTTAATGTTTTTTTATCTATATTCAATTTCAATCCCCTCCAAATCAGGATTTGTCATTTCATCAAAAAAGTTGTTTTTGTATGTTGCGATACCTATATTTTCTTTGTATGCGTTTCTTCCGCAACTTGCATATAAACCGAATGCAACAGATACCGCATAAAAAAGATTATTCGGATTTGCGGCGGCAAATGCACCGATAACAGATGAAAGCATACAGCCGGAGCCTGTAATTTTTTTCATCATTGCGTGTCCGCCTGAAATAACGGCGGTATTTTTGCCGTCCGTAACAATATCCGATATACCGCTTACACCTATAATCGCGTTGGTCTTAAGCGAAAGCTTTTTTGCAAGCTCAACAGTATCGTCAAAACTGTCAATATTAACGGCGTCCACACCCGACATATTTTTAATGTTAAGGCAAATACTTTTAAGTTCCGATGCATTAAGTCTTATAATATCGGGTTTTACTTCCGTAATTATTTTATGAACGGCACTTGTTCTGAATTTGGAAATGCCGACTCCGACAGGGTCAAGAACGATAGGTATTTCTCTTGACTTTGCTGTTTTACCTGATATAAGCATAGCGTTTAATCGACTTTCGGAAATTGTTCCGCAGTTTAAAACAAGTCCGTCGGCAATTTGTGTTACTTCACCGACTTCCTTAGGCTCATCAGCCATAATCGGTGACGCACCGATTGTCAATGTTATATTTGCACAATCCGTTGCGGCAACGTAGTTGGTTATGTTATGAACAAGCGGATGTTTTGAATAAACATTTTGTATAATGTCTTTTATCATTGTTCATCTCCGAAAAATTTATCAAGTGCGTGTGTTTGCTTTAATGCGGTAACAAGGAAAATTGCTATAACAGTACCGCCTGCCGAACTTATTATAAACGGAAGTACATATGCGAAAAGTGCAGCCTCTTTACCTATAACGTAAACGGCGATAGGATAAGCGGCAAGTGCACCGATTATACCTGTTCCGAACAATTCACCGATATAGGCAAGCGGCAATTTCTTTGAAAATTTATAGCACAATCCGCCGATAAGCGCACCGCACATACTTCCCGGAAATGCAAGAAGTGTACCCATACCCGTTGCAAGACGAAGAAGTGATGTGATAAATGCCATAATCACTCCGTAAAACGGTCCTAAAAATACTGACGCAATTATGTTTATAAGATGTTGCACCGGAAAACATTTTGACGCGCCGACAGGAAAGTTTAACGGCGAGCATACAACTCCTACAGCTATAAGTACGCCTGCTATTGCTAATTTTCTTGTTGTAATTTTATTCATTTGTAAAAATCTCCTTTGATTAAATTCTTCTAATTATTTATTATAGCATACGCAATATTTTTAGTCAATAAACCGTGGACGAATGAAATATTATGAAAAAATATTATAAAAACTCTTGTGCAAATGCAAAAAATTTGTTATAATGTGTTATACATAGATTGACGAGAGGAGAATAGAATAGTGGAAAAGGAAGGTAGATACGGAGAATTCGGCGGACAGTATGCCGCTGAAACTCTTATGAATGAACTTATTAATTTGGAGGAGGCATTTAACAAGTACAAAGATGACGAGGATTTTAACCGTGAGCTTAATTATTATCACAAGCAATATACGGGCAGACCGTCAATTTTGTATTATGCCGAAAAAATGACAAAGGATCTTGGCGGTGCAAAGATTTATTTGAAACGTGAAGATTTAAACCATACAGGTGCACATAAAATTAATAACGTAATAGGTCAATGCTTGCTCGCGAAGAGGATGGGCAAGAAAAAAGTCATTGCCGAAACAGGTGCGGGACAGCACGGTGTTGCAACTGCGACATTTGCGGCTGTTTTGGGACTTGAATGTGATGTATATATGGGTGAGGAAGATACAAAAAGACAGGCACTTAATGTATTTCGTATGAATTTGCTTGGTGCTACGGTTCATCCTATTACATCGGGAACAGGAACACTAAAAGATGCTACAAATGAAGCTATGCGTGCTTGGACAGCAAATGCCGAAGATACATTTTATGTATTGGGTTCAGCGGTAGGTCCACACCCTTATCCGCTTATTGTAAAGCATTTTCAGAGTGTAATAAGCAAAGAAACAAGAAAACAACTTCTTGAAATGGAAGGTAAACTTCCTGACGCAGTTATGGCTTTTGTGGGCGG
>OGXT01003131.1_pt1 | contig 11925 bp, 8 predicted proteins | sample 1576361 | NCBI WGS metagenome assembly OGXT01 (sample SAMEA3541514, study PRJEB24748) | human gut metagenome | biome: human gut; feature: human-associated habitat; material: faeces | place: China | collected 2012 | reverse complement strand
GCTCCAGCTGGAGCCGGGCGCGTAGCCCTGGCCGGCGGGACGGTCCAGCGCCTTGCCGCTCACGGGATCAAACACCACGATGTGGCAGGCGCTGCCATCTTCGCGCAGAAACTCGCGCATGGTGGTATCCGCGTGGATTCTGGCAATGGCGGCAAAGCGGGGATCGCCGGTCTGTTCGCTTGCCCAGTAAAGCAGGCTGAGGTTCATCATGCAGTCGATGATGGCGTAGCCCACGCGTTCCCTGCCCGGCCAGGCGCGAATGAAGCCCGCCGGATTAAAGCGCCCCGCCAGCAGGGTAGCCGCGTGCAGCGTATCGGACAGGGCCTGCTTATCGCCCAGAAGGCGATAATGGGCGCCGGTGGAAAGCAGGTACATGAAACCCACGTCGTGGTTGAGCAGGTCGAAGGCGCGCAGCTCGCGGGTGAGAAGGTCCTCTACGCGAAGCGCCTCATCACGATAGACCGCTTCGCTCGTCGCGTGGTAAAACTGCCACATCATTCCCGGCCAGAAGCCGCCCGTCCACCAGCTGTTTCCGTCAAATGGCGATACGACATAGCGGCGTCCCTCGCTTTTATAGGGGATAATTCCCTGAGCGGCGGCCTGCTTTGCGCCGAGGGCAAATTTCACGGCGGCCTGCTCAAAGGCCGAATCAATCCAGTGTTCCATAGTCAAGCACCTCCGTCGGCGGATTTTCCCAAAGGGCGCGGCCGCCCGTCACCGTACCCAACACGGCGCTGACGAGCACGCTGTCGCCTGCGGGCAGCGCGGCCCTTAGCGTGGGTAACAGGGCGCGCGGGACCATCAGATTGGTGTTGGGTTCGGGGATGATAACTTCGCCGGTTTCAAACCCGGCCAGCGCGCGCACGCCGCTGACGCCCCACGGCGCGATGACCGCCGCGCAGTCCCGCTCCTGAATGATTTCGGGGGATGCAGCGTGCTGGCAGAAGGCTACCTCGCCTTTCCAGCCGTCGCGGCAGATGGCGAATCCGCCCTCGGCCGCGTAAAGCGGCCGGTCCGAATGGATGCGATGGATGCGCACATGCCATTCGCCGAAGGGACGGATCTCCGTCCGGACGGTTACGCCGGCAAAGGGGCGCCAGACGGAGCGCACGCAGTCCGCGTTCAGCTCGTAACGATCGCAGCCGTAACGGGGGTGGAAGGTATCCCCATCCTCGCTAAGGGCGAGCATGTTGTCAAAAGCGCCGTCCTTGAGAAGCTTCTGGGCTTTGCATACGCTGAAGCCAAAAGCCGTGGAATAGACGAATTTTTCGTACTTGGCCTCGTCGTGGCTGTGCTCATGGGCGTGGTTTCCCGCGGTAAAGGCCGTTACATGGCTGCCGTCGGCGCTTCGCACAATCAGCATGCGCGCATGCGGCTGAAGGGAGCGCGACGGCGTAGCGTAAGGCTTTTCCTGCGCCTGCCAGAAGGGGTGCTCCGCCGGAAGGGCCAGACAGGCGAAGGCTTTCATCGCCCAGTAGGGAGAGCCGGGCGCATTATAGCCCTCGGCCATGAGGAGGTTAGGGTATCCGTAGCCAATGGTGAGCACGCCGTCGCGCGTGAAGATGGGTTTTTGGAACCAGCTGCGCATGTTGGACAGCAGCAGATGCTTCATCATGCCGTTGTCGAAGTCCTCCGTGGCCCCCTCCGCCAGCGCCAGCGCCGCGTAAAACGCGCCCTGGGCAAAACGGTAGGTCAGACTTCTTCCGTAGGGCAGGGCCTCTCCGCAGCTATCAAACCAGCAGGCAAAATCCTTCGCCATCAGCCTGCCGCGTTCAAGAAAGACCTCGCTGCGCCGGGGATCGCGGTCCTTCATGACAAGGGCGTAGATCAGGCCATAGTAGTGAAAGGCCCACATGGTGTAATACTCGCGCTGGTTGAAATAGTCGAAGTACCACCCGTCGCCCTCGTAATGGGACTCGATCAGTTCAAAGTCCCTGCGCATCTGATCTTCGGGATAGGGCAGGCCGCAGGTTTCAAAGCCGATATTGACCAGCACGCGGAAAAAGGTCCAGTTGTTTTTGGGCATATCGTGCCGGTTGATCTGGTCGAGCCACCGATAAAGCTGGGCCTGCGTCCGTTCGGGCAGGGAGAAGAAGAAGGCTTCTGGCGCAAGGGCCATGCCCATGCCGAACACGGCCATCTCCACCAGCCGTTGATCGTAATCTGTCACCTCGCCCCAGTATTCTGGTGAATCGGGATCGACCCCATGGATGATTCCCTCACGCCAGCAGTCCCACAGCGGACCGACGCTTGCGCAGCCGCCCGCCAGCATGGGGACGATGGCCCAGAGGGGACGCGCAAAGGCCTCCATCTGCGCGATGTCATCGGGGTATACGGCGCCGGTGTCCCCCAGATGCAGCCGGGCCTTTCCGGGACTTAGCAGGGGCAGCAGCGGTTCGATGAGCGCGACCGCCGCGCGCTCCACATCCGCGCGCGTGCGCAGCGGATTGTCCTTGACACAGTTCCCCATGGTTTTCAGCTCCTTTGAAATGCAAATGTCCGGTGGTGCAGCCGTCCGGCGGGCGCCTCAAGCGCGAGCCGCCAGACGCTTCCGGGAAAGTTTCCGGCCATGCGCGAATCGGTGACGGGGATTTCCTCCACGCGCTGCAACAGCGTGGAATCGTGCGAAAGCAGCAGTCCCCCGAAGGACGCGCTCCCCGGAGAGAGTTCGGGGCGGTCGCGCAGCATGAACACCCAGGTCACCGGCTGTGCGCGGTCAAGCTCTATGTCGTCCGTGAGGTTCATGCCGTTTCCGTCGATGGCGAACGTGCGGCAAAGCCTGCATACGCCCGCCTCCTTCGGGTAGGCGGCTGCGATGTCGAAGCGCAGGCCATGCCTGTCTGAGGTGACGCCCGTCGCCGCATGCTCACGGCCGGCCGCCTGCTCCATTGCGCCGATGAGCGGCACGTTGTGATTGCGCGAACGCGTGTTCATCAGCGTATAGCGTTCCGGGCCGAACGTTTTGGCCGTGTAGACGCAGTTGCCAAGGTCTATGACCCGGGGCTGTCCGTCAGTATAGAGAAGAAAGGTGCCGACGTCGTTGTGGTTGTGGCTTTCGCCGTTGTGCCCTCCCTTGGCAGCCAGATACATCCCCCCGTGGCGCCATGAAAACACCTGAAGGTCGGGAAGCGCCAGATAGGAGGGGGACTGCGTGAGCGCAGGCTGTTCAGGCGCGGCCGCGAACAGCGTAAACAGCACGCGATTCATTTGAGGGGTATCCAGCGGCCTGACGTCGTTGCGGCGCGCCAGCGCCTGCGCGCCCAGAGCCGCCAGCGCAGGGTTGTCCGTGCGCCGGCCCAGATGCAATAGGCGCTCGCCGTCCATGCGCGGCATGGCGTCGCAGTCGGCAAAGTTGATGAAATACGGGCCGTCGATGTGCGCATGCAGCGGGAAGGCAGCGATGCGGCGGATCAGCGGTTCGTGGTAAAAGCTCACGCGTCCGCCGGTGGCGGCATAAACGCTTTGCAGCGCATCGGCAAGCGCCGCCCCAGCCATGTTGAAATACCCCGCGCCCTCGTCGCAGCCGCCGTCGGGCAGAAGTACGGCCAGGTAGCTGTCCAGCATGCGCATCCCGCGCGCAATGCCTTCGCTGCGCCGGTGCGCGTCCCGCTCCAGCAGCAGGAGAACGTCAATGACATTGGAAACGATCCAGGGGGTCCAGTTGTTGACATCGCGGCGGATCATCCCCATCCACCAGAAGTCGTCATGGGTCAGGAAGGGCGCAACCACCCGAAGGTCGATCTCCCTGCGCACCCGGCGTGCAATCAGCGGCGAAACCGCGTCCAGCCTGTCTTGCAGAAGGTAGAGCACGTCCGCCAGCGTCGCCGCGGTTTGGGCCGCGAACAGGTCAACGTAGGGATTGGTTACATCCGGCAGGGGACGGGCGGCCATGGGGGGCGCGCCCGGATGATCGCTGCCGTTATGGGCGCTGAGCACCCAGGCGCTTTCCTCGCAGATGCACCAGATTCCGTCGATCACCGCGTCCAGATAGCGCCCGTCGTCCGCCGCGCATTCCGCCAGCGCGGCCCCCATCAGAAGGCTGCGCCTGGCGAAATACGGCTGCTCGTACACTTGCCGGTTGCCGGTGCGGGAAAACGCCAGAAACCGGGTTGCCGTGAGCATGGGATAGCCCGCAAGCGCCTCGTTTCCCCAGGCCAGCAGCTGTTCCCGCTTCTCTCGCGCGATGCCCGTCCAGCGCGCCCGATCCGTCCTTTTGGGAAAAGGATGGTAGGCGCCGGGCGCACAGAGCAGCGCGTGCAGGTCATGCCGGCGCAAGTATTCCGTAAACATGTGCGTGTGTTCCTTTCGGCGAAACGGCGGATCAGCCCTTTAGACCCGTTGTCGCGATTCCTTCGATAAAATACCGCTGTAGGAACAGGAAAATCACCGTAACCGGCACCAGCGAGCACAGCGACGCCGCCATAATCAGGTTATAATCGGCGGAGTACGCCTGAATGAAGCGGCGCAGGCCCACCTGAATGGTTTTCTTTACATCCGTGGTCAGGTAGATCATGGGCCCCATGTAATCGTTCCAGGTGTTGACGAACGTAAAGATGCACAGCGTGGCGATGGCGGGCTTGGCCAGCGGCAGCATGATTCGCGCCCAGATGCCGTATTCGCTCAGGCCGTCGATGCGGGCGGCCTCGCTAAGCTCGTTGGGAATGCCCAGATAAAACTGACGCATCAGGAACACGCCGAAGGCCGAGAAGCTCTGTAGCACGACCAGCGCCCAGATGGTGTCGTAAAGTCCCAGTGCGCGCATCATGATGAACTGCGGCACCATGTACACCTGCCACGGCACGGCGATGGTGCCGATATAACACATGAACAGGATATCCCGGCCTTTGAAGCTCATCTTTGCGAAAGCGTAGGCCGCAAAGGAGGAGGTAAGAATCTGCATGAAGGTTACGATGACCGCCAGTATCCCCGTATTCTTGAAGTAGGCCAGCAGCGGCACGCGCTCCCAGATGCTGATGAAGTTTTCCCAGTGCAGGGTTTCGGGAATCCACTTCATGGGGATGGAAAACACGTCCACGCTTGTTTTCAGGGAGGCCGATACCATCCATACAAACGGGATCAGCGCCATGACTGTCAGGAACAGAAGCAGCGCCCATTTGAGAACGGTGATTGCCACCCGTGGCGCGCTGACACGCTGGCGCCCCGGCTTTTGAAGTTCGATGGTCGTCATAGCTGCTCCTCCTGACTTACATATAATTGACCCATTTTTTCTCGCCTCGGAACTGCACAAAGGTCACGAGCAGAACGATGACCAGCAGCACCATGGACACGGCGCTGGCAACGCCGTACTGCGCGGAGGTCGCAATGCCCTCGCCGCCGAAGCTGAGCTCAAAGATGTAGGTGACCAGCATCTTTGTGGAACGCCCCGGTCCGCCCTGCGTCATAATGGCAACCACATCATAGATTTTGAAGCAGTAGATCACCATCATGATGGAGCAGAAGAAGGTCGTGGGGGTGAGCATGGGCATGGTGATTTTTCTGAACTGCTGCCAGCCGTTTGCGCCGTCCATGGTCGCGGCCTCGTAAAGCTCCATGGGCACGCCCTGCAATCCCGCCAGATACATGACCATGTAGTACCCCGCGTTGCGCCACACGCTGACGACGATGATGGCCCAGATGGCCAGCTCCCGGCTGGAGGTCCAGCTTTTGCTGAAGCCCAGGCCCACATGGCTGAGCAGCTGGCTGAAGGGACCGTTTTTCATCAAAAGAAAATTCCAGCATACGCAGATGGCCACCAGCGAGGCCACATAGGGGAAGAACAGCACCGCGCGGAACACCTTCGCGCCCCGGATTCCCTTGTTGAGCAGCAGCGCCAGTCCCAACGCGCATCCCAGCGTAAGGGGAACGGTGACAATGGTGTAATACACGGTATTTTTGAGCGCAATGCCAAGATTGCTCTTGGTAAAACTGAAGTCGTGAAAAATATAGCGGAAGTTTTCCAGGCCGACAAAGGTAATGTTCTGACCGCCGCCCCAGTCCATGAAGGAGAGCGCGACGGAAAACACGACGGGGATCATTGTGAAAACAAGGAAGCCGATGAAGTTTGGCGCCAGAAACGAATAGGCAATGAGCGTATTGCGCTTTTCCAGCTTGCTCATGCGCCCTTTTTTCACAACAGTTCCCTGTGCCATTGGCATACCTTCCTCTCGTGGTTATTCGCGGCGGCCGCCCGCCGCCGAAGATGGAAACCGGGGGAGAGCGGCCGGCGCCCTCCCCCGTGGGTGAAATGAAGGATGTTACTTTGCGACAAACTCGGCAGCGCGCTCTTCCATCTCCGCAATGCCCTCGTCAACCGTGAGCTCGCGGGCCATAATCAGGGTGTGCTCCTCGTTTACGATGGTCTTGATTTCGTTCACGCCTTCGCCGATGGGCCATTCCAGGGCGATGGCGCTGGGAATCAGAGCGCCCAGGCTGGTTTCGTCGCTGGGGAAGCCCTCGGTGGAAGCCATCACGCTGGCGACCTCGTCGCTCACATAGGCGGGACGGGTGCCGGTTGCGGCCACGGCCTTTGCGCCCTCTTCGGAGCACAGCCAGGAAGCAAACGTCCATGCGGCGTCAGGATTGGCGCTCTTGGCGCTCACGGCGATGCCGGTGGGGGAGCCGAAGGAGGAACCGGCGGGAACGCCTTCCAGATGCGGTACGGCGGAGATGCCCCAGTCAAATCCGGAAGCGGTGCCATCCTTGAAATAGCCAATCAGGGTGGATACATACCAGTAGCCCATGGGCATCATGGCGATGTTGCCCTGCGCAAAGGCGCCGGAGTAATGCAGGCCGGAAGCCTTGAGCTCGTCATAGGTCATGACCACGCCGTCATCCTCAAGGGCAAGGACCAGGTCGTAGAAGTACTTCAGGTCGCTGTACTCGCCGTCGGCCAGGGTGTTTACGCCGTCGCACACGGCCCAGTTGGCCACCGCGGACAGCCAGGTGTGGTAATGCGAGCCGTAGGCGCCGGTCTTTTCGTTGACCTCGCGGGCAGCGGCGGCATAATCATCCCACGTCATGTCGTTGGTGGGGTAGGCAACGCCGGCCTGGTCAAACAGGGTCTTGTTGTAGAACAGCACCCAGAAGTCGGCGCGGAAGGGCAGCGCGTAATACTTGCCGTCGTTGGTGTTGATATAGCAGGTATCCATGCCGGCATACTTGCTCATATCCATTCCGGCTTGGGCGATCAGGTCGTCCATGGGAACCAGGAAGCCCTGATCGGACCAGTTCTGCATGTCGGACAGCTCTTTCACAAAGTAGAGGTCGGTGGTGTCGCCGCCGGCGAGCATGGTGCTGCACTTGATGTTGTAATCCTGGGAAGCCAGATCGACGTATTCGATGGTGATGCCGGGATTGGCGGCTTCGAAGCCCGTCTTGATTGCCTCGTAATAAGGCGTGGTGGTCAGGTCCCAGCAGGCCACGGTCAGGGTGGTGCTTTCCTCCGCAACGGCGGGCGCCATCGTGGCGATCATCAGCATAGCCAACAGCATAGCGAGCAGTTTCTTCTATAAAGATGATCCTTCCTCTCTTTTTGTTCGGGATAAATGTAACCGATAACATTTTCGTTTTGAAAATGTTTCCGCGTAATCAGGTTTCATTCGTCCTTTATTTGACCTTATTATAAATGCTTTTATAATACCATGTCAACCCCAAGACGCCACAATTTGAAAATACACCAGTTCTATTGTTTACAAATTCGCATATATTCGTTTAATTACAACAATGTTACCGGTAACACAATCTCGTTGATCTTTCGGCGGATTGGTAGTATAATAAAATGCAGAAATGGAGGGGCAACATCGTGGGAAAAAGCGCAACGATCTATGATATCGCCCGAAAAGCCGGCGTGTCTACCGCCACGGTAACCCGTGTTACATCAGGCAGCCCGTACGTGAAAGCAAGCACGCGCGAACGTGTTCAGCAGATCATCGACGAATGCGGCTATGTGCCCAGCGCTGCCGCGCACAACCTGGAAGGCAGCGATACGCGCACCATCGGCATCGTTATGCCCGCCGTTGTCAACCCCTATTTTGACCGCATCTACAACACGGTCTACGAGGTGGCCGGCCAGAACGGGTATTATGCCTTTCTGATGAGAATCAACGAAAGCCAACCCATCCCCCGGGAACTGATAGACGAAATCATCCGGCGGCGCATGGACGGCGTGATTTTTGCCGGTAACATCTGGAGTTCGCGCCGTTCGGGCCTGACGGATGCTTTGGGGCGTCTGCGGGGGCATATGCCCGCGGTTGCGATTTGCCCCCCCGCAACGGATCTGGACTGCATCTGCATTCACAGCGATCTGGTCAGTTGCTCACGGCTGCCGGTGCGGCACCTGCATGCCCTGGGGCACAGGCGAATCGCTTTTATCGGCGGGTCCATGCAGCTGAAGGATTCCAGCAAACGGGGCGAAAATTTTCTGGAGGAGCTGCGGGCGTTGGGGCTGTGCGATTTTCCGGATTATCATGTAAGCTGCGGATTGGATATGGAAAGCGGCGAACGCGCGGTGCTGCGCATGCTTTCGGGGCTGGAGCGCCGTCAATGGCCGACGGGGATGATTGCGTTCAACGACCTCATTGCGCTGGGGGCCATGAAACAGCTCAAGCGCATGGGAATCCGGCTGCCCGAGGAAATGGCCATTATCGGCTGTGACGATCAGTTTTTTTGCCCATATACCGACCCTGCGCTTACATCGGTTGACCTGCACCCGGAAGAGATGGCCTCCAGCGCGGTTCGTGAGCTCCTCTTTGCCCATGAAAACAACGGCGAGGCTGGCGACCACGCCTTCAGCATGATGCATGAAGCCACCTTGGTGGTGCGGGAGAGCTGCGGCGCAAAGCTGGGATACCGCAAGCTGGGATGAAGCGGGGAACAGGGAGGCATGACCATGGCGAGCCTCCGCGGTTGGCATATCCCGGTTTTCTTGCCCGCTCGACGGCTCGCCCGTGCCCGGAACGGGATTGCGTATCTCCGCAGCGGTCGGGGCCGCGCCCCTGCGCCGGATTGCCGGCTGCTGAACGGAGGGGTTGAGAACAGGGATTGACCCGCCGCCCATTCTATGGTAAAATCAAACGGTATACCAGAGGTGGGGGCTTGACGGGAATGAGGGCACAGGATATGCTTCTTGCAAGCAAGCAAGCAAGCAAGCAAGCAAGCAAGCAAGGGACAGGTCTGCCCGTTTTGAGGTAAGCCCCGGAAAAGAACAGCCATGGGACGCGCGCCGCTTTGGAAAAAGCGGGGTGCGTCCTTTTGTTGTGCGCGAAAACGGGCGCACGGGCGAGGAAGGGAAGGAACGCGCGATGAAAAAGGGATTGCGGGGGCTGGCGTGCCTGCTGGCGCTGGCGGTGCTGCTGCTGGCGCTGCCCACGGGCGCTTCGGCGGAGACGTGGAAGGTGAAGGAGTGGTCTACCAGCGATACTTACTACACCTATGGCACCATCACAAACGGCTCGGTCGTTTTGAATATGTATGCATCAAGCTCTGTTTTGCAAAATCGAATGTATATCAGCGGCGTTGATGGAAGCAGCGGCCCGCTGGGCGATCTGGTCCTCCCATCCATGGTTGATAAATATTATAATAGTTTCTCCATTGATGCGCAGGCTTTCAGTGACAATAAGACGCTCACTTCCATCACAGCCTCCTCTGCAGTATTATCGATTCAAGCCCGTGCGTTTCAAAACTGCGCCAACCTGGTCTATGCCGATCTGTCCGCATGTACGATGACATATGTCGACAATGAATTATTCGAGGGCTGCACCTCCCTTGAAACCGTCATTTTACCGTCGAGCATAAAGGAAATTTACGGGGAAGCATTCAGGGACTGTAGTAACTTGAATACCATCTATATCCTGTCGAAGGACCCGCCGAAATTTTACCAAAACAACTACTTTGACGGTTGTCCCGATGACATGAAAATCGTCATCGTCAACGGCGACGTGGCGACATACAAAACAGCTGGCGGCTGGAATGTCTACGCCAACAAAATCGTCAAAGGTTCCCTGCTCACCACGTCCCCGGCCTCCAAAGCGTGGACCGTGCAGCGCGGCGACTCAGCCGATTCGCAGACCTTCACCCTCACAAACAAAGAGGGCCATACCATTGAATCCCTCTCCGTCACCCTCACCGGAACAGATGCGGAGAAATATTTCGGGCTGAACACGGGCAGCATATCCACCCCCCTGTCCGTCGGTGAAAAAACCACCTTCACCGTCACCCCCAAAACGGACCTGCCCACGGGCACGTACACCGCCCATGTGCAGGTGAAATCAGGCGATACCATTTACGCCGTCATCCCCCTCACCCTGACCGTCGAGGGCGCTCCCCTGACCGACGCGCAGGTGTCCGGCGACTATACCTATACCGTCACCGCCCAGAACGCCGAAACGGGCCTCATGGCAAGCGGCTGGACCGCGCCCGACGGAAAGGCGACCGTCACGGTGGGCGGCGATCCCGTCTCCCTGACCCCCCAGCGGGGAAACGTGGCTCGGCGCCCGGACCGTCCCCGAAAACACGCCGGCGGGGAACGTGCCGGTTGCCGCCGAAATCGCCGCGACCTCCAACTACAACGCCGCGAACGCGAACGCGAGCCTCGCCGTCACCGACAAGGGCGCGGTCACGGCCACGCTCCCGCTGATCGTCCTCTTCCTCGCCTGCGGCCGCTTCTTCATCGCGGGCATCGCCTCCGGCAGCATCAAGGACTGAGGCGCGGCCGCGCTTTACAAAGCCTTCCGCCTCCTATATAATAAGTCATAAGCGCAGAATGCATCCTGATGGCGAAAGGCGGGAAGTGTATGGGGGTCACGGTCAACGAAATCGCCAGGATCTGCGGCGTTTCCCGCACGACGGTGCTGCGCGCGCTGAACAATCAGTCCCGCGTGAGCGACAAGACGCGCCGCCAGGTGCTGGAGGTGGCCAGGGAGCTGGGCTACCGGCCCAATCTGCTGGCCCGAAGCCTCAACACCGGCCGCACGATGACGCTGGGCATCGTGGCCATCAACATGGACAGCCTGATCTTTGTCCAGACCCTCAGCGCCATCAATAGCGAGGCGCAGCGCAAGGGCTACTCGCTCAACATCGCCCTGCACGGGCAGAGCAGCGAGGCCGAGATGCAGCGCATCCGCGATTTCACCGACCGCCGCATGGAGGGGATTCTGCTCAGCCCCATCAGCAAGGGGCCGGAGTTTGAGCGCTTCGTGCTCTCCCTGGGCATCCCGGTGGTATGCATCGGCAACTATGTATCCGAGAAGATCTCCACCGTCATGATCGACGAGGAGCTGGCCACGCGCGAGGCGGTGCGGCTGATCGCCTCCAGGGGGTACCGGCGCATCGTGTTCGTCTGCCCGCCGCTGGCCTATGAAAGCCAGCAGAACATCTACTCCCACATCCGGCGCAAGCGCGGGCTGGAGGCCGAGCTCGCCCTGCATCCGGGGCTTTCCTGCCAGATCATCGCATCCGACGACTATGTTCAGCAGCTTTCGCCCGTGCTTGGGACCCTGGGCGACGTGCGCACGGCGATTCTCTGCTCGGGGGATATCTACGCCCTCAACATCATGCGCTATTTCAAGGCCCACAAGATCAAAACCCCGCGCGACGTGGGCATCATGGGCTTTGACAACATCAGCATCCTGGAATACATCGTCCCGCGCCTGACCACGGTTTCCACCAACGTCGAAAACGTCGCCGTGGTCGCCGTCAACGAGCTGATCTCCCAGATCGAGGGCGACCGCGCCGTGGCGAAAAAGATCGTCCTCCCGCACAAAATCCTCGATATGGAAACGCTTTGAGGCCAAAAAACAGGCGGCCGCTCCCCGGAAATGTGGGGGAGCGGCCGCCTTGCGTCATACGCGGACGCGGATCATGTTGAACGACAGGGGCGGCAGCGGGGCCGTCAGCACGCCGCCGCGCAGCACGGCGGAGGCGCCCGGG
>OGXT01003128.1_pt1 | contig 11930 bp, 8 predicted proteins | sample 1576361 | NCBI WGS metagenome assembly OGXT01 (sample SAMEA3541514, study PRJEB24748) | human gut metagenome | biome: human gut; feature: human-associated habitat; material: faeces | place: China | collected 2012 | reverse complement strand
TGATTGATAGCTTCAGAATTGGAAAAGGAGGAGTTGCATGGATAAAAAAGAAACGGCAACAAAAGAAGACTTGATGGCAGCTTCCGGCCGTGGCCCGTTACGCCCTCCTCCGGCTTTGCCGGTTCATCCCGATTTGTTGTTGTACCTGACCTAAAGACCTTATGAAAAAAATCACGCTTATCTCTTTTTGCCTTGCCGCTTTCGCCTTTGCTTCGTGCGCCGGCGGCGGGTGCCCGGCCACGGGTATCATTCCGGCTCCGCAGCAGGTGACGTGGGGCGAAGGTGCCTTCCGTATGCCTGCCAAGCTGCTCTACACGACCGACCTCGACGGGCAGGACAAGGCCGACCTCGCGGCGTGGATGCAGCGTGCCGCGGACGGATTCTTCCCTGCCTCCTTTGTCGAGGCCTCCGACGGCGACATGCCCGCGCTCGAACTGCTCCGTACGGGCGACGGCGCCCCCGAAAGCTACCGTCTCGACGTCTCCCGCACAAAGATCACGCTCACGGCCCCCGATGCCGCAGGGCTGTTCTACGGACTCCAGTCGCTCGCACAGCTGGCCGGGCATCATGGCCGCCGCATTCCTGCCGTCACGATCGTGGACGCCCCGCGCTTCGGTTACCGGGGCTTCATGCTCGACGTCTCGCGCCATTTCCGCGACAAGGAGTTCGTCGAACGTCAGCTCGACCTCATGGCGCGCTACAAGCTCAACCGCTTCCACTGGCACCTGACCGACGGAGCTGGATGGCGCATCGAAATCAAAAAATACCCCGCCCTGACCGACATCGCCGCCTGGCGTCCCTATCCCGACTGGGAGGAGTGGAATTTCGGCGGCAAACGCTACTGCCACCGTGACGACCCGGCGGCCGCCGGGGGCTATTACACGCAGGACGACATCCGCGAAGTGGTCGAATACGCCCGTGCCCTGCATATCGAGGTGATTCCCGAGATCGAGATGCCGGGGCACAGCGAGGAGGTGCTGGCCGTTTACCCCGAACTCTCGTGCAGCGGACAACCTTATACCGATTCCGATTTCTGCATCGGCAACGAGAAATCGTTTACGTTCATGGAGGATGTATTGTCCGAGGTGATCGAGTTGTTCCCTTCCGAATATATCCATATCGGGGGAGACGAGGCCGGGAAGGGAGCTTGGAAGACCTGCCCGAAATGTCAAGGCTTGATGCGCCGGAACGGGATGAAGGACGTGGATGAGTTGCAGAGCTATATGATTCATCGTGCCGAGGAATTCCTGATTTCCAAAGGCCGCAAATTGATCGGTTGGGATGAGATTCTGGAAGGGGGCTTGGCTCCGGAGGCTACCGTCATGTCTTGGCGGGGCGAGGAAGGGGGAATCAAGTCCGCCCGCATGGGACACGACGTGGTCATGACACCGGGTGGTTATATGTATTTCGATTTCTATCAAGCCGATCCGAAGACACAGCCGTATGCCATCGGCGGTTATACGCCGATCAAGCGGGCGTACAGTTATAATCCAGTGCCTGTGGATTCGTTGACTGCCGAGGAAAGTAAGCATATCCTAGGGGTACAGGCGAATACATGGACGGAGTATATCAAGGATGAGAAGCATCTGGAGTATATGATGTTCCCTCGTGCCTTAGCGGTCGCCGAGATCGGATGGACTCCGCAAGAGGAGCGTAGCTGGGAGGATTTTAAGCCTCGTATGAACGCGAATATCCCGGTTCTGCAACGGATGGGTATCCATACGTTCACGCTCTCGGACGAGATCGAGACCACGATGGAGGTAGATACCTTGCGGCGAGAGATCAAGGTCATGTTGGATGCGGAGAAATATCCGGCGGAGATACGTTACACGACAGACGGTTCTATTCCCACCGCCTCTTCCCGGGTCTATGACGGTCCGATCGTGGTGAAAGACTCCGCTGATATCAAGGCCGCTATTTTCCGTGACGGGCAGCTTCAAGGAACGCCTACCGAGAAGAAGGTGGATTATCATCGGGGTATCAATAAGCCTATACATTATAATAGTAAGTTGTATAGCGGTTATATGGCGGGTGGCATGAACGCCTTGCTGGATGGCTACAGGGGAGGCTTGACTTATCTGGACGGCCGTTGGCAGGGTTATTTGAATGATTTGGATTGCGTGGTGGACATGGGCGAGGTGACGGATATCCATAAGGTATCGTCCCGCTTTATGCAATTGATCGGCCCGGGCGTGTACCAACCGGGAGAGGTGGAGTTACTGACATCGGAAGACGGGGAGAGCTATATCTCGCAGGGAGTTATCCCTACTACGATATCCAATACGGATAAAGACCTGTCTTTTCAGGAATATACGTTTAACGGCGATTGGAAAGCCCGTTATATCCGTATCAAGGCAAAAGAGGCAAATAAGGGTTTCATCTTCACGGATGAGATCGTGATCTGGTAAGTATGAATCAATTAATTATCAACTAAAATACATTTATCAAATGAAGAAACAGTTAATGACCTTCCTGTTGTGTGGCAGTCTGTTCGCTACGGCGCAGCAACCGGTAGATTATGTGAACCCCTTCATCGGTACGAGCAATTACGGTACGACGAATCCCGGCGCGGTTTGTCCGCAGGGTATGATGAGCGTGGTTCCTTTCAACGTCATGGGGTCGGAGAAGAACCGTTTTGACAAGGATAGTCAATGGTGGTCTACTCCTTACTCGGCAGACAATAAATTCTTTACGGGATTCGCCCACGGTAGCTTGAGCGGCGTGGGATGCCCGGAGCTGGGAGGTTTGCTATTGATGCCGACAACGGGCGAGTTGAACGTGGACTATAAGGCTTACGGCAGTGAGTACAAGGACGAGGTGGCTCACCCCGGTTATTATAGCAATACCTTGACCAAGTATAATATCAAGGCGGAGGCTACTGCCAGCATGCGTACGGGCTTGAGCCGTTTTACCTTCCCGAAAGGGGAGAGCCATATCCTCTTGAACCTAGGCGAGGGCTTGACGAACGAGACCGGCGCCACGGTACGTATCGTGAATGATACGGAGATCGAGGGGAGTAAGCTTTTAGGTACGTTCTGCTATAATCCACAGGCCGTATTCCCGGTTTACTTCGTGATGAAGGTAAACAAGGCCCCGAAGAAGATGGGTTATTGGAAGAAACAACGTGAGATGAAGGGGGTAGAGGCCGAATGGGATATCTACTCCGGCAAGTATAAGTTATATACCAGTTATACCCGTGAGATGAGCGGAGACGATGTCGGCGTATGGTTCGATTACGATACGGACGAGGGCGAGGCTATCGAGGTGAAGATGGGTATCTCGTACGTGAGCATCGAGAACGCCCGCCTGAACATGAATACGGAGCAGCCCGGCTTCGATTTCGACAAGGTCCGTACGGCGGCTAGTACGATGTGGAACAAGGATCTTTCCAAGGTACAAGTGGAAGGGGGTACGAAAGACGAGAAAACGATATTCTATACCGGTATGTATCATTTGCTGATCCATCCGAATATCCTGCAAGACGTGAACGGCGAGTACCCGATGATGGAGAGCCTGAAAGTAGGCCATACCACCGGAAACCGTTATACGGTTTTCTCCTTGTGGGATACGTACCGCAACGTAAGTACCTTGATGACCTTGCTCTATCCGGAGCGTCAATTGGATATTATCCGTACGATGCTGGATATGTATCGGGAAAACGGTTGGTTACCGAAATGGGAGCTTTACGGACGTGAGACCTTTACGATGGAAGGCGATCCCTCGATCCCGTATATCGTAGACGCATGGATGCGCGGCTTGCGTGACTTTGATGAGCAAACCGCTTATGAGGCGATGCGTAAAGGCGCTACTACCCCGGGAGAGTTCAACCTGCTTCGTCCGGATGCGAACGATTATTTCAGCAAGGGCTATGTTCCTTTGCGTGAGCAATACGATAACTCCGTATCTCATGCGCTGGAATATTATATCGCCGACTGGAACTTGGCTAATTTTGCTCAAGCCTTGGGTAAGAAAGAGGATGCCAAGTTATTCCGTGACCGTTCTTTAGGTTACAAACATTATTATAGCAAGGAGTTCGGAACGCTGCGTCCGATCTTGCCGGACGGCACCTTCTACTCTCCGTTCGATCCGAAACAAGGCGAGAACTTCGAGCCTAGTCCCGGTTTCCATGAGGGCAACGCATGGAATTATACGTTTTATGTTCCTCACGATATCAAGGGACTGGCCAAATTGATGGGAGGCGATAAGAAATTCGTCGATCATTTGCAGAAGGTATTCGATGACGGCAATTATGATCCCGCCAACGAGCCGGATATCGCTTATCCTTATTTGTTTAGTTATTTCAAGGGAGAGGCTTGGCGTACTCAGAAGTTGGTCCGTCAGTTGTTGAAGGATTGCTATCATAACGCCCCGAACGGTGTCCCGGGTAACGAGGATACAGGCACGATGTCCGCTTGGGCTATTTTCTCCATGATGGGCTTCTACCCAGCTTGTCCGGGCGACGTGAACTATGTATTGACTTCCCCGACTTTCGATAAGGTTACGATCCAGCTCGACAAGAAATTCTATCCTAAAGGCGAATTGGTAATCGAGTCTAAGCATAGTAATCCGGAAGCGATCTATATCAAGGACGTTTTCGCCGGCGATAAAAAGCTAAAGGGCTACACCATCTCGCAAGAGGAATTGGTGAATGCCGGAACCTTGCGTTATATCCTCGAGGATACGCATAAGTAAGCCAAGATAAAGATATACCGAATTTGATATTTACCGGACGCAGATGACACCGACAAGCACGGGTGATCTGCGTCCGGTTTATTTATTTGATATCCTAGAACCATTTGATCTTCCTGAATATAAAAAAGGCCGTAGCGGATAGCAAGATCGAGAGCAAGATGATAACCACGAAACCATGCGGCATATCCTCCATGTAGATCGGGACGTTCATCCCGTAGAAGCTAGCGATTAATGTCGGAACCATTAAGATAATGGAAAGTGATGTCATACGTTTCATGATCGTGTTCACGTTGTTGGAGATGATAGAGGCGAAAGCGTCCATCGTACCCGTAAGAATATCGCTATAGATATTTACCGTGTTATGGGCCTGTTTCAACTCGATCTCCACGTCCTCCACTAAATCCTTGTCGATATATTGCGGCTCTTGGAAAATATTCTGGAGCTTGGCCAGCATCACCTCATTCCCACGGATGGAGGTGTTGAAGAATACCATGCTTTTCTCCAGCTTCATCAACGCTAGCAGATCCTCGTTGCGGATGCTTTTTTCTAACGCCTTTTCCGCCTCGGTGACGGCGTAATTGATTTGTTTCAGGTATTTAAGGAACCATACGGCCGATGAGTGGATCAGCCGGAGGATCAACTCATACTTGTTTTTAATCTGGAGTTCCTTCCGTTGGGTATAGCGGATGAAATCGGGGATCAAGTCCGTCTTATGGTAACATACGCTTACGATGATCTCATTGTTCGTGATGATACCGATCGGCACCGTATTGAACGGGATGTCATGATCTTGGTTCTGCAACGGGATACGTAAGATGGTAAGCAACCAATTCCCCTCGTACTCGATACGGGGACGCTCGTCCGTATCGGCTATATCGCTCAAGAAAGATTCGGGTACGTTAAATCGATCCATCAAGAATTGAAGATCTTCGGGAGTCGGGCACTCTACGTTTACCCAACTGTTAGGAAGCCATTGGTTCTTCTCCACATAACCGGCCTCACAATAAAGAAATTGTCTCATTATTGCCTCCTTTCGTGTTTAATCCGAGCAGAGGATCAATGAAACCCTCCGCCTCGTTAGTTCATACTCTGTTCTGTTTCTAGCGGGATACTGTCGTCCATAATTTGAAAATTACTTTTTACGGGTGCAAAGATAATACTTTTTTACGTAAGTAAAGTTATGTCGCTGTATGCTGACAGCAATATTGTTGCCAGTTTACGTTAGCATAGGCTTACTTCTCTGAGAGTATTGCGATACTTCTGGTAATAGTACTGGAGTACTTTCATGGAAGTACCCGAGTACTGCCTAAGAAGTACTCCAATACTTCTTAGGCAGTACTGGCCGTCTATTCAATCCCGCATTTTCCCTCTTCGTTGAAGTAGAAGAAGAGCCCGGTATCTATGCTGGCCGGGCCATGGATACGGTTTACGGCGGGTTCCCATGCGGGCATCAACTGGAGTACCCGTAAGGCTTCATCGCGGAACTCATCATAGGTTTTCCCCGTATCGCGAGGATACAGTATATTCTCGGGTAGGCTTATGGGATTCTGTAACATTCCTAAGGAATCGATCGTGAAGGAGTAGAAGAGTCGTACCTTCGTGCCCGTACCTTTATAAGATTCGGGATAACGCAGGTTCTGTTCGAAGAAACGGATCATGGCTTCTCTTCCTCCCTTGAACTCGGCCATGGGGCGAGGCTCGTGGAGCCGGCTGGCGAAGCGTGTGTATTCCTCATAATCTTCCGGGTTATCGGATAGGTAGAATGTGGCGGTTAAAGGGTAATGGACGAGGCCGGCGCCATGTCCGGTGCTGACGCTCTTATGCACCCGGTACAATCCCGGAGGGTTTTCCTTGAGTTCGGGTAGCAAGGTGGCCGAGAAATCGTCTCTTGTCTGGTTAGGAAAGATCGGATAGCCGAGAGCGACGAAGGCGGTGGGTTGCGGGATTCCTTTCCATGCCCTCCCGTCGAAACGCTCGATGAAATACTCTTCGCCTCCCATCCCTTCCAGGTCGGTATGGTTGGTGATAGCGATCTCGATCCGCTCGATGTTGGTTGGGTAGACGTTCGGTCTTACTCGCATGGAGAAGTGGGTGGTGTCCATGCTGATAGCTTCCTCGGGTGGCCGGTCGTAAGGGCCTCCGCCGATCCGGATGAGGGGTGAATTGAATACGTAAGTCTTGAAAGCCTCCACATACTCCTTCTCCGCTATGATAAGCTGTAGGAAGACGGAGTCGTCCGTGTTCCAGAGGGAGGTCAGGTTGCCGCGGATCTTCCGTAGATGCGGGGGAAGGGTATCGTATTCCTTGCCGAAGAACAATTCTATGCTGTCCCGTATCTGCTTGGCGGTCCATCCTTCCGTGGAAACTGAAGATGCGGCATGGGTATCAATCGGTAACGGTAGGGTATCTTGCCGTGCTATGGATTGGGAGTCGGCTGAGTAGTCGCTACTGTTTTCCCCTTTCTTTTGTTTGGTATGGCAGCCGTATAATAGGCAACCTCCCATGATAACTAATCCGATAAAATACGCTTTCATGATTCGACAGGTTTTAATTCCTAAATATAAAGAATCTTTTTCAGAAATGGGTAAAAGATATTACCTTTGACTCCCCAAATAGAAAGAATGATGGCAGAAGGTACAAGAAATACAGGAAGAGGAAGGAAAAAGCCTGTGGAGATGCTCCCCGATATGGGGCGTCTTCAGCCACAGGCCCGTGAGTTAGAGGAGGCTGTGTTGGGTGCGTTGATGCTGGAGAAAGACGCGTACTCGATCGTCAGTGAGATCTTGAAGCCGGAGTGTTTCTATGAGAAAGCGCATGAGAAGATTTATGCCGCTATCGTAGACTTGGCGTTGAGCCAGCGTCCCGTGGATATGCTTACCGTAACGGAGCAATTGAAGAAACGGGGAGAATTGGAGGATGTAGGCGGACCGTTCTATATCTCTCAACTTACCAGCAAGGTGGCCAGCAGCGCCCATATCGAGTATCACGCCCGTATCATCGCCCAGAAATATCTGGCGAGGGAGTTGATCTCTTTCACGGCGATGATCCAAGGAAAGGCATTTGATGAGACGCTCGATGTAGAGGACCTGATGCAAGAGGCGGAGGGCAAGTTGTTCGAGATCTCGCAACGTAACGTAAAGAAGGATGTCACCCAGATCAACCCCGTCATCAAGGACGCTATGGAGATGTTGCAAAAGGCGGCCCTCCAGAAGGAAGGTCTGAGCGGATTGCGTACGGGCTTCGAGGGGTTGGATAAGATGACTTCCGGTTGGCAGAATTCAGACCTTATCATTATCGCCGCCCGTCCGGCCATGGGTAAGACGGCCTTCGTTCTTTCCATGGCGAAGAATATGGCGGTGAATTTCAATACGCCTGTCGCCCTGTTCTCGCTCGAGATGAGTAACGTGCAGTTGGTAAACCGTCTGATCGTGAATGTCTGCGAGATACCGGGCGAGAAGATCAAGAGCGGACGCTTGGAGAGCTACGAGTGGGAACAGCTGGATTTTAAGATCAAGGAGCTTTACGACGCCCCGATCTTCGTGGACGATACCCCGAGCTTGTCCGTCTTCGAGCTGCGGACGAAAGCCCGTCGTCTGGTGCGTGAGCATGGCATTAAATGTATCATTATCGACTATCTTCAGTTGATGAACGCCAGCGGTATGAACTTCGGTAGCCGTGAGCAGGAGGTGAGTACGATCTCCCGCTCGTTGAAGGGATTGGCCAAGGAATTGAATATCCCGATCATCGCCTTGTCGCAGTTGAACCGTGGTGTGGAAGCCCGTCAAGGCGTGGAAGGTAAGCGTCCGCAGCTAGCCGACTTGCGTGAGTCCGGAGCTATCGAGCAGGATGCCGATATGGTATGTTTCATCCACCGTCCCGAATATTATAAGATTACGGAAGACGAGCGGGGAAATTCCCTGATCGGTCTCGCCGAGATCATTATCGCCAAGCATCGTAACGGTGCCGTGGGGGATGTCCGGCTGCGCTTTAAGAGCGAGTTCGCCAAGTTTATGAACGTAGAGGAAGATATAGCGGTAAGGGAATTCTCCTCGACCATGAACGGTGGAGACCCGATGCCCCCGATCCCATCGGCGGGAGCTGACTTCTTGAGTCAAGGTAGCAGTAACGAGGTTCCGTTCTAATATAGCATGAATGAGCGAAAGAGGCGAAAACGTTTGCGGTAGATTTTTCGCCTCTTCTTTTCTGTTTCGTTGGCGAATCTGATTCGAATCTTCTATCTTTGTGATTGAAAACAAATTACTGAATCAGCCATGACGAGACACTTAGTTCCGGTATCTATATACCTGTCGCTGTTGCTCAGCTGCAACTCACCGAAAGAATACAAATCCTTTGATGAATACCCTTCCTATGAGGGAGACGATCTGGAGTTGTTCTATTCCCCCACGAAATCCGTGTTCACCCTTTGGGCCCCGACGGCGGAAGAAGTCCGCTTGAATCTTTACGCCTCCGGTGAGGGAGGGGAGCCTATCCGCCAGTTGCCGATGAAATCCTCGGACAAGGGTACGTGGCGTATCTCCGTGAGCGAGGATCTGAAAGGTTCCTTCTATACCTTCCAGATCCGTATCGGCGATAAATGGCTGGATGAGACTCCCGGTATCTGGGCGAAAGCCGTCGGGGTGAATGGAAACCGTGCGGCCGTGATCGATTGGGCGGCTACCGATCCGGAGGGCTGGGAGGCGGATAAATCTCCCGAGTTGAAAAGCTTCTCCGATATTATCATCTACGAGATGCATCATCGGGATTTCTCGATCGCCGCGAACTCCGGCGTGACGCATAAAGGTAAGTTTCTCGCCTTGGCGGAGAACGGCACGAAAGGTCCGGGCGGCGTGGCTACCGGCGTGGATCATCTGAAGGAGTTGGGCGTTACCCATGTCCATATCCTTCCTTCTTATGATTATGGCTCGGTGGACGAGACTCGCTTGCAAGATAATGTGTACAATTGGGGGTATGATCCCAAGAACTATAACGCCCCCGAGGGGAGCTATTCCACCGATCCTTACAATCCCGAGGCTCGTATCCGTGAGTTCAAGGAGATGGTGCGGGGATTGCACCGGAATGGTATCCGTGTGATCATGGACGTGGTTTACAATCATACCTTTGTGGGTGACGGGTCGAATTTCAGCTTGACCGTCCCCGGTTACTTCTACCGTCATAAACCGGACGGAAGCTATTCGGATGCCTCCGGCTGTGGCAATGAGACCGCTTCGGAGCGGGCGATGGTACGCCGCTATATCGTGGAGTCCGTGAAATATTGGGCCGAGGAATACCATGTGGATGGTTTCCGTTTCGACTTGATGGGAATCCATGACGTAGAAACCATGAACGAGGTAAAAGCCGAGTTAACCAAACTAGATCCTTCCATCTTCGTATACGGCGAGGGCTGGACCGCTAGCGATTCCCCGCTACCAGAAGATCAACGGGCGATCAAGGTAAACGCCCCGAAACTGAATGACGTGGCCGTATTTAGCGATGACCTGCGGGATGCTTTAAAAGGAAGCGTGTTCGAGACTACACAGGCCGGTTTCGCCTCCGGAAAGCCGGAAGGCAATGAGGAGTCTATTAAGTTTGGTATCGTAGGCGCTATCCGCCATCCGCAAATCGACTATAACCAAATATTATATTGCAAAGCGCCTTATGCGAACAAGCCTACGCAAGTGATCAACTATGTCTCTTGCCACGATGATCTTTGTTTGATGGATAAGTTGAAGCTCTCGGCTCCGAAAGACGCTACCCCGGATGAGTTGATACGATTCGGCAAGTTGGCCCAGACCATCATCTTCACCTCGCAAGGAGTACCCTTCATGCGGGCAGGAGAGGAGTTGCTGCACGATAAGAAGGGCGTACATAACAGCTATCAATCGCCCGATTCAATCAATGAGATCGACTGGTCTTTGAAGGTAAAAAACAAGGATGTTTTCAACTATTACAAGGATTTGATCGCCCTTCGTAAGTCGCACCCGGCTTTCCGTATCGCCACGGCCGAGGGAGTGAGGGAGGCCCTTCAATTCCAAGAAGTGAACCAGCCCGGTGTTGTAGCGTATACCTTAGGGGAGCATGCGAACGGGGATAGTTGGAAGAAGATTATGGTTATCTTTAACGGGAACCGGAAGGCGGTAACGGTTTCTCTGCTGGAAGGAACATGGGTTCCGGTTTGTAAGGACGGTCGGATTTATCTGGACGGTAAAGGTTCCGTACAGGGTAAAACTACCGTAAGTGCCTCTTCCGCCTTGATCTTGAAACAAGATTAATACGGAACTAAATCAAAGAAAATCCCCCGGGACATCTCGATGAATACCGAGCGTCCCGGGGGATTTTTTATTAAATCACTTACTTATCTGATTATTTGTAAGCCTCGCCTTTTACAGCAGCGATACCCGGAAGAACCTTACCTTCGATAGCCTCAAGAAGAGCGCCACCACCTGTAGAAACGTAAGATACGCCGTTAGCCAAACCGAATTTGTTAACGCAAGCAACAGAGTCGCCACCACCTACTAAAGAGAAAGCGCCGTTTTTCGTAGCCTCAACGATAGCCTCGCCAACCGTACGAGATCCGTGCGTAAAGTTCTCGAACTCAAATACACCCGTAGGACCGTTCCAAAGGATCGTCTTAGAGTTCTTGATAACGTCAGCGTAGATAGCCTCGGTCTTCGGACCTATGTCAAGACCTTCCCAACCATCAGGAATCTGATCTACCGGAGCGAAATCGGTCTTAGCGTCGTTGCTGAAATCGTCAGCGATCTTAGCGTCAACAGCCAATACCAAGTTTACGCCTTTTTCTTTCGCTTTCTTGATCAAATCAAGAGCAAGATCCAACTTATCGTCCTCGCAAATAGACTTACCGATCTTACCGCCTTGCGCTTTCGTGAAAGTATAAGTCATACCACCCGTGATGATCAAGTTGTCTACCTTGTTCAACAAGTTCTCGATGATCTCGATCTTAGAGGAAACCTTAGAACCACCCATGATAGCGGTGAACGGACGTTGGATGTCGTTCATAACCTTATCGACAGCCTTCACTTCTTTCTCCATCAAATAACCGAACATCTTGTTGTCCGTATCGAAGTAGTCAGCGATCAAAGCCGTAGAAGCGTGAGCACGGTGAGCGGTACCAAACGCGTCGTTTACATAGCAGTCAGCGTAAGAAGCCAATCTCTTCGTGAACTCTTTCTGGCTTTCTTTAACGGCTTTCTTGGCAGCTTTCTTTTCATCGTCTGTTG
>OGXT01003117.1_pt1 | contig 11975 bp, 6 predicted proteins | sample 1576361 | NCBI WGS metagenome assembly OGXT01 (sample SAMEA3541514, study PRJEB24748) | human gut metagenome | biome: human gut; feature: human-associated habitat; material: faeces | place: China | collected 2012 | reverse complement strand
CGCGGCGGAGGTGGTGGTGTTGCCGATGCCCATCTCGCCGATGCCGACGGCCTGCATACCGTCCTGCGCGGCGCGCTGCGCCTGCTCCATGCCGACGGAAATGGCCGTCAGCGCCTGCTCCCGCGTCATGGCGGGCTCCCGCGCGATATCGCCGGTGGAGCGGCGGATCTTCCGATTCACGATCTCCGGGCAGCGGACATCCGCGTCGATGCCGACGTCCGTCACGACGACGGAATCGCCAAAGGCCGCCGCCAGGGCGGACATGCCCGTGATATGCCGTGTCATATTGATAGACTGACTGAGCGTGACCGAGACCGGCGTTGCCGAAACGCCCTCAGCCGTAACGCCGTTATCCGCCGCGAACACGAGCACGCGGCAGCGGTCGATCCGATTTTTCACCCGGCCGGTCAGTCCTGCCAGCCGGATGGAGATATCCTCCAGCGCGCCGAGACTGCCCGGCGGCTTGGCCAGCTCCGCCTGACGGCGGGCGGCAGCGTCCATCGCGGCGCGGTCCGCCGGGCGGATGGAGCGCAAAAAGGTCCGAAATTCCTGCTCTGTCATGGTTCCTCCAGATAGCCCCGCGCGCAAAGCCAGCGCAGCGAGGGCTCACAGTTCTGATTTTCGATCGTATAATCCGCCGCCGGGCTCAGCTCCGCCAGCGCGGCAAGGATATCCGGCATCGGGATCATGCCCTGCCCGAGCGCGTCGTGCAGGTCCCAGTCGCCGTCGTTGTTGTGCAGGTGCACATGGCGCAGCCACGGGGCCATCGGCGCGATCCAGTCCAGAGGCGGCGTTTCGCTCACGCGGGTATTGGCATGGCCGACATCGAGGCACAGGCCGAAGCGCGGGTCATCGACGCCCGCTGCGATCTGCACGAGCATATCCGGCCCCGGCTCCATCACGTTTTCCAGCGCAAGGCAGAGGCCGTCCGGGGCGTCCCGGAGAAATTCCCGCCAGAATTCGACGGACCGGGCCGTGAACCACTCCGGAAAATAGACAAGCGGGATATAGCCGCTGTGCACCACGATGCGCCGGATGCCGAGCGCCAGCGCCGCCTGCGCGGTCTGCCGGAAGCGCAGCATGACGACCTCGCGCACGCGCGGGTCGATGGCGCAGGGCGACAGCTCCGCAAACGGCGCATGCAGCCAGAGAGAGCCGATCCCGCTGCAGCGCGCCCGCGCAGCCTCCATGGCCGCAGGTTCTTCCAATTTCCGCGCCTCGCAGAAATCCGTCAGCTCCAGCCCAAGGCCCCATTTCCGGGCCAGTGCGGCGGCATTTTCATCCATACCGGAGAGAAATAATTTCCCGCGTAGCGTCTGCATGTATTCACCCACTTTCAAAGCCGCACCGCACGATTCCGTAAGAGCATTCGGTGAAGGCCGAAGATGCAATCGCGTGGTGCTGCCTCAATATAATATCACAAAAAGAGGCGGATGCCAACATCAATCTCGATGCGGCATCCGCCATTTTCCCGGCATTCCCGCACTGCCGCAGAGCGGCGCGGGAGCGCCATAGTCTCAGGGAATCTCCGAACCAATCGTCTGCGGCTGAGCCGCGAAGCTTCTGCCGATTGATTCAGCGCTTTCCTTACTTGCCGAGGGAAGCGAAGCGCATCAGCAGCGTTGCGACCTCTGCGCGGGTCGCCGTGCCCTGCGGCTCGAGGCGGCCGTTGCCCATACCGCGCAGCAGGCCGACGGCAACTGCCCAGCGCACCGCTGCGAGCGCATAGGAGCTGACCTGCATCCCATCGGAGAACTGCGACAGATCATCGCGTGCGCCGGTGACAGCGCCGATCTTTTCCGCATAGCGGACGATCATCGTGACCATCTGCTCGCGGGTCACCGGGGACTCGGGGTCGAACGCCGTGGTGGACACGCCGTTGATCACGCCGGCCGCATAGGCCCAGCGGACTGCATCGGCATACCAGGCATCGGCAGCGACATCCGCAAACGGGAGCGCCGCGGAGCTTGCCGGGCTGCCTGCCACGCGCCAGAGCACCATGGCGAACATCGCGCGGCTCATCTGGCCGTTCGGGCGGAACGTGCCGTCCTCAAAGCCGATGAACAGATGGTTCGTGATGGCATAGTCCGTGCTGAGGTGATACCACTGCGCGGGATCAAGATCCGGGAAGGCGCGGCTCGGGCAGTTCGCACCGCCGTCACACACCGGGGCCTTGCCCGTCACCGTGACGACACACTGGCTGTAGGTGTGGTTGCTGTCGCCCGTCGTGAGGACGTAGACGCCTGCGGTGTCAAAGTGCCAGGCAAACGTGCCGTCCGCGGCCGTCCTGCCGAGCAGCTCGCCGCCGCAGAAGATCTGCACGCCCTCTGCCGGAGCAACACCGGTTCCCATCTGGTACACCGTTGCCGTGAACGTCTCGCTCGCCGCTGCGGTGAGCGCGGTCTCGTGGAACCAGACGTTGTACTTATAGCCGTAGTAGCTGTCGGAGTCGGCCGTCGACTCATTGGCAAACACGCCGTAGATGCCGCCGGCCGTGACGGGGACCGTCAGCGGGGAGGACGTATCATACGCGCCGTTCACGAAGTAATACTGGCCCCAGTATGCCACTGCCGCATTGGCCGCGTTGAAGTCTTCCGGGCCAGTCAGGCTGCCGATGTAGCCATATTCGCTGACCGTGAGGACATAGTCCTCGCCGAAGCCCTGCTGCAGCGCCTCTGCGACCGTGCTGGAGGAAGAGACCTCCAGCGTGCGGTCGATCGCGCCGATGCCGTTCACGCCCGTCAGGCGGACCGTGACCGTCGCCTTGAAGGGCTTCTCCGTCACATGGACGCGGCACTGGCTGTAGGTGTGCAGCTCGTCGCCGGTCGTGAGCACATAGTCGCCCGCATGCTCAAAGCGGCAGATAACCTTGCCGTTCTCGTCGCTGACGCCCATCACATTGCCGTCCGCGTAGACCTTCACGCCTGCCTGCGGCACGGCGGTATTGCCCTGCATCTGGTAGACCGTGACGTCAAAGGCCGTCTCGGCCTCGGCGGTAACGCTGCGCTCGTGGATCCAGACGTTGTACTTGTAGCCGTAGTTCTCGCCGGTCGTGTTCTTCTCGTTGGCGAAGATACCATAGACCGCGCCGTCCGTGACAGGGACCGTCAGCGGAGAGGACGTGTCATACGCGCCGTCGATGTAGTAATACTGACCCCAGAACTCAACGCCCGCATTGGCGGCGTTGAAATCGTCCGGGCCGGTCAGACTGCCGATGTAGCCATAGCCGCTGACCGTGAGCGTGTAGTCCTCGCCAAGGCCCTCCTGCAGAGCCTCTGCCACGGTCTTATCCGACGTCGTGTCGAACGTGCGGTCCACTGCGCCGACGCCGTTCACGCCGGTCAGCACGACCGTGACCGTCGTCCTGACGGGAGGCTGATCGCCGCCCGGGTTCGGACCGTCCGTGCCGAGGACCGTCATGGTGGCGGAGACCTTCTGACCGATCAGCTTGGAGAAGTAGTCGTCATACCATGCGCCGGACGTAATCTTCTTGGCATACTTGGCAAAGACGGCATGCTCCAGCACGCTCTCAACGGTGACAGACGTGTTGTACTTCGGCTGCGTCAGCACCAGATTCTCATGGGCAATGACGGCCGGATTGCTGGACTTGAACTTGTTGTACTGCTCCTGACCGCCGACGGAGGAATAATCCGCCTGATCTCCGGCCACGATGCCAGCACCATGCGCGTCGCGGTAGTCATACAGCCACGTCAGGCCGCCGTTCTCGCCCGCAACGGCCTCGCGGAAGGCGTGGAGGCTCTTCGTCACGGCGTACTGCGACTCGTTCGCTCCGTCGTTCAGGCCGTCCCAGTAGTGGGCCTTGGCCTGCTCCATGAGGTTCAGCGCATCGTCAAGCTCCGCCTTTGTCAGCGGCAGGACCTTGAGGGCGATCTGCTTCTGTACGGAGACGTCCTTCGTCTTGTGCTGCATGGTAACGGTCAGCGTCACCTCCGCCGCGGCTTCGCCGGGCATCGGGCGGTAGATATTGGCGCGGTAGGCGTTGATCTCGGCCACATCCGGATCGCCCGAGGTGACGATGAACTTATAATCGTCATAGTTCTCGATGCCGGTAGCGCGTGCCGTGAGGAGCTGGATGTCGCCGTTCACGGCCTCGGGGTCGATGACCTCGCCGGTCACAACATAGGTCAGCTTCGTGACGAGATAGTTCTCGTCAAGCTCCTTCTGCATCTGCTGACGCAGCGGCTCGAGATCCTCGGCCGGGAGCGTCAGACGGAAGCCCTCGGCCTGCAGCGAGCTCTCGTTGAGCTGGAACGTCAGGGTCGGATAGAGATGGACCTTCGTGTCAACGCTCGGGCGTGTGACGCGGCCCGTCAGGACTTCGCCCGCCGTGCTGCCCTCGATGGAGATCAGCTTGGAATCGGATGTCCAGGCGAACGTGACGAACGGATAAGCGCCGGTACGCTGCGGGAGCTGCAGGTCGGAGATAATCTCCGCTTCGCTTGTATTCTGATTGCGGATGGTATCGAACGTAACGGAGGCCGCCGCCTTTTCGAGGTAATCCCGGACGGTGTCCAGATCCCAGTTCAGGATGACCATCGCCGTGATATCCGCACTGCTCTCGCCGCGCGTAAGCGTCAGCTCCACGCCGGAGACGCGGGCAAAGTGCGCCGCAAGGCCCAGCGTTGCGGGGTCCGCGTTGAAATAGGTGATCTTGCCGTCGGCCGCGATGCCGGTCGTCTGCGCCACATCCATCGGATAATCGAGCGCGCCGGGGTCCTTCACGGTGACGGTGATGCCGTCAAGGTTATTTCGGCTCAGATAGTTTTCCACATAGGTGCAGAGGTTCGTATCCGTACCGGGGACCGGGTTCAGCGTGGACTTGCTGTCCAGCAGGGACTTGGCCGCCGTGACGAGCTCGTCGTTCTGCGCCTTCAGGGACTTCACCGTGATGAGGAAGGTCTTCGTGCCGGTCTCGCCGCCATAGGCCAGCGTTGCCGTCAGCTTCACATAGACCGTTCCCGTGGACGGGAGCGTCACAACGCCCTCCGGCGTGATGACCGCGCCGTTCGAGCTGGCCCAGGTGATCGTGCCGTCAAAGCCCTCGACCGTCGAAGCGAGCGCCAGCGTGCAGTTCTCGGTGACGAGCGTCGGCTCGACCGTGAGCTTTTCCGCCGCGCGCGCAATGGCCTCGGCCGCCGCCGTGTTGACCACATGCGTGCCGCCCTGCCATGCCAGCAGCGGATAGCCGCCGTTGCGGCCGTCGTCTTGGTGGAAGGCCTCATTGCCGAGCGCGAGGACAAAGGCAGTCTCCTTCATCTCCGCAGCGGTCTTCGCCGTCGCCTCAACATTGATGCCGTCCTTCGTGTTGCCGGTCGCAACAGAGGCGGAGCCTTCAAGATAATAGCTGTTCCGAATTTCGGCCGCATATTCGCCGACGAGCGCGCCGCAGGAAGCGCCCTTGACGCTGCCGGTGTTATAGCAGTTCGTGACCGTGGGATCCGTGCCGCCGGTGTGCTTGCCCGCGATGCCGCCGACGCAGGTCGCGCCGGTGACGGAGCCGGTATTGTAGCAGTTCAGGATCTGCACGCTGCCGTTTTCGGTGTAGCCGACGATGCCGCCGACATAGCCGCGGTTGTTGCTGCCGCCGTTGATCGCACCGGTGTTATAGCAGCCCGTGATGGGCGCGTAGCTTGCGCCGACGATGCCGCCGACCTTCGCGTCGGAATAGGCGCTGCTCAGCGTGCAGGTCACACTGCCCTCGTTGCCGCAGTTCACGATCGCACCGCTGGCATAGACGCGCGCGGCGATGCCGCCCGTCACGCCGCCGTAGGAGGCCGCATTCGTCACGTTCACGCGGCTGACGCAGCCCTCGATACGGCCGTAGCTCTGGTTGGCGAAGGCGCCGATCGCGCCGTCGCCCTCGATCATACCGACAAGCGTGACATTCTTGATCACGCCGTCCGCGCCGAGGTAGCCGCACAGGCCCATCGCAGATTCGTAGGTATCGTCATTATCGCAGCTGTAATAGCCGCTGATCGTCTTGCCGTTGCCGTCAAAGATGCCGCTGTACTGCAAGTTGTACTTGCCAAAGCCGCCCCAGCGGTTGGCCTTCGGAGCCTCCGTGCTGTTGAGCACGAGGTTCACCATGATACGGGCGTTGATCGTCGTCTCACCGCCGTTGACCTTCGCGGCAAACCACGCCAGCTCCTCAGGCGTCTTGATGAGGTACCACGTCACGCCGTTTTCGCTCTTCGTCTCCGGTGCGGTATCGGAGGCCTTGCCCGTCCAGACATTGCTGCCCTCCTCGAGTCTGACCGTAACAGTCAGATCCTTGCCCGCGACCGTGAAGGAACCGGCCACATTCAGATAGCCGTCCAGCATGACGGCATAGGAATAGGTGCCGTCCGGCAGGCTGTAGACGCCGTTCACCGCCGTCTGCTCGCCGCCCTCGGCATGCGTCACGGAGATATCAGCGCCGCTCAGCGCGCTGCCGTCGTCCGCCTTCACGGTGGCAATGCGCACACTATGGCGCGCCGCCTGCTGCAGCGTGACATGCAGGCTGTCGTTTTCGCCCGTGACCGTCAGGCTGCCCGACGCGGTCTCGTAGCAGAACAGGCTCGCCTCATAGGTGTAGCTGCCCTTCGGCAGGCGCCATGCGCCGTTCACGGCGCTCCACTGCTTGCCATCGGCATCGCGGAGAACGAGCTTTGCCTCGGCCGGGGTCAGCGTCACGCTGACGGGATAGGTGCGGACCGAGAGGGTGACCGTGATGGTGCGGCCTGCGCCGTCGATCGTAAAGCTTCCGGTCACATCGTCGCACTCATCGCGCGTGACAAGATAGGTATAGCTGCCGGAGACAAGGCGATAGGTGCCGTCCTCCTCCGGGGTCTGCTCCACGTTCTGCGCATCGTAGACATGGACGGAAGCGCCGGTCATGTTGACGGAGAACGCCACGATGAGCTTGGCATCCGCATCCTGCCAGGCAAGGACGGGATAGCCGCTGTTCTGATTCTTCGCGTCGTTCACGAATGCGCCGCCGAGCTTCAGCACGGTGTCGAACGACTTCAGCTGCTCTTCCGTGAGGGCAGTCGTGTCGCCGGAGCCGCTGCCGATGGCCTGCGTGCCCGTGAGGTAATAGCAGTTCGAAACGGAGCCGCCGTCGTTGTAGCCGATGAGCGAGCCCGCATAATTATGGTTGCCCGCTGCGGCCAGTGTGATCGCACCGGCATTGTAGCAGGACGTCACGGTCGTGTTCGAATCCGTCTGGCCGAGAATGCCGCCGACGCGGTTGCCGGTGGCGGAGCCGACGTTATAGCACTCGCTCAGCGTAGTATAGTAGGCAGTGCCAACGATACCGGCCGAGAAATTGTTCGTACCATTGCTGATCGTGCCGAAGTTCGCGCAGCGCAGGACGGTCGAGCGCGCAGCGGACTTGCCGTTCAGACGGCCGACGATACCGCCGACATTCCGGCTCGTACCGGTGACCGTGGCATAGTTCGCGCAGGCCTCGATCGTGGCGCTGTCCGCCTGACCGGCGATGCCGCCGACATAGCCGCGGCCGGAGATGCTGCCGCGGACCGTCAGGCGGCGTACGGCCGCGCCGGTATCCAGGCAGCCGAACAGACCGGCATAGTCCGTCGTCTGCGATACGAGCAGATTATCGATCGTGTGATACGCGCCGTCAAAGCTGCCCGCAAAGCGGCGGGCATCGCTGCCGATCGGCGTGAAGGCCACATTGCCCATGTCCAGATTGGCTGCGAGTGTCACATGCTTTCCGGCAAAGGCATTGCCGGAGGCGACCTGCGCGGACAGATAGGCCAGCTCTTCGCCGTTAGAAATCTGATAGGGATCCGCCTGCGTGCCGGTGCCGCCCGCAAAGCCGTCTGCCACCGTTCCATCCCATTCGATGCCGGGGACCATGGTGACCTTGACTGTCGTGTCGGCCTCGCCGAGCGTGAACGTGCCGCGTGCCGTCTTATAGCCCGCAGCCTTCACCTGATAGGAATAGTCCGCGGGGAAGAGCAGGTAGGAGCCGTCCTCCTCGGCCTGCATAACATTGTCGCCGTGCTTCACGGTAACGGCCGCCGTCGTGCCTGCGGCAAGGCCCGTGATCAAGAACGCCGCCTTATGGCGTGCAAGCTCCGTCATGGTCACAGGGACCTCAACGGCCGCATCCGTCACGGTAAAGCTGCCGGTGGCCTGCGCATAGCCGAAGGCCTCGGCCGTATAGCGGTACTCGCCCGCCGGAACGCTGGCCTTGCCGTCCGTCACGGCATAGGAAGCATCCGCGCTGTCCGTCAGCGTAAAGGCCGTGCCTGCAGGCGCGCCCGTGAACGTGACGCCATAGTACGTTTTGCAGCTGAAGTCCTTCAGATAGAGCGTGTCATCGTTCTGATCGCCGCCGTAGTCCTTGGAATACCCGATGGTCACGACGTCATTCGCCGCGACCTCCATCGTGTAGGTCTGGAAGGACGTCATCGCACCGGAATACGAAGCCTTGCTGGACTGCGTCAGGTTCGTTCCGTTCTTCGTGACCGCCATGTAGTCATAGTTGGACTCGCTGGAGACCTTATAGGAGAAGCGGAACGTACCGCCGCTCCGGAAGGTCAGCTTGAGGGCGGAAGTCGTCCTCCCCACGCCCTTGTTGCCGGATATCAGGCAAGTCTCGTCGTCGCTCTCCGCAAAGGGATAGGAGGCGTCGTTTTCCACGGTCGCCGGAACGTCCGCAAAAAACTCATCGAAACTTGCCGCTGCTGCGACCGGGATGCTGCACAGCACCATGCACAGCACAAGGATCGCCGCGATCATTCGTTTCATGATCCAATCTTCCTTTCTTAATACGAAAATAATAAAAACACTGCGGCAGAGGGCCTCGTTTCCCCTGCCGCAGCCGTTTTCCTGCGTCATGGCGCACCTGCGCCGCATGCTTCTGTAGGTCTTCTGACTCGTGCTCTCGGGTCTCCCCCGCAACGCGGCGCTCAGCCTTCTCAGGTCGCCCCAATGACCAGCTTTCGCCCATGGAGCTCGCGTCTTGCACATACAGCGCCGGTCGGCGTTGCAGGCTCTCACTGCATTCCCTTGTCCATCTCCGGCTGTACATATGCCCTGCCGGAGCCACAAAAGCTTTTTATTTTTAACCTATTCAGTATAGCATATTTCCGCAGCATTGTAAAGCCGGATGAAAAACGTTCCGACCCTATAACCGCCGTTGACGGAGCGCCGAAAATACGCTATAATTTGAATTGTATATTATGATCCGCCCCCGGCGGGAAGGAGTGCAGCATTATGATCCAGTTATCTGATTTCTATGGCTACAGCATGTATACCATCTCTTCCGATACGCTTTCCGTCTCCGTGATGAGCCTCGGTGCGACCGTCACAAGGCTTGTCTATCGGGGCCGCAATGTCGTGGTCAGCCTGAAGACTCCGGACGACTATCTGCAGGACACCAGCTATCTCGGTGCGATCGTCGGCCGCTATGCCAACCGCATTGCGGGCGGCCGCTTCCCGCTGAACGGCGAGACGGTGCAGGTCGAGCAGAACGAGGGCCGCAATCACCTGCACGGCGGCAGCGTCGGCTTCCACAAGCGCATCTGGGCCGCTGAATGCCTTGGGGAGCAGGCAGTGCGCTTCACGCTGCACACGCCGGACGGCGACGCGGGCTATCCCGGCGCGCTGACGATGCACGTCACCTATCGCGTGGAGGGCAGCCGGCTCTTCCTCGATTTTGAGGGTATCAGCACAAAGGACACCATCCTCGCGCCCACAACGCACATGTATTTCAACCTCGGCGGCACGGAGAGCATCCTCGGAACGACGCTGCAGATCAATGCCGGCCGTTGGATTCCCGTGGACGGCGAGCTCATTCCCACCGGAGAGCTGCGCCCGGCCGAGGGCCCGTTCGACTTCCGCACGCCGCACGCCATTGCGCAGAACTTTGACCACGGCTTCGTGCTCGACGGCCCGGACGCTCTTGTGGCAGAGGACGGCGGCGTCCGCCTGTCGCTGCACACGGACTACCCTGCCCTGCAGCTCTACACCGGTGAATTCCTCTCGGGCAAGCTCCATCCGAATCAGGGCTTTGCCATTGAGCCGGAGGCCTGCCCCGACACGCCGAACCATCCGGAATTCGGCTCCTCCGTGCTGAAGGCCGGTGAGACGTTCCATCGCTCCATCGCCTATACCTTCGAATCCACCGCAAAATGAGCCGCGCCGATTTGCTCTACCGCGAGACGTGTGCACGCATCCTGCGCGAGGGCGTCTGGGACACCGATCAGTCCGTTCGCCCGCGCTGGGCGGACGGTTCCCCGGCCCATACGGTCAAGTGCTTCGGTGTGGTGAACCGCTATGATCTGCAGGAGGAATTCCCGCTCATGACGCTGCGCCGCACCTATTGGCGCTCATGCGTGGAGGAGCTTCTGTGGATCTGGCAGAAGAAGTCGAATAATGTCCACGACCTCGCCAGCCATATCTGGGACAGCTGGGCCGATGAGAGCGGCTCCATCGGCAAGGCCTACGGCTATCAACTCGGCATCAAATACCGTTTCCCGGAGGGAGAGTTCGATCAGGTCGACCGCGTGCTGTACGACCTGAAGCACAACCCGGCCAGCCGCCGCATTCTGACAAGCCTCTACAATTTCGCCGATCTGCACGAGATGGCTCTGTATCCCTGCGCCTATTCCATGACGTTCCATGTCAGCGGCAACCGGCTCAACGCCATTCTGAATCAGCGCTCGCAGGACATGCTCACGGCAAACAACTGGAATGTCGTGCAGTATGCCGTGCTCGTGCACATGCTGGCGCAGGTCAGCGGTCTTGTCGCAGGCGAGCTCGTGCATGTGATCGCCGATTGCCATATCTACGACCGCCACATTCCGCTTGTCGAACAGATGCTGGAGCTGGAGCCGTATCCCGCGCCGGAATTCCGGCTCGATCCTGCGGTCACGGACTTCTATGCCTTCACGCCGGACAGCGTGCAGGTGGAGAATTACCGTTATCATCCGTTTTCAGCCAAAATTCCCGTTGCCATCTAGGAGGAGCCATGGACTGCATCGTCAACGTCACGCAAAACTGGGGCATCGGAAAGGACGGCGGCCTGCTTGTTTCCATTCCCACCGACCTGCGCCGCTTCCGCGCGCTCACGACCGGGAAGACCGTGATCTATGGCCGCAAGACTCTGCTCACCTTCCCGCACGCACGCCCGCTGCCGAACCGCGAAAACTGGATCCTCTCGGCGACACCCGGCTTTTCCGTTCCGGGTGCGGCGGTCTTCCCGTCGCTTGCTGCCCTGCAGGAAGCCCTGCGTACCCGTCCGGCCGATTCGCTGTGCCTCATCGGCGGTGCGAGCGTCTACCGCGCGCTGCTGCCGTGGTGCAGCCGCGTGCTGCTCACGCAGACCTGCGCCGACCTGCCTGCCGACCGGTTTTTCCCCGATCTGGACCGGCTCCCGAACTGGCGCTGCACGGACACCGGCCCCCTGCAGGAGGACGGCGGCCATTGCTTCCGCTATCTGACTTACGAAAACGACGCTCCGCTTCCGTTATGAACATAGAATTGCTCCCTTCTGCGCAGACTAAGCGCCGAAGGGAGCGATTTTTATGCCGATTTTACCTTTGACGGAAGAAAATTTCGAGCAGGAGGCCCTGCAGGCCGAGGGGCCGGTGCTCGTAGACCTCTTTGCCGCGTGGTGCGGCCCGTGCCGTGCGCTTGCGCCGGTGCTGGACGCACTGGCCGAGGCCCGGCCGGAGCTGCGCATCGGAAAGGTCGATGTGGACGCCCAGCCCGAGCTTACGGCGCGGTTTGACGTGCTGACCGTCCCGACGCTGCTGCTGTTCCGCTCCGGCAGGCTGCTCCGGCGCACGACCGGCGCAAAAACGCTGACGGAGCTGGAAGAATTCCTGCGGAGCGGCGAAGCATGAGATGCTATGACATGGCCGTGGTCGGGGCCGGGCCGGCAGGCTGCACGGCGGCTCTCTATGCCGCCCGCGCCGGGCTGGACGTGCTCGTTCTCGAGC
>OGXT01003115.1_pt1 | contig 11980 bp, 10 predicted proteins | sample 1576361 | NCBI WGS metagenome assembly OGXT01 (sample SAMEA3541514, study PRJEB24748) | human gut metagenome | biome: human gut; feature: human-associated habitat; material: faeces | place: China | collected 2012 | reverse complement strand
GGCCGGTGGAGCGGGCGTGGATCTTTTCGTCGACCAGGTGGTGCAGCTTCAGGATGTACATGACACCGGTGGTCACGCGGTTCTTGAAGGGCACGCCGGTGCGGCCGTCGTACAGGATGGTCTTGCCGTCGCTGTCCTTGCCGGCCTTTTCCATCCAGCCCCAGATCTCTTCTTCGGTGGCGCCGTCGAAGACCGGGGTCTTGGTCACGATGCCGTTGCGCAGCTTCTTGACCGAGGCGATAAACTCTTCGTCATCCATCTTGTCCACCAGCTCGCTGATGGCCGGGGAATCGAAGACGTCCTTGACCTCGTCACGCACCACCTGCAGGGCCGCGCCGGAATCCAGCAGTTCGGCCAGCTGGCGGCCAAGTTCCTTGGCGCCCCAGCCCAGGTGGGTTTCCATGATCTGGCCGATGTTCATTCGCGAAGGCACGCCCAGGGGGTTGAGCACGATGTCCACGGGGCGACCGTCGGCGAAGAAGGGCATGTCTTCTTCGGGCAGGATGCAGGAGACCACACCCTTGTTACCGTGACGGCCGGCCATCTTGTCGCCCACCGAGAGCTTACGCTTGATGGCGATGTGGACCTTGACCATCTTGATGACGCCGGGAGGCAGATCGTCCCCTTCGGTGACCTTCTCGCGCTTGGAGTCATAGATGGCGTGCAGGTAATCCACCTGATGGTCGTAGTCCTTGAGCTGGTCGGCCACGATGTCGTTGACTTCCTTGCTCTCGAACAGGCCCTGCAGCTTCTTCACCGGGATGGCGTCCAGCTGCTCGCGGGTCAGGGCGACACCGGCTTCCACCAGCACTTCGCCCTTCTTGTTGCCGGGGACGCTGACGGCGGTCAGCTTGCCCAGCACATGGGGGGCCAGCACTTCGCGGGTGCGGTTGCCCAGAGCGCGCATGTGATCGGATTCCTTCTGATCCAGCACGGCGGTGTCGTGGGCCTCGATGGCCAGGGTGCGATCGTCTTTTTCACCGGAACGACGGTTGAACACCTTGACGTCGATGACCGTACCTTCCACTCCCGGGGGCACCTTGAGGGAGGTGTTCTTCACGTCGCGGGCCTTCTCGCCGAAGATGGCGCGCAACAGCTTTTCTTCCGGGGTCAGCTGGGTCTCGCCCTTGGGGGTGATCTTGCCGACCAGGATGTCGTCAGGCTTCACGGCCGCGCCGATGCGGATGATGCCGCTGTCGTCCAGGTTGCGCAGCATGTCTTCGCTGACGTTGGGGATGTCGCGGGTGATCTCTTCGGGTCCGAGCTTGGTGTCGCGGGCCACCACTTCGAATTCTTCGATGTGGATGGAGGTGAAGATGTCCTCTTTCACGGTACGTTCGGAAATGAGGATGGAGTCTTCGTAGTTGTAACCGCACCAGGGCATGAAGGCCACCACCAGGTTCTTGCCCAGAGCCAGCTGGCCTTCGTCGATGCCGGGACCGTCAGCGAGGATCTCGCCCTTCTTGAACACCTGACCGGGGTAGCAGGTGGGCTTCTGACCAAAGCAGGAGTTCTGGTTGGACTTGTGGAACTTCAGCAGGTCATAGGCGCGCACGCCGCCCTGTTTCTTGTACAGGTCGCCTTCGTAGGAGACCACGATGCGGTCGGCGTCGGCGTATTCCACCTTGCCGTCGGCCTGGGCCACGATGCAGGCGCCGGAGTCGCGGGCCACGTCGATTTCCATGCCGGTGCCCACCAGGGGCTTTTCGCTGCGCAGCAGCGGCACGGCCTGGCGCTGCATGTTGGAACCCATGAGGGCGCGGTTGGCGTCGTCGTGTTCCAGGAAGGGGATGAGCGCGGCCGAGATGGAGACCATCTGGCTGGGCGAGATGTCCATGAGGGTCACCTCGTCACGGGAGCGCATTTCCACTTCGCCCTTGACGCGCACGGTCACGAACTCGTCCAGGAAGTTGCCGTCGGCGTCCACGCGGGCGTTGGCCTGGGCCACCACCTGGTCGCCTTCGCGGGAAGCGTCCAGATGCACGATCTCGTCAGTCATGCGGCCATTGCGCACCACGCGGTACGGGGTCTCGATGAAACCGAAGTCGTTGACCTTGGCGAAGGTGGTCAGCGACACGATCAGACCGATGTTGGGACCTTCGGGCGTTTCGATGGGGCAGATGCGGCCATAGTGGGAGGTGTGCACGTCGCGCACTTCGAAGCCGGCACGCTCACGGGTCAGACCGCCGGGGCCCAGGGCCGACAGACGGCGCTTGTGGGTCACTTCGGACAGGGAGTTGGTCTGGTCCATGAACTGCGACAGCTGCGAGGTGCCGAAGAATTCCTTGAGCACGGCGGCCACGGGCTTCGGATTGATCAGGTCGTGGGGCATGAGCGTGGAGATTTCCTGGATGCTCATGCGTTCCTTGATGGCGCGCTCCATGCGCACCAGACCGATGCGGTACTGGTTCTCCACCAGTTCGCCCACCAGGCGCACGCGGCGATTGCCCAGATGGTCGATATCGTCGGCCGGACCGTGGCTGTCCTTCAACTGCACCAGCACCTTGATGGCGGTGAGGATGTCGTTGTCGGTCAGGGTACGGGAATCTTCGGTGTCGGGCAGGCCCAGGCGCTGGTTGAGCTTGTAACGGCCCACCGGCGACAGGTCATAGTAATCCGGGCTGCGGAACAGGTTGTCGAAGAAGCTGGCGGCGATCTCGGCGGTCGGCGGGCTGGAAGGACGCAGACGACGGTAGATCTCTTCCTGAGCCTTTTCCTGATCGGGGATGCGGTCCTGCATCAGGGTGTCGCGGATGGAGGAAGAGGTGTCGGTGCCCTTGGTGTGCAGCACGGCGATACGCTCGATGCCGGCTTCGCGCATGCGCTCCAGCAGGCCGGGAGTGATCTCGTCGGCGGCTTCGGCCAGCACTTCGCCACTGCCGGGAGCGATGACGTCTTCGGCCAGGAACATGCCGTCCAGGGTGTCGGGACGCACTTCGATGGCCTTGATGCCCGCTTCACAGACCTGACGCCAGCCACGCTTGGTGATGGGCTTGCCGGCCTTGATGAGCACGGTGCCGTCTTCGGTGGCGATGTCGGAGTAGGCGTTGTCCTTGCGGTACAGGGACTTTTCCACTTCCCACATCAGGGTGTTGTGCGGCTTCAGCAGGTAGTGCTCGCGGGTGTAGAAGTACTCCAGGATGTCCATCTTGCTCATGCCCATGGCCTTGAACAGGATGGTGGCGGGCATCTTGCGGCGACGGTCGATGCGGACATACAGGATGTCCTTGTGGTCGAAGTCGAAGTCCAGCCAGGAGCCACGCATGGGGATGACTCGGCAGGAGTAGAGCACCTTGCGGCTGGTGTGGGTCTTGCCGCCGTCGTGTTCAAAGATGATGCCGGGAGAACGCTGCAGCTGGTTGACGATGACGCGCTCGGTGCCGTTGATGATGAACGTGCCCTTTTCCGTCATCAGGGGCAGGGTGCCAAAGTAGATGCCCTGTTCCTTGATGTCGCGGATGGTGCGGTTGCCCGTGGCTTCATCGGTGTCATAGACCACCAGGCGCACCTTGATGTGCACCGGGGCTTCGTAGGTCAGGCCCTTGGAGATGCACTCGGCCTGGTCGTACTTGGGCTCGCGGATTTCGTAGCTGACGAATTCCAGGCTGGCGGTCTTGTTGAAATCTTCGATGGGGAAGACGGTGTGGAACACGCCTTCCAGACCTTCCTCCTTATTTCGATCGGCTTCGGCAACGCCTTCCTGCAGGAACTTGCTGTAGGAGTCGATCTGAAGATTGAGGAGGTGCGGAATGGGGAGAGTAACGTTGATTTTGCCGAACTGTTTGGTAAGCTGGCCCATGCGATACCTCAAGGTAGGTAGCGGTTGCGCTTCGGCTGCCGGCGTTGCACCGGAACGTCCGGTCGGCATTCTGCCCGTGCAGACCGCTGTGGACAGACTGCCAAAACGCCAGTCATGCCGCGATCCGAAGCGTACAATCTATATCTCTCAGTGGGATCCGGTTTTCACAACGCGCAAAAAGGACAAACGACACTTCCCCGCGTTGCCGGCAGGGGTGAGGCCGCTTGTCTTGAAAGAAAAGGCTATGCGCGTCGGGCGTTATCTACCAGAAAAACCAGATACTTCTCCCACAACAGTTTTGGAACGAAGAGACATACCGCAAAAGCATGGTTTTTGCAAGCACTTTTTCCGCAGCCCGGGAGCGCCCCGGAAGGGAGAGGGGGCGAGGGAGGGACGGCTGCCGTGAGCAGCCTGGGCAGTATCTACCATGCCTGTGCCGCCGGGGCAACGCCGAAAAAAAGAAACTCCGTCTTTTTTGTATGGAAAAAGACGGAGCGTCAATGAAAAAAAGCAGGCTGCATCAAAAAGACACAAAAGGGAACCCGCAGGATACCGGCCGCCTGAGGGCAGGCAATAAAAAAGGCGGGGTTTGCACCCCGCCTTCAAAAAGATCGGAAAAACCGAACTTACTTCACTTCGACAACAGCGCCGGCTTCGGTCAGCTGCTTCTTGGCTTCTTCGGCTTCTTCCTTGCTCACGCCTTCCTTCAGGGTGGAGGGGCAGCCGTCGACCTTTTCCTTGGCTTCCTTCAGGCCCAGGCTGGTCAGAGCGCGCACGACCTTGATGACGCCGATCTTGTTGGCGCCGGCTTCCTTCAGGATAACGTCGAATTCGGTCTTTTCTTCGGCAGCGGCAGCGGCGCCACCGTCAGCGGGGGCGGCCATCACCATGGCAGCGGCGGGAGCGGCAGCGGACACGCCGAACTTTTCTTCCAGTTCCTTGATGAATTCGGACAGTTCCAGGACGGTCATGTTGGAGATGAACTCAACAACCTGTTCTTTGGTCACGGACATGGTAAACTCCTAGCTCTTTGGCTAAAATTTGGTTGATTGCTTTTCTTGCTGCGAAAGCCTTAGGCGGCTTCGCCCTTCTTTTCTTCGATGGCCTTAAGCGCATAGAGCAGGCCGCGGAGAACGTTGGCGAACAGCGAAACAAAATTGGTGGGCACGGCGTTCATGGTGCCGAGCAGCTGACCAAGGAGCTGTTCCTTGGACGGCAGCTTGGCCAGGGCTTCAACCTGTTCGGCAGACATTTCCTTGCCTTCCAGGCTGCCGCAGCGCAGCTGGAACAGCTTGCTCTGCTTAGCAAAATCACTCAACGCCTTGGCCACCGCCACGGGGTCATCGAAACCAAGGGCAATGGCGCTGTTGTCGTGGAACTTGTCCTTGACAACGTCATGCGTGCCACCGGTAAAAGCGATACGGGCCAACGTGTTCTTGACGACGTAGAATTCGCCGCCAGCCTTGCGCAGGTTCACACGGAGGTTCGTCAGCTCTTCCACCGTCATGCCCTTGAACTCGGTCAGCACCGCAAAAGAAGCACGATCGGCATTCGCTTTGATCGCTTCAATGACGGCTGCTTTTTCAGACCTGGTCACGTGATACCTCTCACGTTCGGGGTTGCCGGGTGGAATGCCGAGCCAAAGATAAGTCTGGACAGGTGGATTAAAGGCCTTGCGGCCTGCCTGCCGTCTTCGACTCGAATTCCCTTGCCTTAGCCAGTAAATTCAAATGCGGGGATTGCTATTACTGCAATCCCCGCACGATGTCAACTAAAAAATGGGCTTAGCCTTCCAGGAATTTTTTCACCTGGGACATATCGATCTTGAAGCCGGGGCCCATGGTGGTGGACACAGCCATGGAGAGCATGTAGGTGCCCTTGGCGCCGGAGGGCTTCAGACGATTCACGGTTTCCAGCAGGGCCTTAAGGTTGCCCAGGATCTTTTCGGGACCGAAGGAAACCTTGCCCAGAGGAGCGTGCAGAACACCGGCCTTGTCGACCTTGAAGTCCACGCGACCGGCCTTCAGTTCGTTGACGGCCTTGGTCACGTCGAAGGTAACGGAACCGGTCTTGGCATTGGGCATCAGGCCGCGGGGGCCGAGCAGACGGCCGATCTGGCCCACCAGAGCCATGACGTCAGGGGTGGCGACGGCGGCGTCGAAGTCCAGCCAGCCTTCCTTGACCTTGGCCACCAGGTCTTCAGCACCCACGAAGTCGGCGCCGGCGGCGGTGGCTTCGGCCTGCTTTTCACCCTTACAGAAAACGGCCACGCGAACGGTCTTGCCCAGGCCGTGAGGCAGGGTCACAGCGCCGCGCACCATCTGGTCGGAGTACTTGGGGTCAACACCCAGGCGGATGGCCACGTCGACGGTTTCGTCGAACTTGGCGAAGGAAGCGCCCAGGGATTTGCTCACAGCGTCTTCAACGCTCAGGCGTTCCTGCAGGTTCACGCCTTCGAGAGCTTTGCGAAAATTTTTGCCATGCTTGGGCATGTCTTTATCCTTTCGTTTTATCTCCTGCCACACATGGACTGCTCCAGGTCTGGCAGTACAATTGATCAACGAGGGGCAGCCAGGCTGCCGTCATCCGGTAAACCGGTCCCTACTTGATTTCGATGCCCATGCTGCGGGCGGTGCCGGCGATGGACTTCACAGCGGACTCAAGGGTGGCGGCGTTGAGATCGGGCAGCTTCAGCTTGGCGATTTCTTCCACCTGGGCCATGGTCAGGCTGCCAACCTTGTTACGGTTGGGTTCACCGGAGCCCTTTTCGATCTTGGCGGCCTTCATGATCAGCACCGCGGCCGGGGGGGTCTTGGTGATGAAGGTGAAGGAGCGGTCAGCGTAGACCGTGATGACCACAGGGATGATCATGCCCTTCTGGTCCTGGGTGCGGGCATTGAATTCCTTGCAGAAGCCCATGATGTTCAGGCCATGCTGACCCAGGGCGGGACCCACCGGCGGGGAGGGGTTGGCGGCGCCGGCCGGAATCTGCAGTTTGATTTTGGCAACTTCTTTTTTGGCCATGATGTTCTATCCTTATGACTGGAACAGCGCCCTGCGGCGCTGCTCCGATGCTAGCCCTTGGAAACCTGCACGAAATCCAGTTCCACCGGGGTTTGTCTTCCGAAGATGGAAACGGACACGCGCAACTTGCCCTTTTCGTAGTTGACATCGTCCACGACGCCATTGAAGCCCTCGAAGGGACCCTCGATAACCCGAACGTCGTCGCCGCGTTCGAAGTTGAATTTGGGCCGGGGGGTCTCCTGGCGACTTTCCATAAGCGAGAGGATGCGCGCGGCGTCGCTTTCGCTCATGGGAGTGGGGCGGTTCTTACCCCCCACAAAACCGGTGACCTTGGGGATGGACTGCACCAGATGGCAGGAAAGATCCGTCATAATCATGCGGATCATCACATAGCCGGGGTAGAATTTGCGGGTACTGGTGCGAGGCTGCGAGCCGTTCTTGGAAGGTTCGATGACCTTTTCGGTAGGCACGACCACTTCCTGGATGAGGCCATTGTCCTCGCCGGAATCCATCATCGCCTTAATGGTCTTCTGCACGCGCTGCTCGAAACCGGAGTAGGTGTGCACGATGTACCAGCGAGACTTCTTCCCCAGTTCGGAGTTCTCGTCGATAACGGGAGTGTTCATATGTGCCTTCAGGAGAGGATGCTCTTGATGATGGCCGAAAGCCCCAGATCCACGAGGCCAAGCACGATCGCCATGACGGCAACAAAGCCCAGAACCGCAAACGTCGCTTTGCGCGTTTCCTTGAGCGTAGGCCACGTAACCTTACGCAGTTCGCCGCGAGAATCTTCGATATATTGCGCCAGGCGGGAGATGGGGTTGGGGGTCTGTTCGGTCTTGGAGTCGGCTTGCGCGGATTTCTTTACCATGGTGCTTCCCACAAGATAAAAAATGGCAGGGCAGGAGGGATTCGAACCCCCAACTTGCGGTTTTGGAGACCGCCGCTCTAGCCGTTAGAGCTACTGCCCTGCGTACCGTCAGGGGGGAGGGGTGCTCCCCCCTGCGGAAGTATTGTTACCTGGTTTCTCTGTGAAGCGTGTGCTTCTTGTCCCAGGGACAATATTTTTTCATTTCCAGACGCCCGGTGGTGTTCTTCTTGTTCTTCCGGGTGCTGTAGTTGCGACGCTTGCACTCAGTGCAGGCAAGGATGATATTCACTCTCATGGTACTACTCGATGATTTCGGTCACCACGCCGGAGCCCACGGTACGGCCACCTTCACGGATGGCGAAGCGCAGACCGGCTTCCATGGCGATGGGGGCGATCAGTTCCACCAGGAACTGGCTGTTATCGCCAGGCATGACCATTTCCACACCTTCGGGCAGGTTGATCACACCGGTGATGTCGGTGGTACGGAAGTAGAACTGAGGACGATAGCCGGAGAAGAACGGGGTGTGACGGCCACCTTCTTCCTTGGACAGGACGTACACTTCAGCCTTGAACTTCTTGTGGGGCGTGATGGACTTGGGAGCAGCGAGCACCTGGCCGCGTTCCACTTCGTCACGCTTGGTGCCGCGCAGCAGCACACCGATGTTGTCACCAGCTTCGCCCTGGTCCAGCAGCTTGCGGAACATTTCCACGCCGGTGCAGGTGGTCTGGGCGGTGGGCTTGATACCCACGATTTCCACCACATCGCCGACCTTGATGACGCCGCGTTCCACACGACCGGTCACCACGGTACCGCGGCCGGAGATGGAGAACACGTCTTCGATGGGCATCAGGAAGGGCTTGTCGATGTCGCGTTCGGGATCGGGGATGAAGTCGTCGCAGGCCTGCAGCAGGTCGATGATGCACTTGGCTTCAGGGGCGTCGGCGCTTTCGCATTCCAGGGCCTTCAGGGCGGAGCCGCGGATGACGGGCACGTCATCACCGGGGAAGTCGTAGGAAGACAGCAGTTCGCGCACTTCCAGTTCCACCAGTTCCAGCAGTTCTTCGTCGTCCACCAGGTCGCACTTGTTCAGGAACACGACCAGCTGGGGCACACCCACCTGACGGGCGAGCAGGATGTGCTCACGGGTCTGGGGCATGGGGCCGTCGGTGGCGGCCACCACCAGGATGCCGCCGTCCATCTGGGCGGCGCCGGTGATCATGTTCTTGATGTAGTCGGCGTGGCCGGGGCAGTCCACGTGAGCGTAGTGACGCTTGTCGGTTTCATATTCCACGTGGGCGGTGGCGATGGTGATGCCGCGTTCCTTTTCTTCGGGAGCCTTGTCGATCTCGTCGTAAGAAACGAAGCTGCCTTCGCCCTTCAGGCCGGCGATCTTGGTGATGGCGGCGGTCAGAGTGGTCTTACCATGGTCGATGTGGCCGATGGTACCAATGTTAACGTGGGGCTTTTTGCGTTCGTATTTTTCCTTGCCCATTGTACGTCTCCCTGAGGATAAAATTTGTTGCGGTTACTGTACTTTCAACCTTGAGCATGGTTTCGAACGCCTGCTCCCGGTTTCTTGCCACTGCCCGCATAAGTCCCTGTGTTGTTGCCCAGGGAACGTGCTTTGACAGGAAAAAGGATGACTGGAAGGGGAAAATGCAGGAATGGAGCGGGAAACGGGATTCGAACCCGCAACCCTCAGCTTGGAAGGCTGATGCTCTAGCCGTTGAGCTATTCCCGCATCCTCGATGCGCGTTGTTTTGCAGGTCAGCGAACTGGCCCCCGGGTTTCGGCATTGCCCGGTACTGCACCGTAGTTCCCGACAGTCTACCTGTCTCCTACAGCCAAGGCAGTTGTTAGCATGTGCCACACTTCTTATTCAGAAGTGGTGGAGGGGGGTGGATTTGAACCACCGAAGTCTTACGACGACAGATTTACAGTCTGTTCCCTTTGGCCACTCGGGAACCCCTCCACTCTGAGTTGCAAGCGATGTTGGCTTGCAAGATTTTCAGTCTGGCGTGGGCTTGTCCGGCTTTGCTTCCGGTGCCCTGCTGCCCCGTTCGGCTTTCGCTTTCGTGAGGCATTCGTCAGCAGCAAGGATGTGTTTACGGAAAACCGGCCCCTTTGGCAAGCACTTTTTTGCATTTTTTCGATTTTTTTTCGTTAAAAAATAAAAAATAAATAAAAACAATAGTTTATGAATATACCTAAAAGCCCGTTTTCCTTGCTTCAGGGGCTTTTATGGGCTTTTTCGATCAAGCGGGCTTTAAAAAGGGCCTGAAAAAGTTGTTTCAGCTCGTGCCGGATGCGTGTTTTGGGGACGTCAGGGAAGGTCTCGGCCAGCAGGGAAAGAGCCTCGTCACGTGAAAGGGGAGCGGAAAGCAGCTGCCAGACCACGGCTCCGGTGCCATCGAGACGAAAGATGTGGTTACCGTGGCTGTCCGTGAGGAAGATGCTTTGTCCTGCCTGCCGGCAACTCAGGCCCGGGCGCTGCTGCCACAGTGTCCTGCTGTCCCCCGCGTCGCCGACGGGCTCGGCTGCGGGAGGCCGGCCGGCTGAGGGACGAGCACAAGAGGCAGAAGAATCCGGCACGGGAGGAAAATCCGCGGGCAGGGGCGCAGCCGGGGGCAGTAAGGGCGCCTGCCGTGCGAGGAGTTCTGCGGCTTCATCCAGGTCATCATAGCGGAGGATGCGGCAGGGCAGGGCATCCAGCAGTTGCGAGCCCAGCCTGAGGACCTCCCGTGCACCGCCATCGGGGATCAGGAAACGGGCCAGCACGTTGTCCATGCCGGTGGCGGCAGAGGCGGGCAGAAGAACGGCCCGGCTGCCGGGTGTGCGTTCCAGCAGGATCACGGCATCCGGGCCGTGGCGTTCGCCCCAGGGCGCCAGATTATCCGGGGAGGGGGTCAGGTAGCCATAATAGCGATCACGTATGCCCGGACGTTCGTTCATGAAGCGTTTCAGAACTGGGGAAGAGGGCAGGGGCAGGCGCAGGCGGGGAGCTACGCCGAAGGAAAAGATTTTTCCCCGGTGGAGACCCAACAGGTCGTCACCGAGCCCCCGGGCTGCATCGGCCATGAGACGGGTGACCAGCGTGCTTTTCCCGGCGCGGTTGTCGCCGCAGAAGATCAGGGTGCGCCCGTGCAGGCACACGGCCGCGGCATGGAGGGAAATCAGGCGGGGGCAGGCATGACAGCAGGCGGCCACCAGCTCGATGGCCAGGCTGCACAGCAGACAGGCCCGGGAGGGCTCGTAGCGGGGAGCGGGCAGCCAGGGAGAGCGCAGACGATAGCCGCGCCCCTGTGGAGTGATGGCCAGCAGGGGCGCAGTTTCGTGCAGGCCGGATGGCAGCGTCCCGGAGATGGTCGGGAGCCCTGCTGGTTGCGGGGCGTGCGGCCAGAGCCGGAAAAAAGCATCCAGTGCGGGTAGCAGGTCTTGGCAGTCATGCAGTCGCACGGCTCCCGGTACACCGGCAAAAAAGATGTCCTGGTGCGCCATGCCTAGTAGCGATCCGGCCGGAAGCCCCCCAGGGCGTCATTGAACGTGTCGCGCAGGCGATCCCCGGCCTCACGGTGCCAGCCTTCATTATAGCGGCCGTCGTAGCGACCGTCGTAACGGTCGTCATAACGGTCACGGTAATCATAGTTGCGGGAGGGGCGGGAATGACGGCGCGAGGGACGGCTGCGGCGGCTGCGCCTGGAGTAGCGGCTGCGCCGGGAATAATGGCTGCCGCGGGTATAGCGGCTACGGCGCCGGTGCGAGGGGCGGGAGTGGGCCTCGGCCTCATTGACGCAGAGCAGGACCGGCGTGGCATAGAGCAGGCCCGTGGCGACCAGACCGGCCAGGAAGGAACGGCGCTTGCTGCGGAGGCTGTCTTCGGAAGGGGCGGACGATTCTGTCTTCATAATGCCCTCCTGCCCGGGAGCGGGTCAGGTAAAAGTATCCTGAATAGCAGACGAAAAACGGCCTGTCAGAGATTGTGCCAGCAAAGCGGGGCCTTGCCAAGGGGGCTCCGCAAGTCTGACGGAGCCAGTCTGCTGCGGCAGGCATGAGCAAAGCGTCAGGGCGTGGTATGGCCGTACGCCCTGTGCCGGCATTTTATCGTCAAGGTATCGTCCGCCAAAGGATGCGGCTTTGCAGGGCATCCTTCCGGTCTGCTTCCATGTGCCGTGGCCGGTGGGGTGCCGGACATATCGCGGTGGCTCCCGCTGCGGGCTGCGTCCCGGCAGGCGCGTCACGGCACGGCATGCCGTCAGCAGGCCTGTTGCCGGGTCCGGGCCAGAAA
>OGXT01003114.1_pt1 | contig 11981 bp, 10 predicted proteins | sample 1576361 | NCBI WGS metagenome assembly OGXT01 (sample SAMEA3541514, study PRJEB24748) | human gut metagenome | biome: human gut; feature: human-associated habitat; material: faeces | place: China | collected 2012 | reverse complement strand
GTGGTCGTTTTCAGACCATAGACGGTAGATTATATAAATAATCTTCCTCATCAAAATCCGATTTGTTGAGCCGATGCTCAGTATAGCACACTCGTGCCTCAATCGCAAGCGATCCGCAAGGGCGCACTCACTCACCACCTGCCCAAGATCGGGCGGCGGCAGTGATTATATCGGTAAGTTTCAAAGACTGTTTTCAGCAAAATGGATTGAAGATAAATACTATATTAAAGATATCTAAAATTTCCCCGGCCAGCGCAATGTGACCGGGGAATAATTATTTATTCAACCGCGCTTTAAAGCTTTTCATCATGTCCTCGACGCCTGCGGCAAACGCAGACGCGGTGTGCGCGCCGATGGAAAACATCTCCTGATAATGAGCGTAGTCTTTGAAAAACAGCTTTTCAGCGAGCTTGCCGTAGCCCGCGAAGAACATGCAGTAGTCATTGTCCGGAATGATATATCCGAGCGCGTCGTTCGCGAGCCCGAAAACCGCCGTGTCCCCACCGACGATATCACAGAGGCTTTTGAAGCCGCTCGCCCTGTTTGTAATGCTGTTTTCCGCGAGCATATCTCCTGTGCCGCTGACGAGACCGGGTGTTATCTCACCAGGCACAAGCAGGGCTTTGAACTTGCCGCCGAGTTCGAGATATCCCGTCTCCGTCTCAAGTTCATATATTCCCTTTGCGGGTCTTGTCATATCAAAGCACGCGAAGCCGAGCTTCCCGATTATCTTTTCGAGCGGATTATCGACCCTGAGCGCCGTTTCTTTGTGTATTGAAACAAGCTTCGGCTCAAGCTCGCGCTCTTTGACAGTGCATTTGCCTATTCTTTCGACGGCGCTTTTATACGCCTCGCCGCTGTTTTTAGGCGAGAGCAGAGAATTTTGTTCTATTTCTTCGCACTCTTTCGTCATCGCGAGAACGAGCTTTCCGAGATCGCGCCCGAGAGCCTCGGTCTGGCGTGTAAAGTTCTCTTCCTTTACTCCGCCCGCTCCCCTGTTCGGGTATATTCCGTTGACCGCGCCGTTGATAAAAATGAAGTTTTCGCCCGCCGCGTTTATCTCACGCTCCATATAGAACGGGAAATCGGCGGAGAGCATATCTCCGCGGTTGTTCTTTATACGCAGTCCGTTTGCGTATGGGTGCGCGCCGAAGTTGACCAAAACTGTCGGGCGGCTCGCGCCGTTGTCGGGCACGAAGCGCAGGCGGCTGAGGCGCGGCGAATATTCGCGCGGCGGACGCTTGGCGAAGATGAAATCTTTTATCCCGTACTCACTCAGAGTCATGTCGCCATACGGCTTTTTTGCCGAATATTTTTCGAGCTTTTCGACGCTGTTTTCGCCTATCTGCGCCGCAAAAAGCCGACCCGGTTCCATATTTCTCACCGCCTCGGCGACGGCTTTTTTCGTCTTTTCGACTATAAGATCAATAAACGCTCCGTCAACGCTCGGCAAGGGTTGCGAGTGCGTTATCAGCTTCGATATGTTTTCAAAAAATTTCTTTCCCGTCACGCTCCATATGCCCATGGTGTCTATCGAGCTGTGGGCGTGGGTCGAAAAAATATTGATATATCCGACATTGTTCGTGCGGCAGAACGAATCAAGCTCGCTTCGTATGCGGCGAACGACCGTGTTTGTGAGCCCGATGCAGTCAACGGCGCAGAACACCTCAGCCGCCCTTTCCTCGCCGTCGCTTATGGCTATCGCCCGCACTTTTATATCATCAAGCACGCCGCGAACCCTGCGCGGCGGAACAGACAGGTTGCCGCCGATATAATAATTTTTCGCATCAATATCCGGCGGCGTTATGCTCCGTTCGGAGAAGCCGAGATACCAACTGTCGCCGGCAGTGTCAGCGATGCGTATTGTATCTTCGCGCTCATCTTTCGGTTTTTCCGTTTTGAATCCGGGCGGCTCGGGCAGAATTTTATTCAGCCCGCTCAAAAAAGCCGTCAGTCCCTGCTGCGCCTTGAATGCGCGGGCGGCGCCTTTTTTGAATTTCTCATCAAAAGTATACATATCTCACCTCGCGAGCAAGCAAAGCTAATTGCATTTACATTATAAATTATTCCGACGCATGCTTTTTTGTCATTGTCCGTGCCGTATGCGGCATATTATTCCTGTGCCCGCTTCTCTTCTTTCTCTATAATACAATGTTTAGAAGAATATCGCAACCCCGGTTTATTCACGGTTCGTACAAATTTTCTTTACTTTGATTTAATGAATTTTTACTATTCAGTACACAATCGGATGTTATTATGTCAGTGTAGTGAGAGGGAAGAAAAGCCAGACGGCTACCAACTACGAAAGGACATCAGCAAGATGAAAAGCAAAAACTGCGTTCTCGTCTGTGTAACTCCGCAGAGCAAATGTGAACAGCTGATCCGTTCCGGGTCGCTGATAGCGCAGCAGTACGGAGTGCCGCTCGAAGTTCTCAGCGTGTTCCACGAGAGGGACGGATTCAGCCCCGATCCCGCAGTGCTTGAAGATCTGTACGAATGCGCCAAAAACGAAAACGCGCAGATGAGCGTATATTTTAACGACAGTCCGGCTATCCTCGCCGCAGTCATCGCCAAAAAGAAAGGCGCTGTTGACATCGTCACCGGATTCCCGAAAGAGAGAAGCACGCATTTCGTCTCCGCCCTGCACACACTTGTGCCGGATATCCAGATAAGCATGGTTGATGTTGACGACAACGGCAAAATCTATCGCATGATCCCTCAGGAAGCCCAGCCGCACTATGAAATGATCGGCGCTCAGGGCGTATAAACAAGACAACCACAAACTTTTCCGGTTTTTTCATTGTTATTCTCCAAAAGCCAAGACAGCGAACAGAGCAATCTGTCCGCTGTCTTGGCTTTTTATCTGAAGAACCCGTGTAAAGCCGATAAGCTTTACTCCTCATTTACTGTTTCAACGCCTTTATCGGCGGTTTTGCACAGGTGGACGCTCTTGACGAGCCCGCTCTTTTCGAGCTCGGCGCGGCATTTTTCGGCTTCGCTCTCCGACTCGAACAGTCCGAAAACGGTCGGACCGCTTCCGCTCATCTGCGCGAGCGAACTGCCGTGGCGGCGCATGATGCTCTTTATTCTCACGCGCTCCGGCACTTCTATCGTCTGCTCAAACACATTGCCCGCCTGGCGGCAGATACCCTCGAAATCGGCGTTCGCCGCAGCGTCGAGCATGCCGACCTTGTTCGGATGATATATGAAGCTCGCGGAATCAAAATCGCCGTAGGCGCGTGCGGTCGAGACGCCCGTTGCGGGCTTTGCGAGCACGACGAAGCAGCTTTTGAGCGGCGGAAGATGCGAAAGGATACCGCCCGTGTGCTGTGAGAGCATAGTGCCGCCCGCGATGCAGAAGGGCACATCGCTGCCGATCTTCAGCCCGATATCGCAGAGCCTATGTGTGCCCATATCCATCCCGAAAAGCCTGTCGAGTCCGACTATAACTCCCGCGCCGTCCGCGCTTCCGCCGGCAAGACCCGCTTCAAACGGAATATTTTTTTCAATGTGTATGTCAACTCCCCTGCCGCTGAGCCCCGCTTCTTCGAGAAAAGCCTGCGCCGCGCGGTAGGCTATGTTCTTGCTGTCGGTCGGCAGAGCCGGCTCGGAGCAGGTAAGGCGGATGATACCCTCGCCGTTCTCCTGCACAGTCACCGTGTCCGCAAGCGAAACCGACTGCATAACCATGAACAGCGAGTGATAGCCGTTCGGTAGTTTTGCCAGAATGTCGAGAAAGAGATTTATTTTTGCGTTTGCCCTGAGTTCGATCTTCATGACTGCACCTCTCTTTTTACTCTATCGGAATCTGCACGGGCTGGCGGTTCTGGAACAGCGTCACGCAGTCGAATCCGCTGCGCTGCGCTATCTCCATGCCGGCATCGACTCCCGCGCCGATATCTTTTGCATAGTGGGCGTCCGAGCCGACGGTCACAAACTCACCGCCGAGCTGTTTAAAGCGCCGGACAACATCCTCTTCGGGCATAGTTTTGCCGAGCTTCTGTCTGAGCCCCGAGGTGTTTATTTCGAGCGCCTTTTCGTTTTTGACGAGCAGAGAAAGAATCTCATCTACTTTGTCCGAAAACTTCGACATATCAACGGGTATGCCGTGCTCGCCGACGATATACCGAAGCGGATATGTCATATGCGCCAGGGTATCGAACTTCGCCCAGCGCGCGAGCTTTATAAGCTCGTCAAAATATTTATTCATCAGGTCGGTTATATCCCACTGGGAATAATCAAGATACATAAAATCCTGTTCATTCTGAAAATTATGCACCGAGCCTATGACCATATCATAGGGCAGATTCGCGAGTATCTCCTCCGAGGTCGCGACATCGTACATCGGCTGACCGAGCTCCACGCCCGCGCAGACGAGCAGCTTCCCGCGAAACGCCGAGCGCGCCTTTGTGACATCGATAAAAGACTGGAGCGCCACGCGGTCATAGTGATCCCGTCTGTAAGCGTCCGACTCGACATGGTCGGTAAAAGCTATCGCCCGAAGCCCCGCCATTTCGGCGCATTCGCACATATACATCGCCGAATGATGCCCGTCGGGTGAGTTGTCGGTATGAACATGAGTGTCGATAATTCTTTGCGGCATCGCGCTTCCTCCATGATACTGACGGTAAAGTATACAATATGATAACATATTTTTCCGCCCAGTAACAGTATTAAACACAAAAAAGTTCAAATTGTTCAACCGCTATTGAGAATGGGCATAAAATATGGTAGAATATCTTGATATCAGATGTATATAAGTAATTCTGATAAGTGCACAGGAAAGGAAGAATAAAAATGAGAGCTGTCATGACTGTTACGGGCAAGGACATAATCGGTATCCTCGCAGAGGTGTCCGGAAAATGCTCGGAACTCAATGTAAACATAACCGAAGTGACGCAGAGCGTCCTGCAGGATCTTTTCTGCATGATAATGCTCGTTGACACGGAGAAATGCTCCGTGCCGCTGTCCGAATTTTCCGATATAATGAGCCGCCTCGGCCGCGAGCACGGGCTCGATATCCATGTTATGCACGAAGACGTGTTCGACTCGATGTATCACGTCTGATCTACGCACCTGAGAGGATCCTTACTATGATAAACACAAGAGACATTCTCGAAACGATACATATGATCGAGGATGAAAACTTAGATATACGCACAATAACCATGGGCATCTCCCTGCTCGACTGCTGCTCGCAGGATATCGACGACTCCTGCCGCAGAGTCTACGACAAGATAGCGCGCAAGGCGGAAAATCTTGTCAGGGTCGGCTGCGAGATTGAAAAAGAGTACGGCGTGCCGATAATCAACAAGCGCGTCGCAGTCACCCCCATCGCCATGCTTGCCGCCGCATCGGGCGGCGACCCGGTGAAATACGCACTCACGCTCGAAAAGGCGGCGCAGGCTGTCGGAGTCAACTTCATCGGCGGATATTCCGCACTCGTTCAAAAGGGCTTCGCCCCCGGAGACGAGGCACTCATCAACAGCATACCCGAGGCGCTCGCGAGAACCGAGCATGTCTGCTCGAGCATAAATATAGGCTCGACAAAGGCGGGCATAAACATGGACGCGGTCGCGCTCATGGGCAAGATTATCAGAAAGACCGCCGAGCTCACCGCCGACGACAACTGCATCGGCGCGGCAAAGCTCGTTGTCTTCTGCAACGCACCCGAGGATAACCCGTTCATGGCTGGCGCATTTCACGGCCCCGGCGAACCTGAGAGCGTGATAAATGTCGGCGTATCGGGTCCCGGCGTTGTCCGCTGCGCCCTCAAGAAGATTCCCGACGGCAACCTCACAGACGTTGCCGACACGATAAAAAAGACTGCATTTAAAATAACCCGCCTCGGTCAGCTCATCGCGAGCGAGGCTTCGCGCAGGCTCGATGTGCCTTTCGGCATAGTCGACCTCTCACTCGCGCCCACGCCCGCAGTCGGCGACTCCGTGGCGCATATACTCGAAGAGATAGGTCTCGAACAGTGCGGCGCTCACGGCACAACAGCGGCGCTCGCCCTGCTCAACGACGCAGTCAAAAAGGGCGGCACGATGGCATCGTCGCATGTCGGCGGTCTCTCCGGCGCGTTTATCCCCGTCACCGAGGACGCCGGAATGATAGACGCCGCACGCGCGGGCACACTGAAGATAGAGAAGCTCGAAGCGATGACGGCGGTCTGCTCCGTCGGTCTCGATATGATAGTCGTTCCCGGCGACACAACCGCAGAAGTTCTCTCGGCGGTTATCGCGGACGAGGCGGCTATCGGCATGGTGAACTCCAAGACGACTGCGGTCAGGCTCATTCCCGCCATCGGCAAGAATGCCGGCGAGGAGCTGAACTTCGGCGGACTGCTCGGCTCGGGTCCGATAATGCCGCTCAACACCGCATCTCCCGCAAAGATGATCTCGCGCGGCGGACGCATACCCGCTCCGCTCCAGAGCCTCAAAAACTGATTAAAAAGGAAGTTTTTCAATGAAGGTACTCGTCACAGGCGCCAACGGACAGCTCGGCTACGATGTTATAAAACGCCTGAACGCCATCGGGGATGAACCCGTCGGCGCGGACAGAGAAGAGTTCGACATCACGGACGGCAAGGCAACGGAGGATTATATCACCGCTCTGCGCCCCGACGCCATCGTACACTGCGCCGCCTATACCGCAGTCGACAAAGCAGAAGATGACCGCGACACCTGCCGCAAAGTCAACGTCGACGGCACGAGAAACATTGCCCTCGCCTGCGAAAAAATCGGCGCAAAGCTCGTCTATATCAGCTCCGACTATGTTTTCGGCGGCAGCGGCACTCAGCCGCTTGAAATCGACGCGCCGAAAGACCCGCAGAATATCTACGGAATAACAAAGCTCGGCGGCGAGGAAGAGGCTAAGAAATGCCAAAAGCACTTCATTGTGCGCACCTCGTGGGTGTTCGGAATAAACGGCGGCAACTTCGTAAAGACTATGCTCCGGCTCGCCGACTCGCACGAGAAGCTGACAGTCGTTGACGACCAGACCGGGTCGCCAACTTATACACCCGACCTCGCAAGGCTTATCTGCGACATGATAAAAACCGAAAAATACGGCACATATCACGCCTCGAACGAGGGCTACTGCACATGGGCGGAGTTCGCAAAGGAGATAATGCGTCAGGCTGAAAAGACAACTAAAATAATCCCCTGCACCACCGCCGAATATCCCGCGAAAGCAAAGCGTCCGGAGAACTCGCGTCTTTCTAAAAAATGCCTTGACGATGCGGGCTTTGACCGCCTGCCGCCGTGGCAGGATGCGCTCGCAAGATTTCTCAAAGAGCTTGATTTAGCATGATGTTTTTAGTATAATAAATTGATGGACAACCAGTTTGACTTCTTATTTTTGAAGGGAGGACTTTCCTTGATAAGACTTGAAAATCATCTCGGCGTTATCGAGATATCTCAGCCCTATTTCGCGTCCCTCATCGGCAATGCCGCCTCCTCTTGCTTCGGAGTTGCGGGCATGGCCAACAGCAATATGCGCCAGGGTCTGCGTTCCGTCTTTAAAAAAAACGGTCATTTCGCCGACCAGGGCATCTCCGTGCGCAAGGACGGCGAGGGTCTTATTGTTGACCTGCACATAATCGTGTCCTACGGAGTCAACATATCCGCCATATGCCAGAGCATCGTCAACAAAGTCAGATACACAGTCGAAGAGGCTACGGGACTTGAGGTTCACGCAGTCAATGTCTATGTTGACGGAATGAAGAACGAATAAAACCGATTTACGGCCGCATGACAACGGCTGTCCGGGGAGGAAAATAAATGACAATCACAGGAGCAATTCTGCGCAACGCAGTTATCTACGCAGCGCAATTAATCACTTCTCACCGCCAGGAGATAGACGCGCTCAACGTCTTTCCCGTGCCTGACGGCGACACCGGCACAAATATGTCCATGACAATAACCAACGCCTCGCGCGAGGTCAGGGTCAAGGATGACAGCGAGAGCGTCTCGGCTGTTGCAAGCTGTGTGGCTTCAGGTCTGCTGCGCGGCGCAAGAGGCAACTCCGGCGTTATCCTCTCGCTCATATTCCGCGGAATTTCCAAGGGGCTCAAGGGTCTTGACGAGGCTGACGGTGCAGCGATAGCCTCCGCGCTCGAACACGGCAGTTCCTCGGCATATAAAGCAGTCATGAAGCCCACCGAGGGCACAATTCTCACCGTTATCCGCACGGCGTCCGAGTATGCCCGCAAGGCAGTGAACGACGGCGAGACGGACGCGGTCAAGGTGTTTGACATCGGTCTCGAGGGCGCGAAAGCCGCCCTTGCTGACACGCCGAATATCCTCCCCGTGCTCAAAAAAGCAGGCGTCGTTGACGCAGGCGGCAGCGGACTTGTCTGCATTTTCACCGCGATGTCCGATGTGTTCCACGGCAAGGAAGTGAACCTTGACGCCGACGAGGTGGAGGAAGCGAAAAGCGAAGAGAAAGCGGACGAACACTCCGCAGACAGCCGCTACACCTACTGCGCGGAGTTCATCTCCCGCCGCGAGAGCGACAAGGATATCCGCGAGCTGCGCGCTTATCTCGAAGCTATCGGCGAGTGCGTCTCCGTCACGGATGACGGAAAGAATATAACCGTCCATGTCCACACGAACGCGCCCGGAAAGGCGATTCAGAAGGGCATTGAATATGGTCAGCTGATCAATATAAAAGTTGAGAATATGCATCAGGAGCATCAGAACGCCTCATGGGGTTCTGCGCCCGAGGATCAGCCCGAGCCGATGAAGGCGGTCGAGCCGACAAAACCGTTCGGCTATGTCGCGGTCGCGTCCGGCGAGGGTCTGTGCGAGCTGTTCACCGAGCTCGGCGCGGATCAGATAGTCAGCGGCGGACAGACGATGAACCCGAGCACCGACGATCTGCTCAAGGCGGTTCTCGCGACCCCCGCAGAGCATGTCTATATTCTCCCCAACAACAAAAATATTATCATGGCGGCGGAGCAGGTCGATCCCCTGACCGACCGTGACGTGCGCGTGCTGCACACAAAGACCATTCCGCAGGGCATCGCCGCGCTGCTCAACGTTGACGACACACTCTCCGCGGAGGAGAATCATCTCGCGATGATGAAAGCCGCCGAGAAGATTTCAACCGGCCTTGTCACCTTTGCCGCGCGCGACAGCTCGATAGACGGTCAGTCCGTCAAAGAGGGTCAGATTCTCGGCATGGAAAACGGCAAGATAACCACCGTCGAGGCGAATGTCATTCAGGCGGCATACAAGGTCACAAAGCACCTGTTCAAGCGCGGAACTTCCTCGCTTGTCACGCTGATCTACGGCAACGGCACCACCGAAGAGGAAGCCGAGGAGCTCGCCTCCCTGCTGACCGCGAAATTCGGCTCGGATATCGAGGTCTCTGTTATAAACGGCGGTCAGCCCGTCTATTATTTCATAATTTCGGTCGAATAAGATGAAGCTCGATACTGATATAAAATACTTAAAGGGCGTTGGCGAGAGGCGCGCCGCGATGCTGTCGCGGCTTGGCGTCTCTGATGTCAACGCCCTCGTGCGTCTCTATCCGCGCGTCTACGAGGACTGGAGCAGGATAAAAAGCATAAACGAGGCGCAGATAGGCGAGATATGCTGCATAAAAGGCGTTGTAGGCTCGCCTGTGCGCAAGAATCTTATTCGTAAAGGCTTGACACTTTACAAGACGGAGATCACCGACGGCAGCGGAATAATGGGCATCACCATTTTCAACAGCCGCTTTGCGGCAGAAAAGCTCACCGAGGGCGACGAGTTTCTGTTCTTCGGTCGAGTCGGCGGCAACCTTTACCGCAAGGAGATGAACTCGCCGGAAATAGAACCCGCTGAGGGTGCGGACAGAATAAGACCGATTTATCCGCAGACGCACGGGCTCAATTCAAAGATGATAGAGAAGCTTGTCCGCACGGCACTGACTGAGTGCCGGGACGAGCTTGTTGACCCGATTCCGCTCTGGCTGCGCGAAAAATACTGCCTGATGAATCTGCCGGATTCACTTTGGAACATTCATTTTCCGAAGAGCCCGGATTATCTCGAAGAGGCACGGCGCAGGCTGATATTCGAAGAGCTGTTAATATTGCAGCTCGGACTTGAAAAAATGCGCTCGCAGACTCAGAAGAACGCGGGCGCGATAATAGAGCGCGATTTCAGCGAAGAATATTTTTCGCATCTCCCCTTCTCCCCGACCGGTGCACAGCGCAGAGCGGTAAAAGAGGCCATGCGGGACATGATGAGCGGCAGGCAGATGAACCGTCTGCTCCAGGGAGATGTCGGCTCGGGCAAGACTGCGGTCGCCGCCGCGCTCGTCTATTCGGCGGCTAAGAATTCTATGCAGTCGGCTCTCATGGCGCCCACGGAAGTGCTCGCCGAACAGCACTATAAAACTTTCTTGAAGCTCTTTGAGGGCTGCTCAATAAATGTCGAACTGCTCACGGGGTCTGACACAACCGCGCAGAAAAGACGAAAAAAAGAAGCCCTCAAGGCGGGCAAAATCGACCTGCTCATCGGCACCCATGCAATAATCCAGTCGGATGTTGAGTTCAAGTCCCTCGCGCTCGTCATAACCGACGAGCAGCACCGTTTCGGCGTTGAGCAGAGAAACGCGCTCGGTGAAAAGGGCGAGAATCCGCATCTCTATGTCATGTCGGCAACGCCCATTCCGCGCACTCTGGCGCTGATAATCTACGGCGAATTGGACATATCAATTCTCGACGAGCTGCCGCCCGGCAGACAAAAAATCGAGACTTACGCCGTCACCTCGGAGCTGCGGCAAAGAGCATATAACTATGTTAAAAAGCACCTCGACGCGGGACGGCAGGGATATATAATCTGCCCGCTCGTTGACGAGGGCGAGAGCGACACGGAACTCGCCTCCGCCGTGAAATACGCCGACGAACTGCAGCGCGGCGATTTTCGCGGCTACACGGTCGGGCTGATGCACGGCAAGATGAAAAGCGCGGACAAGAAAAAAGTTATGGAGTCGTTCTCAAATGGCGAAACACAGCTGCTCGTCTCGACGACGGTCATCGAAGTCGGCGTTGACGTGCCGAACGCCGTGATTATGGTTATTGAAAACGCCGAGCGCTTCGGGCTTTCTCAGCTCCACCAGCTCCGAGGGAGAATCGGGCGCGGGCAATATAAATCCACCTGCATCCTCATCACGGACGCAAAAAACGACACGGCGCAGCGGCGCATGAAGGTCATGGAGACTACAACAGACGGATTCAAAATAGCGGACGAAGACCTCAAGCTGCGCGGTCCGGGCGAATTTTTCGGCTCGCGCCAGCACGGACTGCCCGAGATGAAGATAGCCGATATGCTCGAAGACAGAAGCACGCTCGAAGAGACGCAGAGAGCGGCAAAGGAAATCATGGCGCGCGACCCGGAGCTTTCATCGCCCGAGAGCACGGCTCTGAAAAACGAGATCCAGCGGCTTTTCGACGCAGTCGGAAGCGCAGGAATGAACTGAAAAGTCCGTATTGTACCAAGCAAGTGTTCATAAACAATTTCAGTCCCGGCAGTGATATCTGCTGGGACTTTTTGTATATATAATGCGATTATACGGAGTAATAAATTGGGACTTGTCGCAGAATCTATTTTGGCTCCCCTGTAGGAGAGCTGGATACGCGAAGCGTAGACTGAGAAATTAGTTTTGTTTTGCTCAAAGCAATAAATAAAACATATACAATGCGGGCGGATATTATTCGCTCGCGAAATTTGTAGTGACTTATTGTCTCGTATTTTGTAGGGTGCGGCGACCTCGACGCACCGATGCCGCGCAAGCGGCACGGGATCTTTGATTTTACCGACCGTAGGGACAGCCCTTGCGGCTGTCCGCTATCGGCGCAGCCGATACAGGGTTTAGCAATTGTAATTCATTGATAATTAGTTTCTCCTTCGCTACGCACTCTAATCAAAGGATGTATACTACCCGCGTTTCGGCATTTTCTTTTTATTTGAAAAAGAAAACGCCTGCAA
>OGXT01003110.1_pt1 | contig 11985 bp, 10 predicted proteins | sample 1576361 | NCBI WGS metagenome assembly OGXT01 (sample SAMEA3541514, study PRJEB24748) | human gut metagenome | biome: human gut; feature: human-associated habitat; material: faeces | place: China | collected 2012 | reverse complement strand
GGCAAAAGAGAACCAGTGCGATTGGATGCATTTAAGGCTTTACCTGTATTGTGTTGAAAGATGTTACCGAGACGCACCCATTCCCAACTCTCCGGAATCTCAAATGGCTTCTCATCCTCTGTGATCTCCGGCAGACGAATTTCCCGGTACAGCTCCTGCGCTTCTTCGCAGTCCTGCAGGAAGGCTTTGAGGAAACCGATCAGTCCGTCATGAGTGCGGCGGACATCGGAGGGATAGCCCTTGGCGATCAATGCGATGTTGTTATCGTAGTTGGGCGCAAGGGAGAGGATTTTTCCGGTTTTTACATCCCGCAGCAGTCCGAAGTTTTCGGTGTGCCTGTCCATGTTGTAGCAGACCGAGTCCGTCCACAGAAGCAGCAGATACTGCTTGGCGATCTCCGGGGATATGCCGTACAGCACACGGAAGCAGTTTTCGTAATCCTCATCGTCATCCACAAGCGCGCGTATCGGCTCGAAGTTCACCGCCGCGCCGTTTGTGAAATCCTTTGAGCGGATATACCGTCCGTCAAGCTCATAGTGCGCCGTAGGCAGTCCCAGCCTTTCGCAGAGTTTGCATATGAACAGCTCCGAGAAATATTCCTCTTTGTTTCCGCTTTTGTACATCCACCACTCGCTGTCAATGAGCTTCCAGCACTTTTCGAAGCTGCCGGTGTTGGTCAGCTCCGGTGTTCTTGAGGGCTTGCGGGAGAAGCTGTCGGGGTCGCCGCGCAGGGCAAGCTCGGCAAAGTAGTTTTCCTTGAAGCGGATGTTCTCATATACGGCAGTCGAGCCTTCGGGCTTGAACCAGTAGCGGTCGGTCACGGTGGCCGCATTTACCGCAAGCGCCGTGGCGATGTCGTCCGTTGTGCGCAGGCGCAAGGCTCTTTTGAGAAGGCGCGAGTTGGTTCTGTGGGAATCGATGGCGCGGGAGGCAAGCCAGCCTTCGATGTTTCCCGTCCGTTTCAGATAGAGGGGCAGGAGCCTTTCGTCCGCATCCGTTATGACGCCGTTTTTCACGCTCGCAATTACACGGTCTTCCGACATTAAAGTTCCCGTTATATTTTGCATATTTCGCACCGCCTTTCGTTTGAGATTATAGCTTTTGACGCCGTCGGGTGTCGCATTGAGTTTCTTCAGCTCCGCTTGGAGGCTTTTGCGGCGCTCCACCAAGGCTCTGGTCTGCTCCAATTCTCCGGCCTTGATATACCGGCTTTTGAGCTTGCCGTTTTCCGTCCACTGCAGATAGAAGCGTTCTTTTCCCTTGATCACCTTGCGGGAGATATATCCGTTTATGCTTTCCGCAAGCTCCTTTTCCAGCTCCGCTATCCGCTTTGCCGTATCGCTCATATTCCCACCGCCGTTTCGAGAGCTTTTGTCTTTGAATATATTATAACCTATATTCTCACAAATAGCAATAGGTTATCTTGTGCAGCGGAGCAATAAAGTGCAAACTTTTTGTTACATGGACATCTCCCGCGTCTGATCCTCATCGGAGGAGCCGTGCGCAGGCTCATGATCGTGTTCGGTTTCGTGTTCGTCATAAATGTTACAACCGAGGACGGAAAGCAGACTCACCGGATTACCTTGGCAGTTATGACAATATTGCAGGTGGCAGGTCATCTCAATACAGTCCTCGGTCATGATGAGTTCGTTGATTTCTTCTCTCTGCCGTAATTCTTCTTCGAGCAGTCTGCCGTTTTCGTTGGTGTCGGAAACCTCTGCACCGAAGTGATAATACAGCTCGTCGTAGGAGATCGTCCAATAGCAGTCCTCCGAATGGTCGCAGCATTCGTTGATAGCGTAATCGGCAAGCTGCCGTATTTTGTTTTTATCCATATTGACCTTTCCTTTCATTCTGTTTGCTCCTCATAGGAGATATACGGAATCTTGAGCCAGTGTGTGAAGCCGCTGCCGCTGACCTCGGACAGAATTACGCCGTCGTTGGTGTTGGCGGCATGAATGACCTGACCGTTCCCGATATATATCCCGATGTGACCCTCATGCCAGAGTGCCAGCCCCGGCGTTTCGGGGAGCGTATCGATCGTGCCTTTTTCCGTTGCATTTTCGTACATGGTGTCCGCACCGATATCGGGCATACCGTTTGTGCCGTAAGCGATACTGTCGCTTTCACAGTTGTACCAACCGTAGCCCTTGATAAGACCGATGCAGTCGGCAGTCCTTCCACCGAGCCAATGTGTTCGGATATATTCCTCCTTGCCGCCGACCTCGTCGGGGTACTGAGAGACCTTGCCGTTCAGCACAGCTTCGGTCAGCACATCGCCGTAGGTTCCCCATACATAGCCCCACTTCTTTGCGTGAGCCTGCTTTGCCCATTCAACAAGGTCGTGGGCGTTCTTGGTGTCGGGTTCGGTGAAGCCGGAGGTGTTGATGGCCTTAGCTCGGATGGCGGTCATGACCTTTGTAAAGTCCTCGGCATTGAGTGTAGTACCGAAGGCGGTATTGACAGCGATGATGAGCTGCTTATCGGTTTGTTCTTCTGCGAAGCACCCGAGCAGCTTGGAAACAAAATCTGTTTGTTCGGCATAGTCGGAAAGCGCCAGCACATACAGCACCTGCGCTTCCTTTGCCTTTTCTGCCGTAAATCCTGCGGCTTTCATTTCATTCTCGATGGCGTACATGGTATCCTCCACCGCCTGCAGTTTTGCCTTTTCTTCGGCGGAAAGGTTTTCTACCACCAAGGTCTGCAGGCGGTCGGTGTCGATCTCGATGTCACCGTTGAACAAAGATATAACGGCAGCCACCGGCATAATGATGATAATGATCACACCGAGGACGATGCCGAGAACGGTGCGCCGCAGTTTTTTGTCGGTCAGTACGGCGACGGCAATTTTCTTGAGTGCAGCGGCTACCGTGGCGCTCATTATCTACCTCCCGATTTGCCGAACAGTGCGGCCTTGTATTCGGGAGCTATGACTTGCAGGAGATACCGTTCGTTACCGCACCGATAGAGGCAAGTACCTCTTTCGGGATATTTGATGAGCTCAAACTCGCTCGGCTCGACCTGCAGGGCGTCCATATATTCCTTGGGATTGATCTGACCTGCGTTGAACAAAAACTGGTGCGTAGGAATGGAGAACAGCGGCTTTGTGAATTCACGGATTGACGGAATCAAAAAGTCCTCGATATTCTGACTTGCCAGAATCACCGAGGAGTCTTTCTTGCGCACACGCTTCATACAGTTGCGCAGATATTCGATTGTTGTCATATTCGAGAGGAAGAGGTACAACTCATCCACCGATGCCGCCGTATTTCCTTTGCCCAATAGCTCGTTACTCATAAAGGAGAGAATATTGAACAGCATACAGTCCTTGAGTCGGCGGTTGGTATCCATAAGCCCTTTCACACCGAATACAAGAAGGTTGGAATCGGTAATGTTGGTGTGTCCGTTGAAGTATTTGCTTTCCGAGCCGACGCACATAGAGTGAATACCGAGGCAGACCTCCTGCAGCGTTTCTTCGGTGTAGAGGTATTTTCTCTGCTTGTCGTAGGTCATAAATTCTTCCTCGCAGAGCTTATAAAAATCCTGCATGACCGGAAAGTCCGAAGGCTTCTTTACGCTGTAATCTGTGGTGTCGGTGATACCGAATCGGGCGTACAACTTGGAGAGCAGGATTTCAATAGTGTCGATCTGCGCATCGGTAAAACCCTTGTAGCTGCGGAAAAAGTCTTTCAAAAAGGCAATGTGCTGTGAAAGCCGTGTCACTTTCTTGAATGCTTCGGGAGTTGTGGCGTCGATATCCTCAACGCTGTCAGTCCACGCTTTCGGCTCTAACGGATTGATGGTATATTCGCCCGACATAAAATCAATATAGCAGCCGCCGAGCGCTTCGCACAGATCCTCGTATTCTGATTCGGGGTCAAGACAAATAATGCGCTTGCCCGACTCACGAATGTTGGTGAGGATGAGTTTTAGAAGATAACTCTTGCCCTGACCGCTGTTTCCGAGAATAAGGATGTTGGAGGTCGTTTTGTCCTCGGCTCTGCGGTCGAAGTCCACAAGGATATTCGTGCCGTACTTATCTCTGCCGATATATGAGCCGTGTGGATCTGTCTTTCCGCTGAAATTAAACGGGTACATATTGGCAACAGAGGATGCAGGCAGGACTCGTTCATACTGTGCGCCGAACTGATTGCAGCCTGTCGGGATGACCGACAAAAAGCCTTCCTTTTGGCGAAGGGTTAAGCGATCAACGGAAATCTTGGAGCGAGTGAGTTCCATTGCGATGTCGCTCTGCAATTCCTTGAGCTTTTCCATGCTCCTGGCTTTCAGTTCGATGAACACCGACACATGGAGCAGCGGCTCTTTGTTCTTGCGGAGATTGGCGAGAAGATCAATTACATCCTGCAAATTGCCTTCGGCCTCGATGGTTTCGTTGACATCGTTGCCGCCGCTTTTGAGCCTGTTGCGGCGAGTGGCATTTTGAATGATTTTACGCTGTTCCATTGATTCCACCAAGCGGTGGTAAATGCGGAGCGTCACGCCGTTGCGGTCGGCGAGCTGTGAGAGGATCGCCTGTTCCTCGGTGGACGGCGGATACTCACGGATTGCCCACACACAGCGGTAGCTGTCGCCGACGATATAATGGTCGGATAAAAACTTGATTGTGCCGGGTAGGATCAAGTCGAAGAAGTCCTTGGTGCGGATTTCCTCAACCTGCTCCGGCGTCAATACTTTCGGTTTTCTTTTAAACATGATTTTCTTCCTTTCTGCCGTTTAGGTTTCTGCGGCGATAATAAGCAGCCTTCCGTCCTTGCCCGAACCGTGGCAGGTGGAGAGGATAAGGTGCCTGCCGTCCTCGACGGTGATGCGGTCATACCAAGCGTCCGAGATGTTTGTTCTCCGCACCTCGGTCACGGTAAACAGAAACACACCGTCGGCGGTTTCCAGCCTTACCGCGCGGTGTGAGTTCAGAAAATCCGTATTCAGATATTTCTTCAAATCGGAGAACATCGTGCCGTTTTTCATGTTATGACCGTAAATAATGAGGTTGGAGCTTTGGAGGTCGCACCGTCCGTCAAGGAACGGCACACCGCTTTGGCTGTACTTGCCGTAGAAGTTTCGGCGGAGATATTTCTGCGGATCGGACGGTGTGTGCATTACGGGATAACTGATGTTTGTGCCGTCAATAGAGAGCCACCCGATGCAATCGGAGTTTTCCGCGATGAGAGCTTGTATATTGCGTTCTGCCGCAGGCTGCTCGGTCGGCTCTGTTTCTGTCTGTGCCGCCGTGACCGTAGGCTCGGCGATTTGTGAGACGGCGGCAAAGTCCTCTTTTTCTTTCTGCCGTTCTTTTAACTCAGAATAGATATTTACGCCTGACAGCACGGCTGCCGCCGACAGCAGAAGACAAAAAAATATGAGGGCGGGCTTATTCCTCGTCCTCATCGTCCGTACCCTCGTAAAACTGTTCGCCGTCAATGTCGGGCATGGCCTCGCCCTGCATACTCGCTTCAAAGTATAACGCCAGAATGCGCTTGATCTCAGGCTTTTTCAGCCGATGCACCTCAAAGCCCTCGCCGGCGATTTTGCTCTCAATGCGGTTTGCGGTTTCAAAGACCTGTTTTTCTTTCTGCCCTTTGAGCCTGGCAACAAAGAAAAACTGACGGGCGGTTGCCATCTCTACCTGAATGGTATCGAGGAAGTCAATGTCCTTTTTGATGAGCTTCCTGACCTTTGCATTTTCCTCAACTTCAAGGCGTTCGGTCAGATAGGCTTTGTTATCGTCGAAGCATTCCGAGGAGTCGGTGCAGACGATCTCAATGTCGGGCAATGCCGACAGCACCATCATCAGATGGCGGATTTTGATTTCGATATTAGTGTGGGACAGCACCGAGATATTGGTGGGCGATACAAGGTAAAAGAGCAGCTCGCCCTTATTGGTAGAAAGACCGTATTTCGTAAAGGTTTTGATACCGAGCAAATCCTGCACCGAGCAGCCTTTTTTCTTTTTCTGCTGTTTCATTGTCATCATCTCCATTCAAAGAATTGCTGTGTAGATATTAAATACCGCACAGCGTAACGCATGAAATCGAGTACGGTGGTATCGTCCATGCGAATTGTTAAAAAGCCGTAGCACAACACAGCCACGGCCGGTAAGAAAATGTGCAGCTGCACCAGCGCCAGCACCGACAGCAAGGCGGCTACGGCAAGGATAACAAAATCCCGCAAGCTCCACAGCCACAGGTTGGCCGTGGCCTTGAGATTTTGCGGATAGATATATTGCGTCACTCAGTCATTCCTCCCATCGTAATATCACCGACATCCTCGCAAAACTCCTGCGGCGTCTGACCGTGTGTCTGCATGAGCTTTTCTGTGATCATGTCCTTTATGAGCTGCGATTCGTTTTCTGTCGGCTCATAGTCAAAATACGAGGAGCCGCTGTCGCGGCTGATCTCGCATTCGATACGCAGGGTGTCGGCAAAGGGGTTGTATTTAGCGTACATATTAAGCCATGTGCCGTCCTCCGAGGCGGTGTCGATCCCGAACTTTTTGTCCGCATCGAACCATGTTTCGATATAGGCAGTAATTTCCTGCCCGATATCGCAGTCCACTTCCATATCCGAGTCAACGGCAATATCTTTTTGTTCCAATTCATTGTTTTCTTTCATACTGTACCTCCGTTATTTGCCTGCGGCCTTCACCACACTGCGGGTGAGATTGACCGCCGTGGTCGTGGCGTGGACTACGCTCATCATGTTGACTCTCACCGAACTGTCAAGGCCAAACTGCTGCGCAATTCTCGGTACTTCATTGGCTGCCAGCATTATGCCGAGCCCCAACAGCATATTGTTCGGGAATGTCATTAGTCCAAGGAACAGCAAGGTTGTCTGCATAAATGCCGTAAGGCAGATAGCTATAACCTGCTTGCACCATTGATTGAAGCCGTCGGCATAGCCACGGGGAACGCTGAACATATACAGCGAACCGACCGCTATTTGAATGAGCAGAATGCCGCCACGCTTGATATTGGCGAAAAACATCTTGATCACACAGTAGGCAAAGGCGATCATGCACAGCAAATTCAAAAGACCGTAGGTTGCCGAAACCGCCGACGAGAACATTCCGGCGAGGGCGGCAAGCCCTGCGTCGGAAAGGCTTTCGTTGATCCCGCCGGAGGCGATCCCGACCAAATCATGCGAAAAGGTGTTCTGCAAGGATATGCAGAACTTGTATAATTCTATCGGCACTATGCCGATGAGGGAGCAGGCAAAGAAGCCTTTTAGGATGTTGAGCGCGGTGGTCTTGATGTTCGCCCTGCCGCACTGGTATTCTATCGCCACATCGAATATGGCTACCGCCGTTCCTGCAACGAACAAGCCCCAGCCGAACAGCGTGAACAGCTTCACGGTAGCCTGCACCCATTCGAGATCGAATACTTCCGAGCCCATATTGCCCATCATCTCGAAGAAATCGGCAATCGCACCGTAGATGATCTCGTACAGCCATTTGAGCATAGCGTTCCAAATCGCATCACCCACACCTGAACCGATGAAGTCAATCGTATCTCCGATGGCGCTGCCGATGCCCGAAATAATATCTCCTAACCAGTCGAACAAGGAGCCTCACCTCCGTTTCCTTTTGCTTGTGTTTCCGCTCTCATCATATGATCGACCAGATATACAGCGGCGCGGTAAGGGTGAAAATAAGGCAGGCGAAGAGGATACAGGGCGCGGCGAACTCAAACTGCCCGTGCTTTCTGTAGTCGAAATATGCCGTGCCGACCTTGACAAAAAACAGGATGGCGAGGATCATATCGCAGACGGGAAACACCACATTGTTGACCACGGTCTGAATCTGTCCTTTGGCGGCATTCCATGTGTTCTCGATCGCTCCCGCCACATCGCCCGCCGCAAATGCGGTCATAGAGAAGGCCGATACAAGGACGGTCACAAGCAGAAGCGAAAGCATAATTCTCATCGTTTTCTTTTTCATAGGATTCATAAGCGGTTACCTCCGATCACTTTTTGAATTTCATTTTCGGTTATCTTTCGGATGCGGATATTGAGGTTTTTGCAGAACTGCAGTTCGTTTTTCATGCCGTCTGTGACGGCATCCCCGAACAGCCACAGCTCGTCGCAGAACCACAGAAGCGACAGCCCCGCCGCAAGCCCGATTTCACGGTCTTTCGGGTCGTTATCATCAAGACATTCCGCATAGAAATGCGGCACGACCGGAGCCGTGCCGCACCTCAGTGCGTATTCGGTATATGTCCTGACCTTCTTGAGATTGCTCTCAACATTCCCGCCGAGGGGAGCGCAGACATACACCTTGCGCATCATTCGTCATCCTCATCCTTTCGGGATTTCACACGGATAATGACCACGGCGATGATGCCGCCGAGTGCCACAGCGCCAAGCCCGATCCAAAAGCCGAGATTGGAGTTATCTCCCGTCTGCGGATTGTCCGGTGTGGGCGGCGTGATTTTCACTGTCTGCCCTTCGTCCTTCAGATCCGCATGGGCGGCGATCTCTGTATCGTCACGGTAGAGGGTTTCGAATACCACGATCTCGGTAGCAGTTTTAAGCCCGGAAGCGTCGAATACGAAGGTGATATTGATCTCACCGTCCGGCTTGTCGGGCTTAAAGGTGAAGGAGCTGCGAATTTCCTTGCCGTCCGCAAGGAGCGGTTCTCCGGTGGCCTTGTTCATCAGCACGCCCTTGACCGCATATTCCTTGCCGGGGGTGAGATTTTTGTAGGAGACAATATCCTCAATTTTCACTCTACCGCTTGCGGTGACTTCCTTTTTGCCGTTAACCGTCGCTTTTGTACCGATTTCGGGGACTTTTACCTTTACCGTCTGATTTTCGTCCTCGATATCCGCGTGTACGGCAAGCTCTTTGCCGTCCTTATACAGCGTTTCAAAAACCACAAGGCTTGTGTTTTCCCGAATAAGCCTTGCGTCAAAGGTAAAGGTCACGGTGACCGTGCCGTTCGGTGTTTCGGGCGTGAATACCGTTTCGGCTGTTACCGCATTTCCGTTTTCGGTAAAGGCTTTTCCGGTGCTTTTGTCCATCAGCGTTCCCACAAGGAGATATTCCTTGCCGGGGATCAGGTGCTTGTAGGAGACGGTATCGGTCAGCGTGAACACCTCGGTGGCGCAGATCTCCTTTTCGCCGTCCACCGTCGCCTGCGTCCCGATTTCGGGAATGCGGTCGTTGACAACGGTCACGCCGATGACCTGCTCGTTTTTACTGACCGTTACGGGATAGATTTCCTCGTTGGGGAGATAGCCGTTCGCAGGCTGCAATTCCTTAATGAGCCAGTTGCCGTAAGGGATTTTCTCGAACACGAACACGCCGTCCTTGCCGGATTCGGCTGTCAAGATTGCTTTTTCGGCAGTAAACTCGGTTTCGCCGCTGCGAAAGAGTCCGAACTTTGCACCTGCAATCGCTGACTCAGTTTCACGGTCGATTTTGAGACCCTTTACCGAGCCGTAGAGGATGTCATTCTTGATGGCTTCGCCGCCGTTTGCTTTGATCTCCACAAGGGTGGTATCCTGTCCGGCGTAGTCGAAGGTCACGGGGTACTTTTCATCCGAGAGGATATAGTGGCTGTCGGCTGCGATTTCCTTTACATACAGCTTTGCGCCTACAGGAATATCCGTCTTGAATGTGATGCTGCCGTTTTCGTTGCAGTTTGCAATTTCGAGCAGACCGTCAGTCGGAATGACCGAGCCGTCTGCAGCGGTCAGATCCTCGGCCGCATAAAGCCCGAAGCGCACCGAGAGGATTTCGCCGTTATTACCGATATTGAAAGTTGCATCCTTACCGAGAATTTTGGAGAGTGAAAGCGCCGCTTTCTGACGGTCGTTATAGAATTCCGCCGCCGTTTCGGTGATCTCCACGGTTTCACCCGCATAGGTCAGCTCGACGGTCTTGGGTGTGCCGTTCAGCACCATGCCGTAAGGCGCTTTTGTTTCTCTGACGGTATATTTGCCGAGGTACAACGGCTTGCTTGCGGCGCTGCCGCTTTCATCGGTGGTTACGGTATCGACAACCGTTCCCTTGGCGTAGCGGAGCGTGCCGTCCGGCGTGATGATGTCCTCGGCGGCAGTGATCTCATACACCGCACCGACAAGCCCCTTATCCGCAAAGACAGGCTGATACAATCCGTCTGTTTCAATTACAGAGGAGAAAATCTCGCCGCTTTTGGTAAGGCGAATGATACCTTTCTGCGGCATATTACTCTTTTCTACGGTCACGGTGGTTTTCGTTCCGTCCACCTTAAACGCCACAGGCTCGGCACTTAATACATATCCGTATGCGGTGCATTGCTCGATGATCTCATAATTGCCGTAGGGCAGCTTTTCAGGGAGCATGAGCTTGCCGGTGACATCGGTGTAATAGGTGTCGATGTCCACAGGCGTCGGGTAGTTGATATGCTGCACGATATATTCGCCCGTGTCGGTGTTGCGCACCTTAAAGCCGATGCCCGCCGCAGGGATGACCTTGCCGGTTTCCGCGTCCTTTTTGACGATCTCAATAAGTGCTTTGTAAGGGGCATTGTTGATGAGGAAGCGATAGATTTTGCCATCTTCGCTGACATAGACATTGAAGGGTTCGAGCAGCTCTTTGCCTTCCCAGCCCTTTGTCTGCTTTACGGTATATGTGCCGTAGGGCAGATCCTTGGTTTCGGCAAAGCCGTTCTCGTCGCAAACAAGGATATCCCGTTCGGTTTCCTTGGCGTTTTCATAGCTTCCTGCCGATTTCAGATACACCTCAAATTCCGCACCGACTTCGGGTGTTTCGATTTTTGTGCTGCCGTCGTCGCAGTGCTTGATGATAGCGACCTTGCCCTTGATGATATCCTCATAGGAGTCAAGAGGCTTTGCAATGTTATATTCAACGGTATACAGCTTGGCCTCTGCACCGATGTGCAGACTCTCGGTATTGAGGAGATAACCCTCCGAGGGAGCAATTTCTTTCAGCGTCCAATCGTCGCCGCAGATATAATACTTGGTGGTAAACTGACCATTTGCGTCGGTGGTGTAGGTGTCAATGAGCTGGTTGCCCTTATAGATGCCGTACTTTGCACCTGCAAGAGAGGCGTCGCCCTGCGGCAAGCCCTTTTCAGAATCGGATTTCGTAACCGTAACGCTGAATTTCTTGAGAACATTGTCAAAGGATTTCTCCGTAACCTTGTTCCATTCGATCGCTGCTGTCTGCTTTTCCGGCACGACATAGCGGTTCGGCGTACCTACTTCTTCGAGGGTATAGCCGTTGCCGATCAGCACATCCTTAAATTCCGCCACACCGTTTTTGTCGGTGACGGCGTATTCGTCCACGGCGATTCCCGCAAGGGATGTGCCGTAGAGCCGGAATTTCATGCCTTCGGTCAGTCCGTCCTCGGCGGTCTTGGTGACCTTCAGTCCGCCGCGCTTTAGGACATTGTTGAAGGTGACGGTGGACACCTGACCGCTGACCACGGTGACGCGGCGGGTTTCCTGCGGCACATATTTGTCATATTCGGCTTCTGTCACGGTATACACGCCGGGACGAAGGTTGTCCACCTGAATCACGCCCCCGCTTGCAGTTTTAACGGTCTTGTCGATACCATCGCCCTGAATGCGGAAGGTAATGCCGTCCACCTTTCCGTCCTCACTGACCTTGACGATTTTGGCAGAGCCCGCCGCCGTGCGCACCTTGAGATAGGACGGCACAGGGTCGTTGTCGGTAGGAACGCCGGATACCATGTCCTGATTGACGCTTTCTTTTCCCGGTACAGACCAGATGAGAAAGCCCGTACTCATATTGGTGGAATACACACGGCGGTTGAGCTTGACGGTGACCGCGTCATTGATGGGCTTGGTCGAGGTAAGGGTCAGTGTGTTGCCGCTGACGGATGCGCTGACACCGCCGCTGACCGACACATAGTAGTCACTGAGCATATTGTTGCTGTCGGTGAGGGTGACGGTGTATTTGCCGTTTTTGTATTCCAACTCAAAGGTTTTTGCGGCGCCCGGCG
>OGXT01003109.1_pt1 | contig 11986 bp, 9 predicted proteins | sample 1576361 | NCBI WGS metagenome assembly OGXT01 (sample SAMEA3541514, study PRJEB24748) | human gut metagenome | biome: human gut; feature: human-associated habitat; material: faeces | place: China | collected 2012 | reverse complement strand
TGGTGTCCGACGGCATCCTGCCCTCCAACGAGGGCCGCGGCTATGTGCTGCGCCGTCTGCTGCGCCGTGCCGCCCGCCATGGCCGGATGCTGGGCATCAGCCGCCCCTTCCTGGTGGAGCTGGCCGAGACCGTCATCCAGTCCAGCGAGTCTGCTTACCCCGAACTGCGTGAGCACGACGCCTATATCAAGAAGGTCATCGGCACCGAGGAGGCAAACTTTGCCCGCACCATCGACGCCGGCATGACCATCCTGAACAACATGATCGACGGCCTGGAAAAGGCCCACGAGCATCTGCTGAAGGGTCTGGACGTCTTCAAGCTGAACGATACCTTCGGCTTCCCCCTCGACCTGACCAAGGAGATCGCAGCGGAGCAGGGCATCGACATCGACGAGGAAGGCTTCCACACGGAGATGAAGAAGCAGAAGGAGCGCGCCCGCGCCGAGCGTCTGAAGAAGAACATCTCCGGCTGGAGCGAGGACCTGTTCGGCAGCCTGAACACGGAGCCGACCGTCTTCACCGGCTACGAGACCCTGAACGACACCGGCGTCGTGGTCGCCCTGAGCGACGAGGAGACCCTGACCGATGCCATCGCTACCGATGAGCAGGCCAAGGAAGACGTTCTGGTCGTGCTGGACAAGACCCCGTTCTACGCCGAGATGGGCGGCCAGGTGGCCGACCAGGGTGTGCTGACCAGTGCAGACTGCTCCCTGCGTGTGCTGGACGTCAAGAAGACCCCCAAGGGCTACTACGTCCACACCTGTGTACTGGAGAGCGGCATCGTCAAGGTCGGCGACCATCTGACCGCCAAGGTCGACAAGGAATACCGCATGGCTGTCTGCCGCAACCACACGGCTACCCACCTGCTGCAGGCTGCTCTGCGCGAAGTGCTGGGCGACCATGTGCACCAGGCTGGTTCTTATCAGGACGGCGAGATTACCCACTTCGACTTCACCCACTTCAGCGCAGTCACCGCAGAGGAGCTGGCCCGCGTGGAGAAGATCGTCAACGACCGCATCTTTGATGCCATGGATGTCACCGTGAAGGAGATGCCCATCGACGAGGCAAAGAAGCTGGGCGCAATGGCTCTGTTCGGCGAGAAGTACGGCAAGGTCGTGCGCGTCGTCGATATCGAGGGCTGGTCCACCGAGTTCTGCGGCGGCACCCATGTCCGGAACACTGCCCAGATCGGATGCTTCAAGATCGTCAGCGAGTCCTCTGTGGCGGCCGGTATCCGCCGCATCGAGGCCGTGACCGGCAAGAACCTGCTGCTGCGCGCCAACAAGCAGGAAACGATGCTGCACACCGTGGCGGCTGCCCTCAAGGCCAACAATGTGGCCGGTCTGCCTGCCCGCGCCGAGGCTGTCATGGCCGAGAACAAGGCCATGAGCAAGGAGCTGGACGATATGAAGGCGAAGATCGCTGCCTCCAAGGTCACCAGCCTGTTCGACGACGCAGAGGAAGTGGGCGGCGTGAAGATCGCTTCCGCTTACTTCACCGGCACCTCCGGCGACACCCTGCGCGGCATGTGCGATACTGTCCGCGACAAGGCCGTCAACCCTGTGGTGGCCGTTCTGGTCGGCAAGGCCGAGGATAAGATCACCATGGCCGTCACCGTCAACAAGATGGCACAGGAAAAGGGCCTGAAGGCGGGCGTTCTGGTCAAGGAGATCAGCGCCATCGCCGGCGGCAAGGGCGGCGGCAAGCCCGACTTTGCAATGGCCGGTCTGAAGGACGAGACCAGGATCGACGAAGCTCTGGCAGCCGTCAAGGGCATCGTCGAGAAGCAGCTGGGCTGAACATGAAAAATAACCTCTTCGTCAGCGCCCCTGAAAAGGGGGGCTGTGCAGAGGAATAAAAAAGATCCGAAAGGAGCAATTCCCATGGAAGATTGTCTGTTTTGCATGATCGCTGAGGGCAAGATCCCCTCGAAAAAGCTGTACGAGGACGATCAGGTCGTTGCTTTTTACGACATCAACCCGCAGGCGAAGGTGCATTTCCTGGTCGTGCCCAAAAAGCACATCGTTTCCGCCGCTGCGCTGACCGAAGAAGATGGTGCCCTGCTGGGCCACATCTTTGCCGTCATCGCAAAGCTCGCCAGGGAGCAGGGCCTCGACAACGGCTACCGCGTCATCTCCAATGTCGGCGAGGACGCCGGTCAGACCGTGAAGCACCTGCACTTCCATGTGCTGGGCGGCGAAAAACTGCCCGTCTGAGCCAAAACCAAACGGAACTACAAAGAGAAGGGGAATTGTTATGGCTGAAACCTATACGCTGAACGTCGCGGGCCTGACCCGTGAACTGACCATCTGCAAAGTCAATGACCACATGGACATCGCTGCCTTCATCATGCTGGGCGATACCGAACTGACCGTGGCCGCTGCCGCCGAGCTGCTGAAGAAATGCCCGGAGTTTGACATCCTGCTCACCGCCGAGGCCAAGGGCATCCCGCTGGCCCACGAGATGAGCCGCCAGAGCGGCAAGCCCTACGTCTGCGCACGCAAGGGCATCAAGCTCTATATGAAGGAGCCGGTCGTCGTCGAGGACCAGTCCATCACCACTGCGGGCAAGCAGAAGCTCGTCATCGACCGCAAAGAGCTGGATAAGATGAACGGCAAGCGGGTGCTGGTCGTGGACGATGTCATCTCCACCGGCGGTTCGCTGAAGGCGCTGGATGCGCTGGCCGAGCAGACCAAATGCACCATCGTGGGTCAGGCTGCTGTTCTGGCCGAGGGTGATGCAGCGGAGCGCAAGGATATCATCTTCCTGGAGCCGCTGCCCCTCTTCCTGCACTAAATCATGAGACGCCCGCTCTGCCTCTTTTGCGCCGGTGCGCTGGGGGTGGAGTTGGTGTGCGCCTTTTTGCCGCAAGCATGGCTTTTGCCGCTGCTTGCGGCAATTTTTGTTTGCGGGCTCCTTGCCGCTGTGCTGGGCCGAAAGCCCCTGAAACTGGGCGGCATTCTGCTGCTGGCAGGGGCCGTGCTGGGCCTTGGGGCGGTGCTGCACACCCACGCCCGGCTGAACGCTCTGCAGGCCGCCTATGACGGGACCTCTGTCACGCTGACCGCCGAGGTGGAGCAGGTCCGCACCTCCTTTTATCCGGGCGTCGTGGATGCCGTTCTCCGTGTGGAAACAGTGGACGGCGAAGCAGCGGACTTCCGGGTGGAATGCGCCGCCCTGCCGAGATGCAGCGCCGGGGAGCGGGTGCGCGGGACCTTTGCGCTGGAAGCACTGCCGGAAGGAGAACAATGTTCCGCCTATGCCGACGGCATTGCGCTGAATGCGGAGCTTGCCGGGGGCACCAAGCTGGAACATCTGGGAGAAAGCCGCTCGTTCCGCGCCCGGACGGCCCGCCTGCAAAGCCGATTGAGCGCTGCGCTGCGGCGCGGCATGGCGGAGGGCCCGGCGGGTGTTCTGGCCGCAATGGTCACGGGCGACCGCACCCATCTCTCCACCCGCCTCCGGAATGCGTACCGCGGGGCTGGGCTTTCCCATGTGCTGGTCGTCAGCGGAATGCACGTCTCCATCCTCTGCGGAAGTGTGCTGGCCCGGTTCCAACCAAAACGCAGAAAACTGCGCAGCTATGCCAGCTGCCGCCGGAATGCTCTGCTTCGGGCCGGGATGGCGGTGCTGCTGGTGGGAGTGACCGGCTTCACGCCGTCCGTCCTCCGGGCCGGGGCGGCCGTGTGGATCAGCGCGCTGGGCGTCTGGGTCTACGGCCCGGCGGATGCGCTGACCTCCCTTGGCGTAGCAGGTGTGCTGATGACCGCAGGCAACAGCTACGCGGTCTGCGACATCGGGTTTGAGCTTTCCTATGCGGCGGTGCTGGGAACGCTGGCGGGTGTCGCACTGGCCCGCCGCAGTGCAGAGCGGCGGGAAGAAAAACGCCGCCGCAACAAAAAAACCGCCGGCAAATGCGGCGGAGTCCTTGCAAACTGTCTGCGGCAGCAGGGGGCAGCGGTGTGGGAGACGCTCTGCGTCTCCGGCTGTGCCTGTATGGCGACCTTTCCGGTGCTGGTGCTGCGGGGCCTGAGCACCAGCCTGTATGCGCTGGTCTCCAGCGTGGCCGTGCTCTGGCTGGTCGAACCGATCCTCTTGCTGGGGCTGGCGGCAGCACTCACCGGGCTGGCCCCGGCGCTGGAGCCGCTGCACCGGGCCACGGCGTTCGGGGCAGAAGTTCTGGTGGACCTGCTCGACCACTGGGCCCTGTGGGTGTCCGGCTGGCCGGGTGCGCAGATCTATTTTGATACGGCCTACGCGGCGCTCGTCTGCCTGCTGCTGGCTGCGCTGCTGGGGCTGGCCTGGCATTGGAACATCCGGCTGCGGGCGGCGGTGCCTGCTGTGCTGCTCACAGCGGCGCTTGCCATCGGGGCCGGAAACGCCTTCAGCCGGGACGTGGTCCGCGTGGAACTGGTGGGCAGTAAAATGGCTCCGGCGGTCATCCTCTCGCAGAACGACCGGGCCGTCGTGCTCTACCGGGGCGGGCAGACCACCCGGAAAGCCGTGGAGACGGCGCTGGAACGCCGCAGCATCCGGACGGTGGAAGCGCTCATCGACCTGCGGATGGACCCGCAGGAACCCTGCACTCTCCGTGCAGAGCAGATCGTCCGGGCAGCCCGGCTGGCCGCGAATACGACCCAAACGCTCCGGACCGACACGGCGTCGCTGGAAGTCCTGCGCACACAGACCGGCTGTGCAGTGCGGTTCACCATCGAGGGGCAGTCGTTTGTGACCCTGAGCGGCACGGTGCGGTTTGCCCAGCCGCTGGAGGTGGACTGGCTGCTGGCGTCGATGGCCAGACCGGATGGCGTGCGCTATCAGAGCCTTCTCACCCGCAGCACAGACTATCGCTGGATGGACGAGGACGGCGGCGGGCAGGAGAAAACACTGCTGTCCTTCCGGCCTGCAGCGGCCTGGAAGAGCAGCCGCTCGCCCAGCGCAGGCAGGGCGAAACAGGCGGCGGGGTCCAGCTGACGCAGGGCCGCAGCGAACCGCAGCGGGTCCACGGTGTTGCCCTGCACCATGTCGTAATGGGTGGGGATGGTGCAGGCCGCGCCCAGCCGGACGGCCAGCTGAGCGGCCTCCTCGGCTTCCAAATTGCCGATGCAGTTGCGCTGGGTGCGGAAGAAGTCCTGCCCGTTGATGGGGGCCAGCAGCAGGTCGGGGCGGGGGAGCGCCTGCAGCGTTTCATACAGATGGGGCGTCAGGTAGGTGTCGCCCAGGTGCACGACCGTAAAGCCGCCGAAGGTAAGCTGATACCCCAGCGCCATGCCGGGGGCGCCCGCATCCAGAATGTGCTCCGGGTGGGCGGCGGAAAAGGCCCGGACGGTGACCCCGCCCAGCGGCAGGATGGAACCTTCCTGCACCGTTGTGATGCGGTCTGCCGGGATGCCGTATTCGGCGGCGAGGGCAGAGCACCCGGCGGGCAGAACGAACCGGGCAGCGGGATGCCGGGTCAGCCCGCGCAGGGTATCTTTTGCCATGTGGTCGGCGTGGCCGTGGGTGCAGAGCACGAGGTCTGCCCGCAGTGCCTCCGGTGCAAAGGGGGCCGGGTAGCAGCGGCGGGAGCCGCTGGGGCCGGTCAGGTCGCTGAGCACCGGGTCAATGCAGACGACGGTGTCCTCGTACTTGAAAATGAACCCGCACTGGCCGATAGACCAGACGGCCAGCTGGCTGGCGGGGAGCCGGGTGGTGGAAATTTCGTTGAGCAGGGCCTGCCCGCTGCGGTGCCAATGTTCCATGGTGCTTCTCCTTTTTTGAAATCGACAGCTTGAGATTTTATTATAGAGGAGCGGACGGCACTTTGCAAGGAAAACAGAGCAGGCCCCGCCCCAAAAAGAACATCCGGCGGGGGCAGCATCTTGCAAAGAGGCGCGGCTTCGTGCTAGAATGAAAGCGCAATACAAAACGAGGGGGAACGAAGAATGAAGATGCAAACTGTGGCGGTGCTGGGAGCCGGTGCCGTGGGTTCGTATGTGATCTGGGGTCTGGCGGACAAGCCGGGCATCCGGCTGGGGGTGCTGGCCGAGGGCGAACGCGCCGCGCGGCTGAGGGCAAACGGCATTGGCATCAACGGCAGGACCTACCGCCCGGAGGTCTGGGCACCGGAGGAGGCCCACGGGGTGGACTTTCTCGTGGTCTGCCTGAAATACGGTGCGCTGCCCGGCGCAATGGACAGCATCCGAAAGGCCGTGGGAGCGCACACGGTGGTCATGAGCCTGATGAACGGCGTGGACAGCGAGGAGCGCATCGCTGCTGAGGTGGGGGATGCGCATGTCATCCGCTCGCTCATCAAGGTGGCGTCTCATAAGGAGGCCGACGGCTTCCACTTTGACCCGGACGCCACGCTGGGCATCATCTTCGGCGAACAGGAGGCGCCGTTCCAGAGCGAACGGGTGCAGGCCATCGTGGAACTGTTCGAGGGGAGCGGCATCCACTACCGGGTCACGGAGCACATCCGGGAAGAGATGTGGGCTAAGTTCCGTCTGAACGTCTGCAACAACCTGCCACAGGCCATCCTGGGCGCGGGCGTGGGCTGCTACCGGGACAGCGTACACATGCAGGCCATCAGCGACGGTCTGCGCCGGGAGCTGGAAGCCATTGCAGCGGCCAAAGGCATCGACCTGCGCATCGCCGATGCCGCTGCCGGGCGGGGCAGTGCCGTGCCGCCCACGGCCCGTTACTCCACATTGCAGGATCTGGACGCCGGACGCCACACCGAGATCGACATGTTCTCCGGTGCCCTGATGCGGATGGGCGCAGAGCTGGGCATCCAGACGCCTTACAACGAATACACCTACCACATGATCAAGGCGCTGGAAGAAAAGAACGACGGCCGGTTCGACTATACCGGCAACGAGGCGGTCACCTGGGCAAAATAACGCAGACCGAAGCCCCCATCCCTGCACCGCAGGGATGGGGGCTTCGTGCCGTTTAATCGAGGAAGAGTTTGTGCATGTGGTTCATGGGGCCAGAACCGCGGCCGAGGTCCAGCATGGCGGACAGACAGCCGGAAATGTATTCCTTGGCCCGCTCGACCGAGGTGTCGAGGTCATAGCCTTTGGCCAGATTGGAGGCGATGGCGCTGGACAGGGTGCAGCCGGTGCCGTGGGTGTTGGGGTTGTGGATGCGCTCCCCACGGAACCACTTCCCGCTGCCGTTCCGCCAGAGCAGGTCGTCGGCATCGTTGACCTTGTGCCCGCCCTTGCAGAGGACGGAACAGCCGTACTGCTCGCTGATCTTCCGGGCGGCGGCTTCCATCCCGGCGGCGTCGGTGATGACTAGGCCGGAAAGGATCTCGGCCTCCGGGATGTTGGGCGTGACGACCTCTGCCAGCGGGAGCAGCTGCTCCGTGAGGGCCTGCATGGCGTCGTCCCGCAGCAGCCGGGAGCCGGAGGTGGCCACCATCACCGGGTCCACCACGATGTGCTTTGCCTCATAGAAGCGCAGCCGCTCGGCGATGGTGCGGATGAGCGGTGCCGAGGAGACCATGCCGATCTTCACGGCGTCGGGGTAGATGTCGGTGAACACGGCGTCCAGCTGAGCGGCCAGAAACTCCGGCGTCGTCTCAAAGATGCCGGTCACACCGGTAGTGTTCTGTGCGGTCAGGGCCGTGATGGCACTCATGGCAAAGACGCCGTTGGCCGCCATGGTCTTGATGTCGGCCTGAATGCCGGCACCGCCACTGGAATCACTGCCCGCAATGGTCAATGCGGTTTTCATAAAATAAGACCTCTTTTCTGTAACATCGGGTGTCTGCGTTCAGTATACCATGCCGCGCGGAGAAAGAGAAGAGCTGCGCCGCTTTCTGCACGGAGATCCCATCTCTGCGGGCGGGGCGATTCTTGACAGGCGGGCGGCAGGGCGATATAGTAAGGAGGCATGGAACAAACAAACGATTTGTTTTTGGGAGGGAACTGAAATGAAAAAAATTTCGACCCTGTTCTGGACATTCCTGAAGATCGGCGCGTTTACCTTTGGCGGCGGCTATGCCATGGTCGCCCTGCTGGAGCATGAATTCGTCGAGGAAAAGCAGTGGGTGTCCAGAGAGGAATTTCTGGATATGGTCGCCATCGCCGAGTCAACGCCCGGCCCCGTGGCGGTGAACAGCGCCACCTACATCGGCTATAAGATCGACGGCACCGCCGGAGCGGCAGCTTCCACGGTGGCCGTCTGCATCCCGTCCTTTGTGGTCATCTACTGCATCTCGCTGTTTTTTGACCGCTTTCTGAACCTGACGGTGGTGGCCCATGCGTTCCGGGGCATCCAGGTCTGCGTCATCTACCTCATCCTCTCAGCGGGGCTGAAGATGCTACGCCAGCTGGAACGGAATGCGTTCAACGTCTGCATCCTGGCGGCGGTCATCGCGGCCATGGTGGGCTGTTCGGTGGCGGCGGTGTCGTTTTCGTCCATCTACTACATCCTGCTCAGCGGGGCGGCGGGGGTGCTGCTCTATCTTGTGAAGAAAGCGGGTGCGGGAAAATGATCTATGTGCAGCTGTTCCTGAACTTTCTCATGATCGGGGCGCTCTCCTTTGGCGGCGGCTACGGGATGATCTCGCTGGTGCGGGAGACGGTGCTTTCGCATGGCTGGCTGACCGAGAGCGATTTTTTGAGCTTCATCGCAGTGTCGGAGTCCACCCCCGGCCCGCTGGCCGTCAACATGGCGACCTTCATCGGCTCCTCGCAAGGAGGGCTGCTGGGTGCGTTTTTCGCCACGCTGGGCGTGGTGCTGCCTTCGTTCGTCATCATTCTGCTCATCGCAGCGGTGCTGCAAAACCTGATGAAGTATGCAGGGGTGGAAGCGTTCCTCTCCGGGGTGCGGCCCTGCGTTGTGGCGATGATCCTGGCCACGGCCCTGACCATGGCGCTCTCCACGCTGGCGGGCTTCACGACCGTGGGCGGCGGGGTCTCCGTTTCGGCCCGGTCGGCGGCGGTGTTTGCCCTTTTGTGGACGGTGCACTTCGCCTACAAAAAGGTAATAAAAAAAGCCCCCTCGCCGATCGGAATGATCGTTCTGGCGGCAGGGCTGGGCATCCTGTTCTGGGGCGTCTGACCCATTCGGGAGAAGTGTCAATAAAAAAACAGAATGCCGCCCCACAGGTGAGAGCCTGCAGGGCGGCATTCCGCTATTTGCAACGGGACAAGATCAGAACTTAGGCGGCAGTGGAAGAAGCAGCCACAGAGGAAGCAGCCTCGCTGGAAGCTGCCTCAGAGGATGCTGCCTCAGAAGATGCAGCTTCAGAGGATGCGGCTTCGCTGGAAGCTGCCTCAGAGGAAGCAGAGACCGAAGCAACGGAAGAAGCCGCAGACTCTGCGGTAGAAGAAGCGGCAGTGGAAGAAGAGCCGCCGCAGGCAGTCATACCAACAGCCAGAACCAGAGCAGCAACGACAACAGCAACATTCTTGAGTTTCATATTCCAAAATCTCCTTACGATCCAAAAAATTCACAGCCGACCCCTCACAGGCGGGATCGTTCTGCAAAATGATATTCTAGTCCGTTTGTCAAAAAAATCAAGGGCTTTTCGGCAAAGATTGCATTCACAAAGGAAAATCCACACATTTGTTAGAAATATTGCCCAAAAGTCAAGGCTTTTTTAGCAGACTGTCATTTTCACAAAATCTGCAAAACCAGGCAAAAGAAGGACGCACAAAAGCCGCTGCGCCAATGGTGCAGAATCATAGTTTGAATATCCGGTTTATGGGACGGTAAAAGTGTATAATGGGAAACAGAACAGGAAAGGCCTGTTCACCACATTCCTCTTTCCTGCATAGAACGGCGGGAAGGGGGAATGCGATTTGAACGGGATCTTTTTTCTGTTGGCGGCGGTCCTGCTGCTGCCAGCCTGCTGTACGACGGTGGGGGCGGCCGGTGTCTTTCTGATGCGGCCGACGCAGGAGCCGAAGACGCGGCGGATGCTCTGCGGCATGGCGGCGGGCATCATGCTGGCGGCCAGTGTGTGGAGCCTGCTGCTGCCGGCCATCCAGCGGGCGGAGGAAGGGCCGCTGCCTGCGTGGCTCCCACCCACGGCGGGGCTGGTCATCGGAGCAGTGGGCCTGCTGCGGCTGGAACAGGCGGCGGGGACGCTGCTGACAGGTGCCGGGGCCGGGCACTGCGGCCGAATGGTGCTGGCCGTGACCCTGCACAACCTGCCGGAAGGCATGGTGGTGGGTCTGGCGGCTGCGCTGGCGCTGTCCGGGGACGGGGTGTCGGAGGGGTTTCCTGTCCGGGGCGCTGGCGTGTGTATTTACCCGTCGCGGGGCTTGCCGGGCGTTGTCCCGGGGGCTCCGGATTTTGCCCGCACCCGGCGGCTTTGATAAATTGTTGATAAAAAAATCGTCGCGTTGCCCCGGATATTAGGCCGTTTCGAAAATTATCACTACATTTGCGAGCAACAAAAATCCACGTTCATTATGTCTTTTATCAATGAAAGGGTTCAGCCCGAAGGACTTACGTTCGACGATGTGCTGCTTGTACCCGCCTATTCGGAAGTGTTGCCGCGAGAGGTCAGTGTCCAGACCCGTTTCTCGCGAAATATCAAACTCAACATCCCCATTGTGTCCGCTGCCATGGACACCGTTACCGAAGCGCCGATGGCTATTGCGCTGGCTCGTGAAGGCGGGATCGGCGTGATCCACAAGAACATGTCCATCGCCGAGCAGGCCGCCCACGTGCGCCGGGTGAAGCGGGCCGAGAACGGCATGATTTACGACCCGGTGACCATCTCGAAAGACCATACGGTCGGCGATGCGCTCAACCTGATGAAAGAGAACAAGATCGGGGGTATCCCGGTCGTGGACGCGGATCGGAAGCTGATCGGTATCGTCACCAACCGCGACCTGCGGTTCCAGCGCGACATGATGCGCCGCATCGAGGAGGTGATGACTCCGGGCGACCGGCTGATTACGACCCATAGCACCGAATTGTCGCATGCGTCGGAGGTGCTGCTCAACAGCAAGATCGAAAAGCTCCCCGTGGTCGACGACGAAGGCCATCTGGTGGGGCTTATTACTTATAAGGATATCACGAAGGTGCAGGATCATCCCAACGCCTGCAAGGATGCCAAAGGCCGTCTGCGCGTCGCAGCCGGCGTGGGCATCACGCCCGATGCGCTGGATCGCGTGAAGGCGCTCGTCGAGGAGGATGTGGATGCCGTGGTGCTCGACTCCGCGCACGGGCATTCGATGAATATCGTCAATAAGCTCAAGGAGATCAAGGCCGCCTATCCGTCGCTCGACGTGGTGGTCGGAAATATCGCCACGGCAGGGGCCGCACGGTTCCTGATCGAGAACGGCGCCGACGGCATCAAGGTCGGCATCGGCCCCGGCTCGATCTGCACCACCCGCGTGATCGCGGGCGTGGGCGTTCCCCAGTTGTCGGCCATCTATGCCGCGGCGTCGGCCGCCAAAGATACGGGCGTTCCGGTTATCGCCGACGGCGGCCTGCGTTATTCGGGCGACATCGTCAAGGCGCTGGCTGCGGGCGGCGACTGCGTGATGATCGGCTCGATGTTCGCCGGCACGGAGGAGTCTCCCGGCGAGACGATCATCTACAACGGCCGTAAGTTCAAGACCTACCGCGGCATGGGCTCGATCGACGCCATGAAGGCGGGTTCCGCCGACCGCTATTTCCAGAAGGGCTGCGAAGGCAATATCAACAAGCTCGTTCCCGAAGGGATCGTGGCGCGCGTACCCTTCAAGGGCACGTTGAGCGAGGCTGTCTTCCAGCTTATCGGCGGCATCCGTTCGGGCATGGGTTATTGCGGTGCCAGGGACATCGCGGCTTTGCAGCGTGCGCAGTTCATCCGCATCACCTCGAACGGCGTTACGGAGAACCACCCGCACGACGTGACCATCACGAGTGAAACGCCCAATTATTCCCGCGGTGAATAGTTCCGATCCCGGGATTGCGGCCTGCGGGCTTTTTTGCGGTTCATGCCGGAAATTCCGGAAAGGGAGTTGTCCGGGGTGCCGCGATAACGAAAAGG
>OGXT01003106.1_pt1 | contig 11990 bp, 3 predicted proteins | sample 1576361 | NCBI WGS metagenome assembly OGXT01 (sample SAMEA3541514, study PRJEB24748) | human gut metagenome | biome: human gut; feature: human-associated habitat; material: faeces | place: China | collected 2012 | reverse complement strand
GGTGAGGTATGATATACGGGAAGAGAAATTTTGCTCCGTCTGGGGCCAGCCCGAGGACAAGGTCCACACGCCCATGACCATCCGGGAGAAGGATACCATCTATGAAGGGCTCTACCTGAGCCATGGCGCGGAGAACGCAAGCCCCTATGCCCGGTTGAAGGCCGTCATGGACTACTGGTGCGCGCTGTGGTTCTGGCCCATCGACAAAGCCGAAGAACTGCCGACTCGTCGGGAGTTCCTGTTTGACGTGCAAATGATGCTGGGCCTGGATGTCGTGCGCGTGATCGGCGACAAGAAGAACAAGGGCCAGATGTCGGTGTTCGACATCATGCCCGATGAGGACCCCTATGTGCAGCAGATGATCGAGCGCTACGACCGCTTTGGCGCGGTGAACCTCGACCGCCTCCGGGCGGACTTCCCGCGCCTGCGCATCGCGGATGAAGTGGCACGGCAGCAGCACTTCTTCCACTGGGAACTGGAGTTTGCGGACGTGTTTGCGGAGCGGGGCGGTTTTGATTTGATTGTGGGAAATCCGCCGTGGATCAAGATGGAGTGGAACGAACAGGCGGTCATGGGCGACCAGCAGCCCCTGTTTGCGGTGAAGAAGTTCACCGCAAACCAGACAGCGCAGGTGCGCGGGGAGACGCTGAAGGACCATTCTATCTACCAGCTGTACTTCAGCGAATATGAAAGTACCTCCGGCATACAGGCCTTCCTCAACGCGATGCAGAATTACGCTGAGCTCAAAGGACAGCAGACCAATTTGTTTAAGTGTTTCCTTCCTCAAGCATGGTTATTTGCTAATGAACGTGGCGTCAGTGCGTTTGTTCACCCCGAGGGCGTGTATGACGACCCGAGGGGTGGTGCACTTCGGCGAATGCTTTATGCGCGGCTTCGCAAACATTTTATGTTTGCGAACGAGCTAAAGCTGTTCGCCGAAGTGGACCACCATACACAATTCAGTCTGAATGTGTATGGTGGTCCACTTCCCAGCGTGTCATTTGACACGCTGGCGAATCTCTACGAGGTGAATACCATCGAACAATGCTATGACAATAGCATCACCGGGCCTGTGCCGGGCATCAAGGACGAAAATGGCTGGTGCACCAAAGGGCATCCCGACCGCGTCATCCACGTGGGGCAGAAGGAATTGAAGCTGTTTGCCAAGCTGTTTGACGGTAGTGAAGAATGGAAAATGGCCCGACTGCCAGTGCTTCATGCAAGGCAGTTGGTGGAGGTGCTGGAATGCTTTGCAACGCAGAAAAAGGCGCTGGGCGACCTGGGAGATGATGTCTTTACTACAGAGTGTTGGCATGAAACGAATGCACAGAAGGACGGTACAATTGCCCGTAATGTGCATTTTCCAGAGTCAGCGCTTGATATGGTCTATTCCGGGCCTCATATTGGCGTTGCGAATCCGATGTTCAAAACATCGCGGCGTGTTTGCATTCTTAATAGCGATTATGATAATCTCGACCTTTCTCTCCTGCCGGAAAACTATTTGCAGCGATGCAATTATACTCCCGCATGTGATTTGGACGAATATCTTTACCGTGTGCCGGTGACGCCCTGGGGAACAAAATACCATGAAGGCACAAAACTCTTGGCAAGAAAGATGCTCAACCTTTCCGGTGAACGTACACTGATAGGAGCAGTTGTGCCCGCAGAAGTAACACATACCAATGGACTTATTGGATTTGCTTTCAAGGAGATGGAGCTTGAATTCTTAATGTCAGCATATTTTTCATCATTACCTTTTGATTTTTTCATAAAGGCAATGGGAAAATCAAACCTCTATTCTGATAATGCAGGGAAAATTCCGGTGATGCATTCTAAATTTGACTCGCGTTTGCAAATTCGCGTGTTATTACTTACTTGTCTAGTGAGGCTGTATGCGCCATACTGGGAAAAAGTTTGGCATGAAAACTATACTCATAATTGGTGGTCAAAGGCTGATTCTCGCTTATCTAATGAGCGATTTTCAAAGCTGACACCGGACTGGACCTGGGATACTCCTCTACGTACCGACTACGAGCGCCGCCAGGCCCTGGTGGAAATCGACGTGCTCACCGCCATGGCCCTGGGCATGACGCTAGATCAGCTCAAGACCATTTACCGCATTCAGTTTCCAGTGCTCCAACAGTATGAAGCCGACACCTGGTACGACGCCAACGGATGCATCGTGTTCACCACCAACCGCAGCCTGACAGGCGTAGGCTTCGACCGCAAGACCTGGGAAACCGAGGTCAAGGGTGCGCCTGCCGGGAAGAAGTTCTACCGCACCATCACCGACGATACCCAGCCCGGCGGCCCGGTGGAGCGCACCATCGAGTATGTCGCCCCGTTTGACAAGTGCGACAGGGAGCAGGACTATGAGACGACGTGGTCGTTTTTCAGCAAACAGTTATAATGAAGCGGGTGGATCAACATGGCTACAAATGGCAAGACGAAGAAGGAGAGTACCACTGTCGCTACCACAACGAAAAAGGCTCCATCCACCAAGGCAGGCACTCAGGATGTCGCTGCGGTAGCGCAACATGGAGCCACGCTCCTGCAAAATGTCTACAAAGACATCGCAATAGGTGAAGCACAACGGGATGCCGAAATCGATGCGATGGAAGCCAGGATAATTGAGGCTCATATGAAAATGCTGGAGGACAACTCCATCTCGATTGAAAAGCGTCAAGAAATCCTTGATACATACTATTCGCGTGTTGACAAAAAACGTCAGTACGCTGCCAAGACCAAGCAAGAAAACACCAAGCGTTGGAAAGCCGCCTTATGGTGGGCCACTTTCTGTGTTCTTGGAGCTGCAGCGCTGAGGTGCTTGCCGGATATCATCGATGCCTTCAATAAAAGCAAAAGAATCTAATCAACAGGTTTGATCAGTGAAACACAAGCGGAGGAATTGACCATGATCCCATCCGTACTGGCAACACAATTCCGGGAAGGGCTGACCGACTACATGGAGACGACCTTCCCGGTGACCTCCCCGATCTTTGAGGGGAGCATCCGGCGCTTTCTGGAAAAGGAGGACGCCTTCTTTCACGAGCCTTTCGTGTCCGTCAAGCTGCCTTTCCGCGTCGCCGAGCACGGAAATGAACGGTTTGACGCCATTCACACTGAATACGCGCCCTACGTCCATCAGAACAAGGTCTTTGACCGGCTCAATGGCGATGATCCGCGTTCTACGCTGGTGGCGACGGGCACTGGCTCCGGCAAGACGGAGTGCTTCCTTTACCCGGTGCTCGAGTATTGCTATCAGCATCGCGGCGAGCCTGGGATCAAGGCGCTCATCATTTACCCGATGAATGCCCTGGCCACGGACCAGGCGCAGCGCATCGCAAAGTTGATTTTTTCCTCGCCCGAGCTTCGTGGCAATGTGAACGTTGGAATGTATGTGGGCGGGCAAAGCAAGCTGGATAGCAAGACCATGCAGCCGGACAAGGTTATCACAGACCATGAAACCCTGCTGCAAAGCCCGCCGGACATTCTGCTGACCAACTACAAAATGCTGGATTATCTGCTGGTCCGGCCCAGGGATGCTTCTTTGTGGAGCCGCAATCGTGACCCGGATGCGCTGCGATACATCATCGTGGATGAATTGCATACCTTTGACGGCGCGCAGGGCACCGACCTGGCCTGCCTGATCCGGCGCTTGAAAAGCCGTCTGAAAATTCAGCCGGGTTATTTATGTTGCGTGGGAACCTCTGCCACCATGGGCGGCCCGGAAAGCCACAGCGCCATGCTGGAATATGCGCACGCGGTTTTTGGTGAGCCTTTCGAGGAGGATGCCATCATCACCGAGGATCGTTTGAGCAGCCGGGAGTTCTTTGCCCAGCAGGAAGTCTCCTATCATCGCATTCCCACGGCAGAGGAAGCGGCGGAACTGTCCGCGCTGGCCAAATCGGAAGATGAGGACAACTATCTCATTCGTTCCACGCAGGTGTGGTTTGACGAACAGGATGCCATCACCAATCCGCTGTCCGATTCGGGGCGGCTTGAATTGGGCGCCAAGCTGATGCATCACAGCTACTTTCAGAGCCTGATGAACGTGATGGACGCGCGCGTCATCCAGCCCGGTGCGCTCTGTGATGAACTGAGCCAGGTCTTTCCCATCATGGGCAGTGTGGCAGGTAAGGCGATCCTGGACTCCATGCTGGCGCTCGTTTCCCACGCGCGTACCTCAGATGTGAATGGGCACCTACGCCCCTTCCTGCAGGTACAGCTGCAGGTGTGGATGCGGGAATTGCGCCGTGTCATTGGCAAAGTCGATCGGGAACAATCCGACTTTATGCTGGAATCCGACTTGAATCAGGCAAAGGCGGAGCGTGGGGAACATTATCTTCCGGTAATCAATTGCCGGGACTGCGGCGCGACCGGATGGGTAGGTGCGCTGGACGAACGCAGCCAGCTGGTCGTCAAGGACATCAAGGTCTTTTACAACCAGTACTTTGCGTTCGATAAGCGCATCCGCATGGTGTTTCCCCGCAGGGTGAATGAAGAGAACACGCAGCTGCACCAAAAGTATCGCTTCTGCCCGCAGTGCCTCTATGTGCAAAATGAGCAGAACAGTGAAGACAAATGCGCAGCTTGCGGTCATGAAACCATTCCCATTTGGATGCCGGAGATTGAAGTCAGCAAGCAATCCGGCGGGTATGTCTGCCCCTTCTGCGGCGGAAAACACAGCCTGATCCTTGTCGGTCTGAGAAGCGCTACGGCCATCAGTGCGGGAATCTCGCAGCTGTATGCCTCCCGCTTCAATGACGACAAGAAGCTGTTGGCATTCAATGACAATGTCCAGGACGCCGCGCACAGAGCCAGTTTTTTCAATGCAAGAACATGGCGCTTTAGCTTGCGTACCGCTATGCAGCACTTTGTGTGCGATGGCGGAGAGGGGCTCGCTGTGGATGCCTTTGGCGATGCGCTCTGCGACTACTGGCAAAACAGGATGAGCGATGAAACGTTCATCGACACCTTTATTCCGCATAACATGGCTGGCGACAGAGCCTATGAAATGCTGCAAAAAGCGGGCGAATTCCCGGATGAAGCAGGCCGAAAGGGGCTGCTGAGCGACGTGCGCAAGCGTATCAGCTATGAGGTACTGCTTGAATACGGTTTGAGCAGTCGTATTGGCCGCACCCTGGAAAAGAGCGCTGCGTCCATGATCTCTCCCGAGTTGAACAGGATAGAAGATGCCGCCCATACCATCCTGGAGCGGATCCATAATGAAGCGGGCATCCGAATATTCAGCTATGAGCAACTGGTAGGCTTTATGCTACTCTGGATGAACCATATGCGGCAGAATGGTGCTTTTGCGCTGCCGTTTTACTCGGGTTATGTGGAGAGCGGTGCCAAGGGATATTTGTTGTCCAGCAAGCATATCAGCTGGATGCCTGGCGCGTATCTGAGTCCGCTCTTTCCGGCATTGCAGTCGCGTGGCGGCGCGTCCAGCGGTTTTGAGGCGCTGTCTGACCACAGCTGGTATGTCCGCAAGTTTATGCTCATGCTTCAGACAACTGCGCTTGAATGCCCCGGCATTGTGCAGGCGGTTGGCATACTCCTGGAAGAACTTGAAAAACAGAAGATGTTCATCCGAATGGAAGGCCCCAAGGGTCTGCCTGTATTTGGTTTGTCTCCTTCTCTCTACCGCGTTACCCGTAATGTTGGTGCGCTGCGCTGCAATGTATGTGGGCATGTGATCAGCGTTGAAGCGGCGCATGCGCATTATTGGGAAGGAATGCCCTGCAGCCGTAACAACTGCGCTGGCCGCTATGTTCACCAAGAGCAGCATCCGGGCTACTATGCCAATCTGTATCAAAATGGTGAACTGGTTCGTGTTCATGCCCGTGAACATACAGGCTTGCTTGAACGTGGTGATCGGGAACAGCTGGAAATCCAATTCAAGCACAAAAAGAATGAGCATAAGGCGTGGGATCCAAATCTGCTATCCTGCACGCCGACGCTTGAAATGGGCATCGATATTGGCGACCTGTCCATCGTCATGCTCTGTTCCATTCCACCTGCGCAGTCTCAATATTTGCAACGCATAGGCCGTGCAGGTCGTACGGATGGCAATGCGCTGGCAATCGCCGTGGCGAATACCAAACCCCATGACCTCTATTTCTATCAGGAACCCCTTGAAATGATTGATGGAAAGGTGGATCCGCCGGGGGTATTTCTGAACGCTTCTGCTGTGCTCGAGCGTCAGTTTGTCGCATTCTGCTTTGACAATTGGGTCCAATCCGGGATTCCTGAGATGGCTATTCCCTCACAGGTAAAGGGCATCCTCAGCAAAATCAATCTGGCCAATGAACCGGTTGACTCGTTCCCGTTCAACTTTATTGCGTATATCAAGGCGAACCTGTCTCGATTGAGCCGTATGTTTGAACAGATGTTTGATCGAGAAGAGTTGTCTGAGGATTCCAGACTGCGCATCCGTGATTTTGCAAAAGGTACAGGAGCGGACAAAGAATCTCTGCGCAACAGGATTCTTCGCGCTTTCAAAGAGCTATATGATCAGCGCGAATCTTTAAAGAAAGACATCAAGAAGCTCAAAAAGGCCATTGATGATCTGGAGCAGAAACCCAAGGATGCATCCTTTGAGGAGGAAATGCGGGAACTCCGGTTGGAACGTCAGGGTCTCATGCATATTCAGCGGGAAATGGAAGATAAGAATACCTTCAATTTCCTTTCGGAAGAAGGTTTGCTGCCAAACTATGCCTTCCCTGAAGCGGGCGTCATTCTGAAAGCCATCCTGACGCGTCGTATTCCATCGGGAAAAGGCGCAGCAGAAGGAAATCCATATGGCTATGAACGCCTGTCGTATGAGTATAGCCGAAGCGCATCCGCCGCGATTTCGGAATTCGCCCCCGAAAACAGTTTTTACGCTGGCGGCCATAAGTTCAAAATCGATCAGGTCGATGTCGCAACGACTGAGCCGGAACAGTGGCGGCTATGCCCGAACTGCAATCACGCCGCACCTGTTTCGTCGCTTCATAATGTAGCAGCATGTCCGCGGTGTGGTTCCATCGCGTGGGGCGACCAGGGACAAGTGCGCACCATGCTCAAGGTACGCACGGTGTACTCCACAAACAGATATGAAGATAGCCGTTCCGGTGATGAAAGCGATGATCGTGCAACCAAGTTCTACTCCAAAGAAATGCTGGTGGATGTAGATGAGGCTCACGACGTAACCTACGGATATCAGACGACAACAGGAGAGCTGCCCTTTGGCTACGAGTTTGTCAGCAAGGCGACGCTGCGGGAGATTAACTTTGGTGAAAGCGATAATATCGGCACAAGGTTGACCGTGGCTGGCCACGAGGACATTAGAAACGGGTTCAGGATCTGCAAATACTGCGGTAAAATCCAACCCAGAAGTCAAAAGGCCAAGCCGGTACATACGCGCATCTGCCGAGCGGTATCTCAGAATTTCAAGGATCCGTTTGAAGAGTGCATGTTCCTCTACCGGGAATTCACTTCCGAGGTGATCCGTATTCTGATCCCGTCCACAAGCCTGGATACCTCCACCAAGAAGATGGAGTCTTTCGCTGCTGCCATCATGCTTGGGTTGAAAAAGAAATTCAACAACGTGGACCATTTGATTTACTGTATTATGGACGCGCCTGTTCCAGAGGCGGGGTATCGCAAGCAATACATGGTCATCTTTGATTCCGTGCCTGGAGGTACTGGATATCTGAAGGAACTGATGGCTACGCCAGAAGCCTTGATGCATGTTTTTGAACTGGCGCTTGAGGCAATGGAGACTTGCTCATGCGCCACGGACCCGGATAAGGATGGCTGCTATCATTGCTTGTTTGCTTACCGGCAGAGCTACAAGATCAACAATATTTCCAGACGCTGTGCCATTGAATTGTTGCGCAAGATCATTTCCGGCAAGGATTCATTGGAGCCAATCAAGGGCATTTCCGCCATTGCCGTCAACTCCTTGCTTGACAGTGAACTGGAAAAACGGTTCATCGAAGCGATTGAACAGACCTCCACTCCGCAATGTAATGTTGAAATGACAAAGGTTCCTGTCAATGGAAAAGAAGGATATTTCCTTCAAATCGGTTCCTGCTGTTGGGAAGTGGAATTGCAGGTTCCCTTTGGTGAGGATCAAGGTGTTGCGGTTCCCTCAAAAGCGGATTTTGTGTTCTGGCCCAAGACCAAAGGGAATAAACAGCGTCCCGTTGTCGTATTCACGGATGGTTTTTTGTACCACAAGCAAACCGTTGATGCGGATTCGAATAAGCGCCTAGCCATCCGGACGGCTTGCGGATATCCGGTGTGGTCTCTCACCTGGAAAGACGTGCAGGAAAGACTGCAAACGACCAAGCCGAATATAAGCATCGAAACGCTAAACTATGATGCTATGCCGATGGGCAAGTATTATGGGCAGACCATTCAGAGACGGAATCTTCCGAAATTGAATTTTAGGAATATGAGCTCCTTTGATCTGCTACTACGCTATCTTTCGGACCCGGAGGCTGATGTTGTATTTGCCGGGCATGCGCAGGCCCTTGCGCTGTCCATGATCGATCAGAACATGAGCAGAAGTGAACAGGACTTTGCAACCTGGAAAGAAGGGTACAACATCTTGGCCGAGCTGAATGAACATATTCCGAATGCCGCGTTCAAGAAGGCTTTGGTTGGCCTGTGGAGTCCAGCACCTGTTTTGCACATGTATGCTTGTCTTCCGACAACGGCTGTCGTTGGAATGAAAACAGCGGATGGCAAACAGGTCCCTCGATTTGATGAAACGCAATGCAAATTGCTGATTCGGTTTGATGACAGCGTAGCGGATAAAGACAGTGAGTTTGAAAGCGGGTGGAGCCAATTCCTCTACAGCACGAATCTGCTCCAATTCATCGATGCCTCGCTGTTTATAACCGAGAATGGCTGCAATGGGAACATCTACAACTGGATCACATTGGCCAATCTTGAAACAGAAGAGACGATACCACAGTGCTCCACTGAAACGCAGATTGGATGGGACAATATCATCTCTGAGGAATTGTTCGATCCGGATGCTATCAGCTATGCGCACACTTTGAAAGCTTCCGGGTGCCTAGTACCTTCGACCGTTGGATTTGAAGTGGATGGCATCGTTGTGGCAGAGATGGTCTGGGAAGACTTTAAGGTTGCCATACTGCTTTCTGAGCAAGCGGAGCATAGAGAGATGTTAGAAAATGAGGGCTGGCTAGTCTTTGACTTGGGATCTACAAAAGCGATTGATGCGATAAAGGGGGTATAAGAGATGGCGGGTTATACGGTTGCTATTTCCTCTGATTTCTTTAGTGCGTTCGCCGCACTGCCAAAGGCCAAGCAAGGGCGCGTTATGGATTTCATGTCAAAGTTCCGGAGCAACCCTCTTGCTCCCGGCATGAACTATGAGAAAATCAATGACGCCTACGATAAAAATATGCGTTCCGTGCGCATCGATGATACCTATCGGGCAATCGTGATGCGTGATGATAATGTATTCCTGCTCTTGTGGGTGGATCACCATGACGAGGCATATGATTGGGCGCGCAGAAAGCGCTGCGTGCTGAACCATACAACGGGCAGCATTCAGATCTATGAATCCACAGCGACTCAGGACAATCCCGCTCCGGATCCGGAAGCAATTCCGCTTTTTGCAGATGTGAAAGATCATCAGCTGCAAGCGCTTGGCGTTCCTGAAGAACAATATGCCCTTGTTAGGTCGGTGGATTCTGAAACGGCATTTTATGCTCTGCAGGCCAAATTGCCCAGGGATGCATTTGAAGCACTGGATTTGGTGCGCGATGGATGTGACATTGAGGAAGTCGTAGAAATCCTGTATGGCGAAAGCAAAAATGGAGAGCACGACAACATCGCTGCCGCGCTTGCGAATCCCATTACCCAGATGCAATTTACGATTGTAGAGGGAGAAGAAGAGCTGAAAGCAATGATGAATGCACCGCTGGAAAAGTGGCGGGTATTTCTGCATCCTTCACAGCGCAGGCTCGTGGCAAAAAATTTCTCCGGTCCAGCCCGCGTCCTCGGCGGAGCGGGCACAGGAAAGACTGTCGTCGCCATGCACCGTGCTCACTACCTTGCGCAGAGATGCAAGGAAGGTGAACGCGTTCTATTCACGACATTTACGGCAAATTTGGCTCAGGATATTAAGGAGAACCTGCGCAAAATCTGTACAACGGAAGAAATGCGCAAAATTGAGGTCATTCATTTGGATGCATGGGTCTCTCGCTTTTTGCGGCAACAGGACTATGGTTACACGATCAAGTATGGCGACGAAATCATGGAGCTTTGGGAATCTGCCTCGCGTGCAACTGGCGATGACATGAATTATCCTGATGGATTCTTTGAGGAAGAGTGGAACTCCATCGTACAAGCACAAGGGATTACCACAATGCAGGAATATGCCAAGGCTCCCAGAACGGGGCGTGGTGTTCGACTCGACCGAAAGAATCGCATAGCTGTGTGGAAGGTATTTGAGGAATATCGCACCTTGATGAACATGAATAAAGTACGGGACTCCGCAACTGCCATGAACGAATGCTGCCAGATTCTCAAAACACAGCCGGATTACCATCCTTATGCGGCGATTGTCGTGGACGAAGGCCAGGACTTTGGTATGGCTGCATTCCGTCTGCTTCGCTCAATTGCTGGCGATGAACATGAGAACGATCTGTTTATTGTCGGAGATGCGCATCAGCGCATCTATCGCAATAAGGTTACACTGTCAAAATGCGGAATTTCTGTGCGCGGAAGGAGCAGCAAACTGCGGGTAAATTATCGTACTACAGAAGAGATACGTAATTGGGCGATGCGTGTTCTTAAAGGGATCCCCGTAGACGATCTGGATGGAGGTTTGGATGATGCAAAGGGGTATCGTTCGCTGAGCCATGGAGAGGCCCCCGTCGTTGACATCTATGATACCTATGGAGAAGAAGCTGCTGCGCTGGTAAAGCATATTCAGGAGAAGATTGAGGCGGGACTGGAACCGATGGAGATCTGTGTCGTCGCACGAACGAACAAAATGCTCTCTGATTATGCAAGTGCCTTGGGCGATGCTGGAATTCGTACCTACGAAATTAAGCGCAGCAAGACCGATGATCGCCATATGCCTGGAGTGCGCTTGGCAACGATGCATCGAGTGAAAGGCCTTGAGTTCACTTGTGTCTTCATTGTTGGCATGACCAAAGCTGCAATGCCTCTTAAGTCCGCACTTAGGAATGATGACCCAATCAGCAATGAAGAGACGATTGCGAGTGAACGCTGCTTGCTGTACGTTGCGTTGACAAGAGCCAAGAAAGCAGCGTATATCTCAGCCTATGGGCAAGCATCTGAGTTTATCGCTTGATTTGCCTCATGACGTGAGGCATAATCACGATTGAGCGGCTGACGAAGAAGCAGATCGAAGAATATAAAGCGCTGTGTTCCGCACGCGATCATGGGTATGCACTCACACCGAACGCCCTGTACTTCATTTGCGAGGCTGATAACAACGATCCGAAGGCTATCGGCAAACACTTCTTGGAGTCGCTTGCAAGGTTCCGGATCATGAAAATTATCTGACATACGAAAAGCGGGCATCGTGGTTCATAGCCACAGTGCCCGCTTTATAATACGCCTTATTTGAACATCACGCCACCGGATATGGTCAGTGTGTATGGGAACGGCAGAATCAGCGTATCGCCCTCTTCAACCGTGATGAAAACGGAATACACATCCTCGCCGTTTTTGAACTCATAGAGCTTGGAGGGATAGTCATCCTCCGGGTCATTGACCGAACGAAGCGAAACGATGCCGTATTCACCTTCAGACCCAGCTGTTGCCAGGATATAGGTTCCCACAGGGATGTCACGACCTCCGATGTATGTACCCGCCGTCAGGTGTGCGGTTTTCTCAATTTTTCGGGCGGATATTTCACTCTGCACTTCGGCAAGTAGGACAAGGAGCTCCGCATCGCTATAGGCGCTGAAGTCAGTTGCTGCCTCGGC
>OGXT01003105.1_pt1 | contig 11990 bp, 13 predicted proteins | sample 1576361 | NCBI WGS metagenome assembly OGXT01 (sample SAMEA3541514, study PRJEB24748) | human gut metagenome | biome: human gut; feature: human-associated habitat; material: faeces | place: China | collected 2012 | reverse complement strand
ACGGGCAGAGGGCCATACTGTAGCGGTTGACCTCCACGCCGTACCGCTCCGCTGCATCCCGGCAGCTTACGCCGTATTTAACAATTTCAAAAAGATTCATCGTTCCTCCATTTCTGCGCAAAAAAACGGCGGCCTGCCCGATCTGGGCAAGCCGCCGTTTTGCGTCTTATCTTATGCTGATTTCGTTTCTTTCTCCGGTAAAGCCGGTTCAATCTTTGCCTCTCGCAAGGCTTCCTTTCGTGCACCCTGCCGCTTGATCTGCGCCTGATAGCGGCAATCGTCACTGCAATATTTCACGTCCGACCTCGTTGTAGTGAACACCTTGCCGCAGTTCTCGCAGGTGCATTCCCGGCTGCGGCTCTCCGCCGCCTCCTGCCGGTAGAATTTGGAGCGGCAGTTAGGACCGCAGAACAGTGTGTTTGTCCGCTTGGAGGCAAATTCCTGCCCGCAGCACTTGCAGGTCAGCATGAAGGGCTGTCCGACAGCGTGTTCACCGGCCTTGATTTTCTGATACCGCTCCCGGCTCTTGATGCGGTGCCGCTTGAGCTGCTCCTGCCGCTTGATTTCTTCTTCGCTCAGCTCCGTGACAGGCAGCTCAAACCGCCCGATGAACCGTAGATAGATTTCCACCTCCTGCACCCGGTCACTGTCGATCTTTTCTGGAGCGTGTACGATAATTTTCTCCACGAACTCGTTAATTATGGGTGTGGTCAGCTCGGAAAAATCCGTGTACTTTCTTGCCAGCTCCAAAAACTGCTTGGCACGGTCGGTGTCCTCCGCAAAGGCGGACATCTGCGTTTCCATTTCGGAGACAGATTCCGTCAACGTTTTCTGCTCCGCCTCATATTCTGCCAGCAGGCTGTCAAAGCGTTCGCCGGTAATGCGCCCGATGACAAAGGACTCATAGAGCTCTTCTTGATGATGGTGTCCAGCTCGGAAATCCGCTTTTTCTCCTTGTTCAGCTTTCGTTTGGTTTCCTTGGCGGCTTCCGCCTGCCGCAGCTGGGAGGCAGAGCGCACCTTCTCCAGAAAGGCGTCCCTGTCAGAGATGGCAAAGGCGCTGGCAGCCCGGATGGTTTCCAGAATCAGCTCCCGGAGTACCTTGCTGCGGATATAGTGTCCGCTGCAAGCGTGGGTGCGTTTCTGATGTGCCAGCGTATAGGTAGAACAATCGTAGAAATCTGACGGATAAGGATTGTTCTCCGTGCCGCCCCTTGAGCGGTGATTCATCATCTTTGCCCCGCAGTCGGCACAGAACACAAGCCCCGTCAGGGGATTCGCCTCGCCCAGCGTGTCATGCCGCCGTGGCGTTTTCCGCAGCTTCTGCGCCAGCTCCCATGTTTCTGCATCCACGATGGCTTCATGGGTGTTCTCGAAAATCAGCCAATCCTCCGGGGGATTCATCACCGCATTCTTGTCCTTATAGGACTGCTTGTGGGAACGGAAATTCACAGTATGCCCCATATACTCCGGCTTGGACAAAATCTGCCCAACGATGTAGCCGCTCCAGTTATAGGGGTTGGGGAACTCCTCCTTGCTTTTCCAGACGCCCTTGTTTTGCTTGCCGAAGTAGACCGCAGGCGTGTCGATCTTGTCATCGAACAGGATGCGGGCGATGTCGTAAGGGCCTTTGCCCTCAATGGTCAGTTGGAAGATACGCCGCACCACGGCCGCCGCTTCCTCGTTGATCAGCCAGTGGTATTTGTTCTCCGGGTCTTTCTTATAGCCGTAGATAGCGCAGTTGGTGGTGGGCTTGCCGGATTCCCCTTTGACCCGAATGGCCGTTTTCTGCTTGCGGCTCAGGTCACGCAGATACCACTCGTTCATGATGTTGAGGAAGGGCGCAAATTCGTTGCTGTTTTGGTCGTCGCTGTCCACGCCGTTGGCAATGGCAATGTATGAGCATCTGAGCGAAAAGCTGGAAAAGGACTACAGCATTACCCTGCGAGAGCGCGAGTTCGTGGAGGAATATGAAGCACTGCTGCAAACCATGGGCAAAGATGCCGTGATCCACCGAGAGAACAAAACGAAGCCGAGAAAAAAGAAAGCCGCCCTTGACGATGACAAGGACGGTTGATACAATAGTAATATAGTTAATATATAGTTGGATTACGAGTTGAGAGGAACAGCGCCATGAAGAATCTCTTTGAGCAGTCCCGCTCCCATTGGGTGCGGTATGACCGCTATGAACTGAAAACCGCCGCAGACGGCAAGCGGTACATCACGCCGGGGAAGAATGCCAAGCCTGACATCTATAATCCCTTGAAGGAAGCGCCGGGAATCGTGCTGGATGCACTGAATGTGGGTATGCTGATGATGAACCGGCAGCCAGAGGACGAGGTGCAGAAGGCTATCTTAGAGTTTGTAACCCATTACGGCCTGCTGGGCCTGATGACAGCGCTGCCCACCACGCCGTCCTTTATGGATTATGAGGCAGTCTATCTGCCGAAAAACCATTTTATCAAGGCGGAATCCATGGAAACCGAAGACTATCTGGCGCTGTTCTACCCCTTTGACCAGCTGGATGTGGTGAAACGAGGCGTTGAGTCCAGTTGGAGTGTGTCCGGCGACCGAACAATGGTGGCGCTGACCATGACCTTTGCGGATGAGCCTATGGCGAAAACCATGAGCTTCCAGCGGGAGTATGCTGAAGCCTATGACTGGGTGGCGCAGCAGTTCAAGGACTGGGCTTTCACTCTGACCACTTCCATTCTGTATTATAACGATTATGACCTGATCGATGAGGACACCCGGAATCTATACCGCAAGGGCATGGCTGCCTTCGGCGGCATTGCACCCAGCTATCATATTGAGCTGCTGGACAAGCCGACCATCTATTGGGATTTTCATTCCCTGCTGCTGGGCGTCCAGATGATGTTCAGCTTCCTACTGGTGGACGGAGAGAAACCCCTGCGGCTGTGCAAGCACTGCCAGAAGGTGTTCCTCGGCAGCCGGGCCAATTCCGCATTTTGCAGCGCCCGGTGCAAGAATCAGTATAATGTCTATAAAACACGGGCTAAGAGCCGGGAGGATAAAGAGAATGGATGAGAATATGGCACTTACCCCACACGAGACAAGAGAAATTTTGTTTTATAAGACCGATAACGGCGACGTTAAGGTTGAAATCCTGCTATATCAGGAAAATTTATGGCTGACGCAGGCAAAGATGGCGGAGCTGTTTGAGGTGCAGAAAGCTGCCATCTCAAAGCACCTGAAGAATATCTTTACCTCTGGTGAATTGATGGAGGATTCAGTTGTTTCCGTTTTGGAAACAACTGCGGCAGATGGGAAAAACTATCCCACACGGTACTATAATCTGGACGCGATCATTGCGGTCGGCTATCGGGTGAACTCCAAAAAGGCCACCATGTTCCGCATCTGGGCGAACAGGATACTGAAGGAGTACATCATCAAGGGCTATGTCATGGACGATGAGCGCCTGAAAGAGCCGCAGAACTTCTTCGGGAAGGATTATTTTGAAGAACAGCTGGAGCGCATCCGTGACATTCGTGCCAGTGAACGGCGCTTTTATCAGAAAATCACGGACATATACTCCCAGTGTAGCGCAGACTATGATGTGGACAGTCCTGTTACAAAAGAGTTTTTCGCCACCGTACAAAACAAACTGCATTACGCCATTACAAAGCACACCGCAGCGGAGATCATCTATGACCGGGCAGACAGCACGAAACCGAATATGGGCCTGACAACATGGAAAAATGCACCGAGCGGCAGAATCCGAAAATCTGATGTTGTGATAGCAAAGAACTATCTGGATGAAACTGAGATGGGAAGCCTGAACGAAATCGTCACAATGTATCTGGATTATGCCGAGCGACAGGCACGTCGTGGAAACATCATGTATATGAAGGATTGGGTCGCACGGCTGGATGCGTTTTTGCAGTTTAACGAGGAAGAAGTGCTGCATCATAAAGGAAAAGTGACAGCAGCCATTGCAAAAGCCTTTGCCGAGAGTGAGTTTGAGAAATACCGTGTCATTCAGGATCGGCAGTATCAGAGCGATTTTGACCGACTTGTAGCCAGCACCGAGGAAAAGGATTAAAACGCAGAAATGCCCGTTATCGGCCATGCAGCCAATAACGGGCATTTGTCATTCATATACAAGCTCGGTCAAAACGATTTCCTCCGCGCGGCTGCGGATGCTGTTCATGCGGCGCACCCATTCCATTTGGTCGGCGGCTTTGAGCGCTTCGGTCACATCTTCCTGCCTTGCCATATCGGAAACGATGATTGCCATACGCTCGTTGCAGGCTTGGTCGATCTCGGCAAGGTGCCGATGCAGCGTTCCGCTTGTGAGCAGGTTTGCGTAGAGAATGGGGCGATGTTCTTTCAGATAACTGCGACGCATACGTCCATACTTGCCGATCTGATAGTCCGGCTCATCAGGCAGTGCAAGGTTTGGAATGAGGTAATCCCCCTCCTGACGGTAAGTGCCGCCCATTTCCTCAAATAGAGATTTCATATGAATCAGCTCCTTTTTGTGTTGATTTCCAGCGGTTATAAGGCTTTTTTGGCTCCTTTCCTACAACTGCTGTTCCATTCACCACAAATGAGCCGCAGTCATATGTATTAGGTGGGAGAAACCACCCTTTACATAGTAACTCTTGGTTCACAATGCTGTTACTGTCGCCCTGTGATTCATCGTCACGGGAAAGGCGGCAATACAGCGCGGTAATTTTGTCAGACTGCTTCATAGTAGATTCCTCCATCATCTGAGGACAGTCTGCCAAGACAAGGTTGCTGTTGGTCACGATCACACACTCCCCTCGGAGTCGATCAGCTTCACCGCCTTTTCGGGAAGAGTGTGCGTTCCGTCAAAACTGGCAGTAAAGCGGTAGATGGTGTTTCCTTCTTCCAGGCGTACCGTGATCTGCGGTAACTCCTGCCAGAGAGGAACGGGGGCGCTGCGGCTGCCGTCCGATTCCACTTGGACGTTACGTTTCTTGTTATCCATTTGCACCTTCCTTTTCATTCAGATTTCCGAGCAATGCCGCATGAATCTCCCGGAGCAAAGTGTGTGATATGACCTATTGTTATTCAGTATATCACGGCAATTTCCGGGATTCCACTGGGCAATGTTCCGGGATTCATAGGAGAATTACGGGCAGTTCGCCGGGTCGCACAGCCGATCACCGCTGTCAAGGAATCGGCTTCGCCTCGCTGCGCGTCCTTGACAGCGATGCTCTGCTGCGCGGGCAGGTGATCAAGGCGGCGATGCCGCCATTTGCCAATGAAAATCAGCTGCGTTCCAAGACGTTTTAATCTCTCAGCCTAATTATAACAAGAACAAACGTTCGAGTCAATGCGATTCTTAGAGGAATAGCAAGCACAGCAAGTGTAGCTACACTTGCGAAAACGGCGTGGGTTGACCGGGATTTCCTTGTAGAGTAGCAAGCAAATCCGGTGTGGCCCCACACCGAAAAAATGCGCGTCCCGACCTGTCATCTGAGACGCGCGTTTTTTCATTTTGGGATAGTCCCAAGCCCTTAAAAATCTGGAGAATTGCGCAGCAACGCAGCGTCTATCACTCAGGGCAAGCAGGCTTGCGAGTTAGGGCGCTTGATGTGCGGTATATTCTGCCTCGAAAAGCTTTATATGCGGGGTTCGCTTTGCATAGACAAAGCCATAGTCTATTTCCTTCCCCGCTTGTACCGGCATAACGGTCAGTCCGGGCAGGCCGTCAGGCGGCAAACAGAATCCCGGCAAAATTGCAATACCATACCCGGCCTGCGCCAACGTAATCGCCTCCTGATCGTCCTCGCAGCGGATGCCGGGATTTGACTGGAGATATACGAGTATTTCCTTTTGCAGCGCATTGCTCACCTGAAATGGTATGAATTTGGGATGAAGGGTAATCAGACAATCTGTACGGCTTTGATCAATGGAAAAAGAATTGCCGCCTGCCAGCGGATGCTCCGGAGACATCAGGGCATAGCTTGTGTGGCAGCGTACTTTGTGGAAGGTGCCTCCACGAATTTGATCTGCAATTTCACGGGACACCAGCAGCAAATCAAGCTGACCGTCCTCAAACAGCTTTTTCAGGCCAAAGTAGCCATCTATGACAATGCGCGGACAAATCGTCGGATACTTCATGCGCAGAGCGGCAAGCGGTGCAGCGAGGCGCGGCAATTCAGCACGACTGACGCAGCCAATCCGAAAGAACGTGACACGGCTCTCCTCTGCCTTCTGGACGTGCTTGAAGGAGAGTTCCATACGCGTCAGGATCTCGGCTGCATCGACATAAAAGGCTTTCCCTGATTCGGTCAGCCGGACCATGCGGGACGTTCGCTCAAACAGCTTTGTGCCGAGTTCTTCTTCCAGACTCTGGACGTGGTGTGTGACGGTCGGTACGGTAAGATACAGCTCGTTTGCCGCCTTTGTAAAATTCAGATATTCGGCGACGCAGACAAAGCAGCGAAGCTGTTGTGTATTCATGGCAGAACCTCCTCACATGGATCGCTTTCCGTTAACAGTATACTGTTTTGCTGCGAACTTTTCAATAGAATATTAGATATCATCTAATGATATTGACCTTTTTCAAATTCACTTATGCAAAACAAAGTGTTATACTATGAACCGTTCGCAAGCGAATGATTCTTGCAGAAGGAGGACACGGGATTGGATAATGACAGCTACAGATTTTATGCTTCCGTGCATACACTGTATATCCTGCTGGGGCGCAGCTTTGATGCAAACGTCAGTCATCATGGCATCGGAGTTTCACGCGGGCAGTACATGATTTTGTATCTGCTCTCAAAAAACGGACAAATGCCGCAGCGCCGGATCGCCGAGCTTTGCAATCTGCAAAAGCCAACCGTAAGTCAGCATCTGAAAGCTTTGTGCGAAAGCGGTTACGCCCTGCAATATCATATACCGGGCAATCAACGCTGCAAAATGGTAGCCGTGACGCAGCGCGGAAGAGCAGAGCTGGAACGCATGAATGCGCTCCTGAAGCAGGACTTTGAGAAGAGGTTTTCGAAAGACGAGCTGCACCGCATCAACCACGCGCTTCAGGGCCTGTGCTCCCATTTTACACCAGCTCAGAGTGAAGAAGAAAACAAGGAGGAGAGACGATGATAAAAAAGTTGGCCCGATCAATTCGGGAATATAAAAGAGACTGCATCCTGACGCCGGTCTTTGTCGTGGTAGAGGTAATCATGGAGGTTCTGATTCCGTTCCTCATGGCAAAGCTGATCGACGAGGGTATTTCCAGCGGTGATATGGCCGTGATGCGCAGCACCGGCACAGCGTTGATCGTATGTGTTCTCATCGGATTGCTGAGCGGCGTGCTGGCAGGTGCCTTCTGCGCCACGGCATCCGCAGGCTTTGCCAAAAATCTCCGGCAGGACCTCTTTGATAAGATTCAGACCTATTCATTTGCCAATATTGATAAGTTTTCCACGTCCGGCATCGTCACAAGGCTGACCACTGATGTGACCAATGTTCAGAACGCCTTTATGATGATCATTCGCATTGCGGTCCGTGCGCCGTTTACGCTGCTGTTTTCGCTGGTGGCTGCGTTTCTGGTCAGCGCAAAGCTGTCGCTGTACTATCTGGTTGCTATCCCGATTCTGGGCGTGGGGCTTTACCTGATCGTTCATTTTTCGCACCCCTGCTTTGAGCGTGTGTTCCGGATTTATGATGAACTGAACGGCGACGTACAGGAAAACCTTTCCGGAATCCGTGTGGTCAAAAGCTTCGTGCGGGAGGATTATGAAGGCAAAAAATTCAGAAAGATATCCGAAAAAATCTATAAGGTCTTCCGAAAAGCAGAAAGTATTGTTGCATGGAATATGCCGTTGATGCAGTTTGCAATTTACGCCTGCATGCTTTTGATCAGCTGGTTCGGCGCACGTATGATCGTGCTGAGCGGAGCGACGGAGCTGACCACAGGCGAGTTGTCCAGCATGATCGCCTATGCCATGAGCGCACTGAACAGCTTAATGATGCTTTCCATGGTGCTGGTTATGATCAATATGGCCCGGGCCTCCTCCGAACGTATTATGGAACTGCTGGACGAAGAACCAACGCTGAAAAATCCGGATGCCCCTGTTATGACGGTTAAAAGCGGGGAGGTCATCTTTGATCATGTGGGATTCAGCTATCAGGGAGATCGCACGAAGGAATGTCTGCATGATATTTCTCTGTGCATCCCCGCAGGGTCTACCCTTGGCATCATCGGTTCCACCGGCTGCTGCAAATCTACGCTGGTGTCGCTGATCCCGCGGCTATACGATGCAACGGAGGGTTCCGTCAGCGTAGGCGGAACCGATGTCCGGGCCTATGATATCCATGCGCTGAGAGATCAGGTCGCAATGGTTCTGCAAAAGAACGAGCTGTTCAGCGGAACAATCAAGGAAAATCTGCGTTGGGGAAACGAAAATGCTTCTGATGCAGAGATCGTCCATGCCTGCCAGCTGGCACAGGCGGATTCCTTCATTGAAGCCTTTCCTGACAGGTATGATACTTATATTGAACAGGGCGGCACCAATGTTTCAGGCGGACAGAAGCAGCGGCTGTGCATCGCCCGCGCCCTGCTGAAAAAGCCCGCTATTCTGGTGTTGGACGATTCAACGAGCGCCGTCGATACAAAAACCGATGCCCTGATTCGCAAAGCGTTCCGGGAAGAAATTCCGGATACGACAAAAATCATTATCGTACAGCGCATTTCGTCGGTTCAGGATGCAGATGCGATTCTGGTATTGGATGACGGACGTATTTCCGGTTACGGGACGCATGAACAGCTTTTAGCGTCCAACGAGATTTATCATGATATCTATATTTCACAGACGAAAGGAGATAACGGCCATGATGAAGCCTAAGGCGAATACTGCGAATACTGCAAAAATGGCAAAGCGGTTGCTTTCCTATATCATCAGCCGGTACAAGGCCACCTTCGCCGCCGTGTTGTTCTGCATTTTCGTCAGTGCGGGTGCAACTGTGGCAAGCTCTTTGTTCTTGAAGACACTGGTGGACGGCTATATCACACCCCTGCTTACTACGGGCAGCACGGACTTTTCGGGGCTGCTGCGTTCGATCCTGACAGTCGGGGTGATTTATCTGTGCGGCGTACTCGGCACGCTGCTGTATAACCAGCTGATGGTCAAGGTGTCTCAGGGAACCTTGAAAAGCATCCGGGATGAAATGTTTGCACATATGCAGAAGCTGCCGATCCGTTATTTTGATACCCATACGCACGGCGACATCATGAGCTACTATACAAACGATACGGACACGCTCCGGCAGTTTATCAGTCAGGCACTGCCGCAGCTGATTCTGGCAGTGATTTCGATTGTTGTCATTCTAGCGTCCATGCTGGCAAGCAGCGTTCCTCTTACTCTGGTAGTGCTGGCTTTTACGGCTCTGATGGTTTATAGCACCAAGGTGGTCGGCGGCAGCAGTGCCCGTTACTTTGTCCATCAGCAGACAAGCCTCGGAAATATCACCGGATATATTGAAGAGATGATCAACGGGCAAAAGGTCATTAAGGTTTTCTGCCATGAAGAGCATGCCAAAGAGGGATTCCGGCAGCGCAACGAGGCTCTTTGCAGCGATTCGGCCAATGCAAACAAATATGGCAATGTGCTGATGCCCCTTATCATGCAGCTGGGAAATCTGCAATATGTTCTGATCGCGCTGATTGGCGGTCTGCTGGCGCTGAACGGCTCCAAAACGATCACGGTAGGACTGATTATTGCCTTTCTGAATCTTTCCAAGACCTTCTGCATGCCGGTTTCTCAGGTGTCTCAGCAAATCAGTCTGATCTCGATGGCCCTTGCCGGTGCAGAGCGTATTTTCCAGCTGATCGATGAGCCGGTTGAGCAGGACGATGGATATGTAACGCTTACGCACGTCGTTGAGCAGAATGGCGCATACATAGAAACGGACGGTCATACCGGAATCCCTGCGTGGAAGTATCTGCACCATGACGGCACGCTGACCTATACACAGCTCCGGGGTAATATTGAATTTCATGACGTTGACTTTGGCTACACGGAGAAGAAGCTGGTGCTGCACAATATTGAGCTATACGCAAAACCGGGGCAGAAGATTGCCTTTGTTGGCGCAACCGGTGCCGGCAAGACAACCATTACCAATCTCATCAACCGCTTTTATGATATAGCCGACGGAAAGATCCGTTATGACGGCATCAACATCAGTAAGATCAGAAAACCGGATCTTCGCCGGAGTCTGGGAGTCGTGCTGCAAGATGTGAACCTGTTCACCGGAACGATCATGGACAACATCCGTTACGGAAGGCTGGATGCAACAGATGAGGAGTGTATCGCTGCTGCAAAGCTGAGCAACGCAGATGCCTTTATCCGGAATTTTCCGGATGGATACCAGACGGTCCTGACACAGAATGGCGCCTCACTCAGTCAGGGGCAGCGGCAGTTGATTTCCATTGCCCGCGCCGCCGTTGCAGACCCTCCCGTTATGGTTTTGGACGAGGCTACATCCTCTATCGATACCCGCACAGAGGCGCTTGTCCAGCAGGGTATGGATAACCTCATGCAGGGGCGCACTGTATTTGTAATAGCACACCGGCTGTCCACTGTCCGCAACTCTGATGCGATCATGGTGCTTGACCAGGGCCGCATTATTGAACGCGGCACACACGATCAGCTGATTGCGCAAAAGGGTGTGTATTATCGTTTGTATACCGGTGCGTTTGAGCTGGAATAACCCCAGTGCACAGGTGAAAAGAGCCTCTGTTGATACTCAATCTGGTATCAGCAGAGGCCCTTTTCGCTGCTCCGGCGACTTCAAAATAAGCGTCAAAATCGGCACTTATCTGCACTCTGAAGCCGAATCTTTGCAAGGAGTATCATCGTAAGCGGCAGTCCGCCTGCGTTGCTTACAGCGAAGAAATTCCTTGATTTTTAACCTTTATCACGGCATATTTTTCTGTGTTCTGTCTACCGTCCGTGTAGACAGATGCGAAAAGCAAGATTCCCGTTCTGGGCGATTCTGAGAGCCGAGCATGATGCGCTATTCGAATCGACACACTTGCCGTTTTGTGAAACCATGGGATTATGTTCTAATCCGTAAGACCCTTTCCGAAACCGTGTTCTGTGTTTACGGTTTCGCGGCACACGATTTCGTGTAATTGGTTTTCCGGACCGAAAAATATTTTGCGGATTTCATTTGCCTTTATCCAAGCGCCCTGTTTTTCAGGTCTGTAAATGAAAAAATGCTTCCAAGCTAAAGGGGTATGTACCATTACGGCACATACCCCTTTGTCAGCAACCCTTGTCTGGCAACTGTCACATTATTTGTTTCGTGAAACCTGTTTTATGAACAGCTACCCGAAGCGCTTCTTTTTTTCAAGCGCTTCACGGCGGTTTTTCATTCCAGGGATGCCTTGTATCCCTCGCCCCAGGCCCACATGGAGTCCAGAATGGGCTTCAGGCTCCGGCTCAGCAGGGTCAGGGAATACTCCACCCGGGGCGGCACCTCGGCATAGACCTCCCGGTGGACCAGGCCGCTTTTCTCCATGTCCCGCAGCTGGGCGGTGAGCACTTTCTGGGACACATCGCCCACGTATTTTCTCAGCTCGCCGAAGCGCTTGGTGCCCGGCATCAGGTCCCGGAGAATCAGCACCTTCCACTTGTCGCCGATCAAGGTCAGCGTGGCCTCCACCGGGCAGCTGGTCCTTTTTCTTTGCCTCACTCCTGTCCATAAAACCTCCCCAAAAGCTGTCCCGGTTTCCGGCGGGACGTCCCGCAAAAGCCGGGCTTTGTCCCGGTTTTTATCCGGGACAGGCCGGGACGGAAAGCCCTGTCCCGGCGTTTTTGCGTCTTTTTATTTTCCCACGCAGAAGCGGGAGAAAATGGTCTGGATCAGGTCGTCCCGGATGTGCTTTCCGTTCAGCTCCCCCAGAGCCTCCAGGGCTGTCTCTGCGTCGGTGAGCACCACGTCGGGGGTCATGCCGGTGCGCAGCGCTCCCCGGGCGCTGCGCACGGCAGC
>OGXT01003102.1_pt1 | contig 11999 bp, 10 predicted proteins | sample 1576361 | NCBI WGS metagenome assembly OGXT01 (sample SAMEA3541514, study PRJEB24748) | human gut metagenome | biome: human gut; feature: human-associated habitat; material: faeces | place: China | collected 2012 | reverse complement strand
TTGTCGGTCTTTTGCCCCTTGACCACCGGCATGGCCAGAACATTTTCCAGGAAGTCGGCGTAGATGTTCAGCATCTGCTGGGTCTCTGCCCGGGCCTCCTCGGCGTCGGCGTGCATGGTGTGGCCCTCCTGCCACAGGAACTCCCGGTGGCGGAGGAAGGGTCGGGAGGTTTTCTCCCAGCGGAGGACGGAGCACCACTGGTTGTAGAGCTTGGGCAGGTCCCGGTGGGAGTGGATGACGTTTTTATAGTGTTCACAGAACAGGGTCTCAGAGGTGGGGCGGATGCAGTAACGCTCCTCCAGGGGGTCGCTGCCGCCGTAGGTGACCCAGGCGCACTCAGGGGCAAAGCCCTCCACGTGGTCCTTTTCCTTCTGGAGCAGGGACTCCGGGATGAGCATGGGCAGGTAGACGTTCTCGTGGCCTGTCTCCTTGAATCGTCTGTCCAGCTCGGCCTGGATGTTCTCCCAAATGGCGTAGCCGTAGGGGCGGTAGATGAACATGCCCTTGATGGAGGAGTAGTCAATGAGTTCGGCCTTTCTGCACACATCGGTGTACCACTGGGCGAAGTCCACCTCCATGTCGGTGATCTGTTCGACTTTCTTCTTGTTGTCCTTAGCCATAGTTCCCATCCTTTGATCCAAAATCCCGGCCTGCTGGGCCGGTCGATCTCTGTGTTGTGAAATGATATATTCAGATAAAATCTATTTTATGTCCCAAGGGGAAAATTGTCAAGTCTCTTGTGCCTCTATGGGGGGCCGCTGGCGGGGCGGCGTGGGGTGTTTCCCCGGCGTTCGACGGTTTGCCCCAATTACCCAATTAAATCCATAGGAAAAAGGAAACGAGGAGAAAATCTTGTGCAATCTCCATGAAAGGTGTCAAATAACCACAAAAAAACAACATTTTAGAAACAAAAGAAAGGAAAAGAATTTCCTCAAAAGGGTTCCCAGGGAAGGGGAAGTATGCTATGATTACAAAAAAGTTACAGAGTGTAACAGCCGCCTTGCCAATGGTTACAGATGGCAACAAGGCGGCCTGTTTGAGAAAGCCCGTGGATACAAAGGAGAGATTGGATGCGGAAGCGGATTCTGAGCGTGGTACTGACGGTTTTGATGCTGGCGGCGATGGTTCCATCGGCCATGGCGGCCACCCTGGAAGAGATCAACCAAGATGAGGTGTTCCTCAAGCAGCAGCAGAGAGGGACCTGCACCCTGGCCTCCACCGCCATGATGCTCAGACGGGCCGCCATGCTCAACGGCGATGAGAACTGGGCCCAGATCACCGAGGCCAGCTGCCGGGAGGCATTCTGGCTGTCCGGCCGGGGCCTGCCCTACAACTTCTCCTATGGGGAGATGACCGTGGGCCATGACCGCCTCCCCGGGGGTCAGGCCAACGAAGCGGTCCTCATTGACCTGCTGGAGGAGCACCCTGAGGGGATCATGCTCCACGCCGCCTGCGTTCCCCACGGCATTCTGCTCACTGAGTACAAGGATGGACAGTTTTACTGTGCCGACCCTTCGGAGTATGCCGAGGCCGGGATCATCCCCATTGAGGAGGCCTGGGGCACCCGGGTGGAGAATTCCAACGCCTATTGGTATGTGACCTCCCAGGTGGCACAGCCCCAGGAGAAACCGGTTCTCCCCGCTCCCTCGGTGGAGGTGGAGGACTCCGTGTCCGACCTGATGGCACCTTTGGCCACGCAGGAAACCGAAACTGCGGCCTGCCTCATCGGCCAGGCGTTGGTGGAGCAGAACGGAACAAATTAAGAGAGTACATGCCCCCAGGCTGAAGCCTGGGGGCGTTTTTTCGCTTGGGGGAGAACGGCGGTCAGGATTTCCAGGATAGGGTCAGGGCGCGGTCCTTGCGTTCCACCACCTGGACAGGGGAGCCGGTGGTCAGTGTGTCCGCGTCCGCTGCGTGCCAGCCATAGACTTGCTCCAGACTGGTGGCGTAGTCGCCTTGGTAGAGAATGGTCCCTTCCCGGTCATAGATCCACAGGGACAAGCCGGTGGTGAGGGTTTCCCCGTCGTAGATGCCCAGCGCCAGCTTTTCCCCGTTCCAGGCGGCCCGGGCGTTGCAGACCGGGAAGGAGAGGAGGCCGTCGGGCAGGCGCCCGGACCAGCGGTACTGATAGTGCCCTTCCGGGGTCTGAGAGAAGAAGTGGAAGGTTTCCTGCCCCAGGGCCAGAAGACAGTTCTCCCCCGGAAGCACTTGGGTTACGTCGTATTGGGTGCGGGAGAGAACCTCGTCTTCGGCAGAGACGGAGGCCTCAAGGTGCTGGGTGGGTTTGCCGGCGGGAATGGAAAACGCGGTTCGCAGGTCCATGGTCTCCGTGTCCAGGACCAAGCAGCGCGTTTGGCCTTCCTGGATGGTGACCAGGAAGAGGGTGTCCTCCTGGGGAGAGAGGGTGAGGGAGAGAACCGACACCGCCCGAGGGTCCAGGGGATAGACCATCTCCAGGCTGTCCGGGTCTATTTGGACGCGCCCCCCTTCCCCCGTCAGGAAGCGCAGCCGGTAGAGCCCGTAGCCCCCGGGGACCTGCTGAAAGTCCGGGAGGGTGCTTCCCGTCTGTGTGCTGGGGGTCAGGGTGAAATAGGCGGTGTGCGCCCCGACGGTGCTGACGGTGCCGGTGAGAAATTCTTCGCCGGTGGGCGCAATGGCCAGCTGGGTCAGAAGACCGTCCTGGTCCTTGGTGACGGTAACCTTCCAACGGGTGTCCGGGGCGAAGGGGAAGCGGAAAAACGCCTGAAAGGCCTCCTGGGCGGAGGGATCAAACTGGCTCTCAAAGGTCTCCGCTTGGGAGTAGTCAGGGGATTGCCCGGCCAGGTCTAAGGTCACCTGAAGGGGATAGGCGTCCAGGAACTGACTGGGGTCCAGGATCTCCGTCCGGGTCTGTCCGGGCGGAGTACGGCGGGCCACCTGTTCATACAGGGGGCCCAGCGCGGGACTTGTGGGGAGGTTGTCCAGGGAGTATCCCGGTTCGGCGGACAACGTGGCGTCCTGGTGGGGGAAGCGGAGATAGACCCCGGCGTCGTCGTTGGCGGCGGCGGGAACGTCTCCTTGGGCAGAAAAAGCCGTGGTGCTCTGGGCCGGGCGGTCCAAGGGGATGGTCAGGTCCCAGAGAAGGGTTTGAGCATACTGGCAGCTCTGGGTGGCCACAAGGCCCTGGGCGGCGGCGGGGTCTCCCTGGCGGGAGATGGCGGTGACAGCGATTTGGCCGGCGTCCTCCTGCAGGGTATGGGCCGCCAGGGCCACCCCGCCCAGCACCAGGGACAGGCAGAGGAGAAAGGCTGCGATGGCTTGTTTCATGGCAAAGGCTCCTTTCCGTTGGTCAGTTGGGTTAATGCCCGGGAAACCCGGTCGGCTTGGTAGTGATAGGCACGCTTCACATAGGAGAGGAGGTCGGCACCCGTTTCCTCCAGCGCCAGGGGGTCCAGGTCGGCCACTAAGGTTCCCTGCCGGAGCAGGAGGGCCCGGCTCAGGAAGGGGGCGGTCTCCTCCAGTAGATGGGTGGACAGGAGGAGGGTCTCTTGGGGCTCTAAAATCCCCACCAGGACCTTGTAAAAGTCCTCCCGATTGAACAGATCATTGCCGGCGAAGGGCTCATCCATGAGGATGTAGTCCGCGCCCTGGCTGAGGGCCAGGATGACCTCAAGCTGGTTCTGCTGGCCGGTGGAGAGCCGGCCCGCCGCCTTGTGCCGGGGCAGTTGGAAGAAGTCCATCAGCCCGTCATAGCGGGCCTGCCGGAACCGGGGAAAATGCCCGGCGTAAAAATCCCGGTGGGCCTGGGCGGAGAGGGCGGGAAAGAAGGAGTGCTCACTGGTGGCAAAGGACAATTTGGCATAGTCCTTTCGGGTGAGGGGGCGGTCGTCCAGGAGGATTTCCCCCTGAAACCGGTGCAGCCCCAGAATGCATTTGAGCAGGGTGGTCTTCCCCGCGCCGTTCTCCCCCAGCAGCCCTACGATTTCCCCCCGGGGAAGGGTGAGGGAGAGGTCCTTCAGGGCGTGCCGTTTGCCGGGGTAGGATTTGGAGAGGTGTTTGAGTTCCAGCATCAGTAATACATCCTTTCTGGCCGGGCGAAGGGGAGGAACAGGTTGGCAAAGTTATCCCACAGCTTGTCCAGCTGCCCGGGGCGCAGAGCGTCTTCCGGGGTCAGATGGAGGTAGATTCCGTAGAAAGCAGGGAGCAGAATGACCACCAGGAGCAGGGCACAGGCCACGGTGAGCAGGGGGATGGCCAGGCACCGGCGGGCCAGCTCCCAGCGGTCGGGCAGCCGCCGCATGAGGTAGATGCTCTTTGCCCCCCGCCAAAAGGCGTAGTAATTGCAGGGAATCAGGAGCAGTGCGGCCAGGACCACCAGCGTCAGCGGGAAGAAAACCGGAGGTGTCCAGAAAGAGGCGCTGTCGCCCTGGGCGCCGATCAGGTCGGCAAAGTCCGTCATACGGTGGAGGGAGCGGGCCGAGATCTCCAGGCCGTGGGTCAGCGCAGCGGCGTATTTCCACACGCTGTATAAAAAAGCGCAAATCATAACCAACAGACAGAGAAGGCCTTGCAGCTCCCCCGAGGTTCCCGGCGGAACCAAGTCACATAGTTTCCAGCGTTTCATCGGCGGTCTCCTTTCGTTTCCGGCGCAGCAGCAGCCCGCCCCGGAATATCCCTGAAAGGCGAGGGCCTTGCCTACCTTGCAGGCTGCGACCTGCCAGCGTTTGTGGTGAACGTACAGCGCGGCGGCCCCGGCGATCATCTGGGGGCGGCCTCCGGGCAGGAAGAGAAAACAGCAGGCGGCCAGAACAAAGAACGTGAAATTTTTTCGTCCCCGGTGGAGCCCCTCGGTGAACAGGGCCGCGGTAAACCCCAGCCCGGCCGCCAGGGCCGCATTGCTCACCCACCGGCCGGGCAGGTCCAGGGGGAGGAAGAAGTGAAAGAGGTCCAGTTCCCAGACGGTGACATAGAGGGTTTGCGTGCCCAAGAAGCCCCCTTGCCGGCCGTAATACCAGCCGATCCCCACAAGGACCAGGGCCTGCACCCCCCAGAACAGGAGATAGACCAGGGTGTTGTACACCCCCTGCCAGAAGACCACCCAGCCCGGGGACAGGGGGAGCCGGGCCAGGGTGTACCCAGGACAGCGGGCGCCCCACCCGGTGGTGGCCAGCAGAAGCAGGGCACTGAGCAGCAGAAAGGCCAAGGCCAAAAGCCCCGCCAGTGCGCCGCCGGACAGGGAGAAGGCATCGGCCAGGCCTATGGAGGCCGGGTCCGGGGAGAGACAGAGAAAGGCGCTCCACTGGGCTGCCGCCAGGAGCAGCAGCAAGAGAAGTACCTTCCAGACGGTGTGGCGCAGAACCAGATGGAAGAGTGCACGATGTGGTCTCATGGAGTCTCTCCCTCCTTCCAGAGCTGATCCACCAGGGCAAGGGCCTCCTGCCGGGACAGGCCCATGTGTTTCATGGCGGCGATGGTGTCCCGGACCTCTGCCTGGAGGAGTTCCCCCCGCACCCGGCTCTGGGCCGCCTCATCGGCCACCACGGTGCTCTTGGCCCCGGTGTGGGACAGGATAAGGCCCTCCTCCTCCAGCAGCCGGTAGGCCTTCTGGACGGTGTTGGGGTTTACCCCCAGCAGGGCCGACACAACCCGCCGGGAGGGGAGTTCCTCCCCGTGGGCGATGGTGCCTCCGGCGATGCCCAGCTTGACGTAGCGCAGAATCTGCTGGTAAATGGGGACCCCGTCGGCCAGGATTAGGTGCGAAAAGGAGAGCATGGGAACCACCTGCTTTCTCACTGTATTACAGGAATAGTACGGTTTACAACCGTATTATAAGCATAATACGGTTGCCTTGTCAAGAGGGAAGTTGCCTTTGCATGGAAACGGGCATGAAGTCAACGATAAAAAACCCATCCATGTGGAGCTATTTACTCCACATGGATGGGTTTGGATCAGAGAGGGAAGCGGCAACAAGGGCGGGGGCAAAAGGACCATTATGCCATGGCAGAGGAAAGGGAGAGCGTCTTATGGTCATAGAAATACTGGAGATGAGGGGGGACCCTGGAGCCGTGGAGGGAGAGGGTGACCCGTCCCGTCTGGCCGGGGCCGATGGGGAGACCGGACGCCAGGGCTGAGGTGGTTCCCCCGTTGTAAAAGTCGCCGTTGATGACATACTCCAGCTGGGTGTTCCCCCGGAGCCAAACCTGGATATCCCCGTGAAAGGACCGGTTCTGCTGGGAGGTGTTCCCCTCCTGCTGGAGGAGCTGGATGGCGTCCACGGAGACAAGGGAGGCGTTGGCCTCCGAGACGGCGCAGTAGAGGATCAGGCGGGGGGTATACGAGGCGGTGACGGACAGGGGGAGGGAAAGGATGCGGTAATGGGCCTCCTCTGCCGGTTCGGCATCTGTCCCGGCGGGGAATGCTGTGCGGGCCGCCTGGTAGGAGAGGCCGGCGTTTCCGGCGTACTGTGTGACCGCCTGGGAGAAGGGAATGACATCGCTGACAGCCACGGCGGAACTTTCCCCAGGTTCCCCAGCGGAAGAAGAAGAGGCATCCCTCGGGGCAGGGGAGGGGTTATCCCAGGCACAGGCGGCGGTCAGGCATAGGGCAAGCAGCAAGAAGGAAAAAAGTATCGGTCTATATTGTTTCATGTAAGACAGCCTCCTTTCTTGAAATCATTCAAAAAACCCGCCTCGGAGACGTGCTCCAAAGCGGGTTTTCTGCGCGCTTAGTCAAAGCCCAACCCCAGATAGGCGTCCTGCTGGGCAAAGTATTTGGAATGCAGCCCCAGGTCGTACCACTTAATCATGCCAAAGGCCTGGGTGTAGCTGCCGGGCAGCCCATCCCAGAAAGCGGGGGTGCGGATGTGGTAGCGGGAGGCCTCCATTTCCTTGGCGATGGTCTCCACCGCCTTGCCCATCTTATCGGTGGGAATGAGCAGTTCCTTTGTCAGCAGGCGGCGCTTCTGGACATACTCAATGGCGGCGCAGCCCACCACGCCGTCAATCTCAATTTTATACAGATCGCCGTAGGCCAGGTGGCTGCCGATCTGCTGGAAGGAGATCATCTGGTCGGTATAGGTCATGTGGAAGGTGTTTTTCAGATACCCCTCCCGAATCTCGTTGTACTCCCGGGGGGAGACAGGGGTCATAACCCCGCCGCCGGTATCCCCGGAGAGGGCGGAGGTGAGAATCTCCACCTTGCGGGTGGCGAAGCACTCGTCCATTCCCACGGCCTCGAAGAACCGATGGAGGGAGGGGGAGGCGGGGACCAGGACCATGGCTTTGTCCCCTCGTTTTTGAAGAAAATCGTCGGCGTAGCGCAGCAGCTGCCGGGCGTGGCCCTTGCCCTGCATATAGGGGTTGGTGGCCAGGGCGTAAACATACCCCACGGGGACCTCTGTCCCGTCGGGAAGTTGGATGGCGCCGGGGAGCATGGCCGCCATGGAGTCCACCTCTCCATCGTCATCGACCACCAGGACCTGGTCAATGGAGCAGAACTTCTGGAAAAAGATATCCACATAAGCGCCGGGATCTCCAAAGCACTTTCGCCAGAGATCTCTCAGCTGGGGCAGTTCTTCCGGGGCAGCGGTGCGGATGGTGATCATGGGGGTGTCCTCCTTTGTTTCAGATCGGCCGCCGGCGGGCGGCCCAGGGAATCAGGGAGCGCGGCACTCCACCGCGCTGAAATTGACTTGGAGATAGTCGGGGGCGTAGGACAGCTTGGCTTTCCGCAGGCCGGGCAGCCCCATGTCGTCCTCCCGGTCCAGGTAGCGGATATGGGGGTACTTCTGCCGGATGTACCGGGCAAAGGACCGGTTCACCGCGGGGTAAGCCCCCTGAATCTCCCCCCGGGCCCGTTCAAAATGGACGTCGAAGATGGTCTCGGTGAGGGGGGCGCCCAAGGTGAAGCCTAAAAGGGTGTCCTGCCACCGCAGGACAATGCCCTCCAGCCCCAGGGCCGGCAGGTGTTCCAGGGCCAGCCCCAGGGCCCGGTGCTCGTCGTCCAGGGTGGACAGGCCCCGGACGGTCTCCCGGGTCAGGGCATCCTGGTGCCAGGCGGCGTCCATGGCCAGGCAGGCGGGGATATCCGCCTGGGTGAGGGGGGCCCAGGTCCAGCCGGGACAGGCCTCGTCCAAGCGGTGGATGTGGTTGCGCTTGGCGTGGAGTTTTTTCCCGGGCAGGTCCGCCAGGCGGTCCACGGAATAGAGATAGTCAAACCCGTCCCGGGCCTCCTCAAAGCAGAAGCGGCCGGGGTAGTGGTCCTCCAGCCAGTTTTTGTGGTAGAGGGTCAGGGCGATCAGCCGCAGGGGCTGGCCCTCCGCCCGGGCGTCCTGGGTCAGGGCGTCCAGGGCGGGGGTGGGGTCCCCTTCCCCGGCGGGCCAGAGATAGGAATGGCCCAGGGAGCTGGTGAGCCGGACCAGCAGCCGTTTCCCCAGGGGGGCGTACTGAAAGCCGTAGGCGTCTTTCCAGCAGAAGAGAACGGGAAAGCTGTAATCGCACAGGGCCAGCCCCTCGGACTGTAAAAGGGGACGGACCCAGGTGCTGTCGCTGGCGTCAGGGGAATGAAAGGGTATCAGCATAAATGATTGGAAAAAGCCTCCTCAAAGGGTAATGGTTTTCACGTCGTACTGGTTGTTGCGGATGATTTCGTCCAGGCGGACGTCGTCGGTGACGGAGGAGATGAGGTTGTAGGCCGCGCCCTGGTGCTTGGCCCGGCCGGTCCGCCCAATGCGGTGGACATAGTATTCCCCCTCTTCCGGAATATCATAATTGATGACCCCGTCCACGTCGTCGATGTCCAGCCCCCGGGCGGCCACATCGGTGGCCACCAGGACCCGGAGCTGGCCGGCCCGGAAGGAGGAGAGCACCTTTTCCCGGACCTTCTGGCCCAGGTCGCCGTGGATGCACTGGGCGGCGATCCCTCGCATCCGCAGCAGGCCGGTGATCCGGTCGGTGGTGTTTTTGGTGTTGCAGAAGACGATGACCCGGTCCAGGTGCTCCCGCTCCAGGATGGCGGCCAGCAGGTCCACCTTGCCCCCCATGTCCACCTTCAGCCGGTACTGGCTGATCTTGGGCCGGTTTTCCTGGACGGGCCGGACCACGATTTCCACCGGGTCCCGCTGGTAGACCCAGGAGATGTCCATGACTTCCCGGGAAATGGTGGCGGAGAACAGGCCCAGGTTCCGGCGGTGGGGGATCTGCTTGAGGATGTGGGTGACATCCTTGATAAAGCCCATGTCCAGCATCCGGTCGGCCTCGTCCAGGACGAAGATCTCCACCTTGGACAGATCCAGCAGGCCCTGGCCGGCCAGGTCCAGCAGGCGGCCGGGGGTGGCGGTGAGAATGTCCACCCCCCGCTTGAGCTGGTCCACCTGGGGGGCCTGGCCCACCCCGCCGAAGATCACCGCCTCGGTGAGGGGCAGGTTCTTGCCGTAGGCGTGGAGGTTCTCGTCAATCTGAATGGCCAGCTCCCGGGTGGGGGTGAGAATCAGGGCCCGGATCGTTCTCCCCCGTCCCCCTTGGGCCAGCCGCTGCAAAATGGGCACGCCGAAAGCACAGGTCTTTCCCGTGCCGGTTTGGGCGCTGCCCAGCACATCCCGGCCCGCGATGCCGGCCGGGATGGCTTTTTCCTGGATCACGGTGGGTTCCGCGTATCCGTAGTCTGTCAACGCGGTTAAAATCGGTTCCGTGATCCCAAGGGATGCAAAACTTGTCATAAAATGAACTGCTTCCTTTCCTGCGCCCTCCCTCCGCCAGAGAGCGCCGTGGTTACTGTCAAAGCGGCAGACTGCCGCGCGGAGCTGCGCCGCCCGGCGGGCGGCGGAAACATCACCGCGCTGTGCCTCCCAACCACGGGGGCATACAGCGGGTTTGGCCTTACGGCTCCTCCTCTAAGAAGTAGGTGGCCTCCATATCGGCCACCGAGAGGGCAAAGGCCAGGGGATACTTGGCAAAGGCCCGGCCCACCAGCCGGCTGTCCTCGGTGCCGGAGAAGCCCATGTGCCACCGGATGGCCATGGCCTCCTCCCGGGTCAGGCGGACAAAGCCGTTGACCACATAGACCGATTTCTCCCCGTGGCCGTAGGGGAGGGGGTCCTCATAGGTGAAGGTGGGCACCTGGGTCCACTTGCCGTCCTCCCCCTTCACATTCCGGGTGGAGGGTTTGTAACAGCCGATCTTGCACACGTCGTGGAGCAGGGCCACCAGGGCAATGGATTCCGGGCTGTACTCCAAGCCATAGAGGTCCGTGACCCGCTCCCGGGCCAGGTAATCGGTGAGACAGTGGTAAACATTCAGGCTGTGCTCGCACAGGCCGCCGGCATAGGCCCCATGGTACCGGGCTGAGGCCGGGGATGTGAAAAAGTCGCTCTTGTTGGTCAGATAGTCCAGCAGGGCCTCCGCCCCGTCCCGGTGGACATGCTCCCGAAAAATCTCGATAAATTCCTCTTTTGCCGACATGGCTGTGCTCCTCCTCTGTCTTTCTGCGGCGGAGCGCCGCACCTGAATAGCTTATTGTAGCATAAAATCATGGGTTTTTCACGGGTTTTTCCGCGATCCCCGAAAAAAAGGCACCTGGCACAAAAGTGCCTGGGGTCTTGGGCGGGTTTCTTTCCGATTTGGCCGGGAAGCAAAACGCGGGAGCGCACTCTGAACGGAGGCGCTCCCACTGCGTTGACTTTCTTTGTCTGTTGCCTTACTCTATCCCCAGGACGTTTTCTGGCTTGTTTCCATTGCCTGGATTCTGGATCAGGCGTGGGACAAGTTCCAAAACAGAAAGAAGCGAGCCGTCTGTTGCAGCAGAACGGCTCACGGCTTTTGTGAAAGGTTTCTTCTTCACAACTTCATGTTAGTTCAAATGTTGTGGCAACCGTCTGGGTTTCCACATTTTTATTATAGTCTCTAACGAGAGCATTGTCAACCATGTGGATATTGGGGCGGTACTCTTCTTTCATTCGTAAAGCAGCTTCTCTTTTCAAAACCCATCATCAAAAAATAGGGAGACCAGCACCATACCAGTCCCCCTACCCAATCAATTTCTATTTGTATTCTGTTGATTTGCGTTCAGTCTTTCAAATACCTGGTCGATATTTACAGAATATTTAAGACGCAAACCATTCGCATAAGCATCAAGATATTTCTGGCATTCCGCTACAATTTCTTTTTCATGCTTATTGATGATATTCTGATACAATATGTACGCAGCATCTTTTCCAACCCAAAATTTTTCCTGATACTCTCTTGTAATGGGAAACATCTTAATGTAGTGCAACCCGTGATGATTCCCAGGACGTGTCGATGGCCTTGGCGGCAAAGAAAAATACTGATCTTTGGGTGTAGCCGCAGAAATATTAGAGCGGAGAGGGACTGCGAAGTGGCTTACTTGCCCTTTGTATTTTAGGGATAGCACCAACAAATGCGGACGCCGATTTTTCCGAAACAAGATTTCAGGATCGTCTCCACAAATATCAAAATATCGCTGGGATATTGTAATAAACTTCATCTCAAATCCCTATCTCTCGTCTTATACAAGAAAACCCTGCACCCGCTAAAATTAGGAGTGCAGGGTCTCATACGAATGAATGATATTCTAACCGTCATTCCCGGTTGCTGAGACACATACGAATGAATGATATTCTAACCGTCATCCCCGGTGCAAAGACTTCTTTGCATCCTTATTGTATGCTCAATCTCCTATTTTGTCAACAGGAAAATGATGCCATATAAAAGGACAGGTATCACTGCTCTTTTTTCTGTACAGGGAACCTGCTCCGGTACGTGTCTTTTCCTTTGCCGTTGGAACGGGCAGGGAACCTTGGCTTGCCCAGCCGGGGCCCCATTTCTTGGGAAGAAATGGGGGAAAGAACCCCAGAGGGAAGAGGTTCTTCCCTCTGGACTCCCTTCTCTGGTGGGGTTGTGTGGGGGGAGGCTGTACTTCTTACGGGATACCCGGCCTGCGGCCCTCACATTGGAAGGCCCGTAACGGCCCGCCCACCGGCTGGGCGGGCTGGGGACGTGGGTAGG
>OGXT01003098.1_pt1 | contig 12008 bp, 10 predicted proteins | sample 1576361 | NCBI WGS metagenome assembly OGXT01 (sample SAMEA3541514, study PRJEB24748) | human gut metagenome | biome: human gut; feature: human-associated habitat; material: faeces | place: China | collected 2012 | reverse complement strand
TGAAAGAATTGATTTATGTATAAGGATAGCCAGTAATCAATCTGGCAGGTAACTGATAAAAATAGAATATTGTGAGCGAAGTAAGGCGTGAGTCATAAAATATGGCTTGCGTCTTTTTCTTTGCCTGAAAGGAAGTGATAAGTTTGAACAAGAAGTTTTTGAAGCATTATATGGACACCAATCCAGAAGGGACAGCACAGACCTATATCTTTTTGGTGGACAATCAGGATATAGCGTTAAATATTGTAATGTCAGGTTATCAGGCACTTTGTCTGGTGCAGGAAGATGACGGGTATTATTTCAGTGCAGATTCTTTTATAGAGGAAATGAGAGCTATTCAGTTTACTGGCAGCTGTCAGTGTGCCTATCATTATGTGGCTTCCTGTACGGTGAAGTGGGTAAATGATAAGTTACTGACATTTTTCAAAAACGCTGGTCTTGATGGAAAAGCGGGCTGGCAGTTGTTCAAAGAGAAGGAGTACCTTGGCAAACTGGATAATCAGAAAGAAGTTGAGAAATTACTGGAAAAGTATATTCTTCGGTTTGAGCGAGATCTGAAAGAAGAACCGGAACTGAGCCGTTTTCACTTATTTGATGCAAAAGGAAATGTGAAAGGTGTCCGGGATATGGAGATTGTAGATTACCTGGTGGAGAATGTTCAGTTTTTTGTGGTGGGAATCACATCGTATTATTATGAGCATGGTGTTTTCCTGGAAGACCATGATGGGGTAAGAATGAAATACCGTATCCAGAAGCTGATCTATCGTGACCAGATACAGAGTGGAGTGATCAAAAGAATCTATAATCTGCTGATCGCACAGCCAAAAGTTCACCGAGAGGCATATGAACTAAATAAACAACCTGTGCGGTGGATCAACTTCAAAAATGGATATTATGATCCGGTTACGGGTGAAATGCTGGAACACAATCCGGATTATCTGACAATCAATCAGATTCCATTTCCCTATTATCCAGAGGATTGTGAGCAGGTGTTACAAGGTGGAGAAAATATCAAAAAGTATCTTGCATCGTCTCTTCCAAATAAAGAAGAACAGCAGACATTCTGGGAGTATTTTGGATACTGCATGACACAGGATACGCAGTTTCAGAAATTCCTTACACTGAAAGGAAATGGTGGAACCGGAAAGTCTGTGGCAGTATCACTGATCCAGTATGTGGTTGGAATCACCAATATGTCCAGCATTTCTTTACAGGATTTAAATAAACGATTCTATGCGACTGGAATGTACGGAAAGCTACTAAATGCCTGTGCGGATATTCCCTGCAAAGCAATGGAGAACACAGATGTATTAAAGAAAGCAGTCGGTGAAGATACACTGATCTATGAGAAAAAGGGACAGGATGCAATCCATTTTCACTCTTATGCAAAGTTACTCTTTTCTACCAATGAAATGCCGCAGAATCTTGAGGATAAGTCGGATGCTTTTTATCGCAGACTACTGATTCTTGATATGAACCGGGTAGTAAAAAGTGGTGAAAAAGATCTGCACTTAAAGGAAAAGGTACAGGCAGAATCCGATTATGCAATTCATATGGCGATGATTGCATTGAAAAATCTGTACGAACAGGGAAAGTTCACGGAGAGCGAACACAGCAAAGAATGTGTAAGAGAAGTGCAACGGATGTCAGATAGTATCTGTGCTTTTATTGATGAGTCATTGGTGCGTGCCAAAGGAAAACGTCTGAAACGAAGTGAAGTGTTCCATATGTATGAGGAATACTGCAAAGAGAATGGCCGACAGGGGCATGGTAAATCCAACTTTTTCAGGAATATGACAGATAAAGGTTTCCTTCTGAAACAGTACAATGGTGAGTTTTATTATCAGGATATTGCAGTTAAGGAAGAAGATTTTTGTCCTGTAGATCCAGAAGAAAGAATACCTTTTGAAGAAACAGATACAGATTATAAACAGTTACAGTTAAATATGAATCAGGGAATTAAGGGCATTTAGGGCAAAATAAGCAAAAAGAAATGTTACCGGAGCAGGAGAAATAACAAAGATAGCTGCCAGAGTACATAAAATTTTGCTTTTTTTACACTGACTGCCCTTTTTATGTATCAACATTTTAGCTGATACAAATATAGGTTTTTCCCGAATTTGGGAAAAAGTCAAAAATAAACATTAAGAAAGTATGAGGTATGATTATGAGAATGATGAAAAACAACAATAATGAAACAGTTATGGTGATCGGGATTGATCATGGTTATGGAAACATGAAAACTGCCACCAGATGTTTTCCATCCGGTGTAGCCAGATATGACAAGGAGCCAATCTTTCAGAACAATCTTCTTGTTTACAATGGCATGTATTACCAGATCGGAGAGGAACACAAGGAGTTCTGTGCAGAGAAAACGCAGGATGAGGACTATTATGTGCTGACACTGGCAGCTATCGCAAGGGAACTGGATGGGAAAGGTATGAACCGGGCAACGGTACATATCGCAGCCGGACTTCCCCTTACCTGGGTAGCTACACAGAAAGAAGATTTCCAGAAATATCTTCTCCAGAATGAATGTGTAGATTTCACATTCCGTAATAAAGAATATCATGTGGAGTTTGCAGGAGCTGATATTTACCCACAGGGATTTGCAGCAGCCTTTTACCGCTTACAGGATTTCAAAGGAATCAATATGCTTGTGGATATTGGAAACGGAACTATGAACATCATGTATATCAACAATTCCCGTCCATTAGAGAAGAAATGCTTTACAGAGAAATATGGAACACACCAGTGTGTGCTTGCAGTCAGGGAATCTTTGCTGAAAGAACTTGGAACAGTGGTAGACGATCTGGTGATTGAGCAGGTGATCCGTACCGGGACAGCAGATATTGGCGAGAAATATCTGACAGTCATTCGTAAAGCTGCCGGAGATTATACGAAAGAAATCTTCCATAAGCTGAGAGAACGGGAATATAATCCAGAACTGATGCGTCTGTATGTGGTCGGCGGTGGCGGTTGTATGATCCAGAATTTTGGAGAATATGAGAAGAGCCGGGTGACAATTGTACGGGACATCTGTGCCACAGCGAAAGGCTATGAAGCAATGACCGTAAGGAAAATCCAGAGAAACGGAGGGATGCTTGTATGAGAAAAGAACGGAAAATCATCAACACAAATATCCGTTTGAATCTTTGTGATGAACAGGACAGGCAGGCATGGGAATATTTGCAGACGATGGACAGGGAAAAATATAAATCGTACACCAGAGCAGTTGTAGTTGCTTTAAACGATTATTTTTCCAGAGAGTACAGGAATGAAGCAGATCCGTATCTGGAAACCAGAGAAAAGGAAGATGCTTTTCTGGAAAGAGTGGAAACAGCTATCCGGGATGGAGTGAAAGAATCCGTCCCGATGGCTATAGCGAAGAATCTGATGGAAATGCTTGTACCGTTTGTAAAAGAATCGGTAGGAGAAATTAATCTGCCGGACAGAACACTAACAATGGAGAAAACGGATGGAGAGATCGCAGAAGATAATCTGGACTGGGAGAAAGAAGCTGATATGGATGCAGCACTGGATTTTGCGGATAGTTTTTAGCTGTCTGTAAAAAGGAAAAGCAGTCCGGTTTGCATAAAATAAATCGGACTGCCTTAAGTGGAGCTATTCTTTTTTCTTGGGTAAGGACGTTTATCATCTGTCAGGTTTAGCAGATAGTCAACGCTGGTGTTATGAAATTCAGCCAGTTTAATCAGAATGTGAGTAGGGATATCGACATCACCACATTCATAATTACTGTAAATACGCTGACTGCAATTCAGAATTTCACCCATATTCTTCTGCGTAAGGTCACGATCTTCACGCAGATCCCGTATTCTCTGATACATGCGTTTCACCTCTAGCATAATAATAACTTAGCGAGATATTCACTATTGAAATATAGCGAGAAATTCGCTACACTGAATTTAAAAATGCAGGAGGGAGAAGTACAGAGTGAAAGAGAAAGTGAAAAAGGTGCTGGTGTGGATTTTTGAATTTGTTTTATTTTGTGGATATTTCTATGTTTTATTCGTGAATCTGGTATGTGGATTTGGATATGGAGGGATAAGCAGCAGAGGTCAGGCAATAAAGATTTTATGTGCTTCGTTCTTCCTTGCAGTGGGACTTCCCGGATTGATCTGGTATCAGCATCGCAGACTTATGAAACTGGAGAATTTATTGCATGACCTGTTTGAAATTTGCGACAAAATAAAATAGCAGTAATAGAAAAATAGACTGACAGTAAGGAAAGCTTTACGGAAACAGAATAGCAGAAAAAGGTAATGGCAGTGATGGCATTTCTATTGGTAAAAATCAGTGAAATGTTCATGACTGCTATTTTTATGCTTTTCAGCAGAAATGGAAAGTGATTCAGAAAAAGAAAAGCAGAAATAACAGCGAAATATGGCAGAGAGGCATTTGCAGATGGAAAACGTTGTATAAGCAAGGCAAAGAAGAAATATAGAGTGCCGGATACGGCACATGATTGTCCGATACTTCGCATCGGAGTGATGCATGAACAGCCTGTTTCAGAAAGAGAAAATCTATCGAAATGGGAGCTTTTCTCTTTCTTCCACAGTCTGTCCCTGCACCACAAAACCACCGTCATCTCCATTTTGATCTGATAACGTAGGGTGGAAAATATGGCTTGGTGGGTGTCGGTTCAGTGGTGGGGAGATGACAGGCAAGTTTCGCAAAGTGGCAAGCCACTCTGCACCGGAGCCAGCCTTTGGGCTGTTCCTAAACTTGCCATGGGGCGTCCGCCCCTTGGAACCCCGGCACGTCAATAACGTAAGTAATCCTGCGAAATGCCCACCGGACATTCCTTCGGATGACTTACTGATTGACTAGGACGCTGTCCTGCACCTGCCAAAGGGGAATATTGCATTTCCCCTTATGGAATCCCCTGCTAATCTACCAGCCGGAAAGGTTATGGCTGATTTATAAAAAAGATAGAGTGGAGAAAGGAGACAAAGATTTATGCGAAAACGAAATTATACGGTAACGATACGAATGAATAAAGCAGAGTATGAGCTGTTTCAAAGCAAAGTAAAAGAATCCGGAAGAACACAGCAGGAAGTAGTAATAAAAGCAATCGCAGATTTGAAGATAGCTTCTACAGAGGAAGTGGAAGAACTAAAAAGATTGAATCAGATGTTTGCCGACATTCTCAGTCAGCTTCGTGGAGCTACTACAAATATCAATCAGATTGCAAGAAAGCTGCATACAGATGGAGAAGTTCCAAATGACAGTACACTGTATTTCCTCAATAAAAATATTCTTAAGTACCGGAAGGAGAGTGAAAAGATATGGCTATTAATAAGACGATTAATAAGCGGACAAATACACATGGAGCAATGAGAAACTGCATCGAATATGTTTTGCGACAGGACAAGACAAGTGAACTGCTTACTTATGTAACAGGTCCGTACTGCCATGATGAGATTAACTATGATCTGGTGTATAGAACCTTTTTAGAAGAAAAGAAGATGTGGGATAAAGATTCTGGGAGAATGTACGCTCACAACATTATTTCCTGGCATAAGGACGAGCAGATTACTCCGGAGCAGGCATTAGAATTTGGAAAAGAGTTTGCAGAAAATTGGTTCAGCGGATTCCAGACCTTAGTGGCTGTGCATAAGGATAAAGATCATATCCACTGCCATCTGGTTACTAATTCAGTGAGTTATGAAGATGGAAGAAAACTGCATAATACCAGAAAAGATCTGGAACGTATGAAACAGCTTACCAACCAGATGTGCCGGGAACGTGGACTGACAGTTGCCGAGAAAGGAAAGCACTTTGATGGAAGCCAGATTGAAAAAGGGGAAGTCATTGCATGGAGCAAAGATAAATATAACTTGTTCCGTCAACAGGTAAAGGAAAGTTTTGTAGCGGACTGTGCAATGGCGGTATTAAAGGCACTGGAAAATTGTATCAGCAAAGAAAAGTTTATAGAAAAAATGAAACAGTTTGGATGGAACGTAAACTGGACAGATAAACGGAAGCACATCACATTTCAGAATCAGGATGGAAAGAAAGTGCGAGACAGCAATCTGTCAAAAACATTTCATCTTGATATCAGCAAGGAGGGACTAGAGAATGAATTTAATGGAAATTACGAAAGGGTACGAGCCGAAGCAGAACGAACAAACGGAGCAGATGAAGAGCTTGCCGGATACTACCGACAAGTGGAAGCAGCTTGCGAAGGAGCAGGCGGCGTCACTGGAGCTAGTGACGGAAGAGAGAGACGAGTTACAGGTGAGAAATCAGAAGATGAACGAGTTTATCCAGAAATTTCAGGAAAGGACACACAAGCTGAAAATGGAAAAACAGAATTTATTCTTCGAGAATCACGAAATGCAAGACGAAATTCGGAAATTAAACGACGAAATTCATCGTTTGACAACCGAACTGTCCGAAACGCAGAAGTTGAATCGATCGCTTCAGCAGAGCAACGACGATTTGAGGAACAGAAACGGCTTGAAGAGCAGGAGCGAACAAGAGCAGCTCGAAGAAGAAATAAAAGACGTTCGGGACCAGAACTCTAAATTGCAGATACAGGTGAATAAATCATCTGTTGAGGCAGTAGATGAAGCACAGAAGAAACAGAAAGAAGCAGAGAAAAAGGCTAGAACAATAGAATACCAGTTTAATAAGGCACAAGAAGAAGTAAAGACTGTGAAGAAAAAAACAGATTGTGAAATAAAAAAGTTGAAAAATGAAGCGAAAGAAAAGGAAACATTCTGGATGATAGCTTATATAATCTTGGTTTTGTTGACAGTAATAAAAAATACAGTATTTCAAAAAGATCTATTTGCTTGCATAACTGTTCCATTGAGGTTTTGGTATAGATATATAGAGTGGTTAATCCATCCATCAGAATTAAATATTTTAGGTGAGCGAGAGTATTTTTCAGCAGGATGGTCGTGGTTTTTGAGAATTATGGCTATTCTTATTTTTCTTGGACTAGGAATAAGTAGTGAGATATTTGTGTTGAGGAAGATAGAGCAGTATCGAAAAGCATGGGATAAATATTCTATATGGATTCTGCTTATCAGCGTGTCATCAATTGCTGTAATAGGTGATGTAGTGAGAAAATATTTCCCGATAAATCTTATATTGCTCTTGGGACTTATAAATATTGCTGCTATGGAAATAAAAATCTACTGTCATAATAAAAGGGAATTATATTAGAAAAATATTTGTGGTTATGAAAAACCAAATTTGATTATTGACAATCAAATAAACAGATGCTATAGTGAATACAAGAGAATTGATTGTGAATAACCAAAGGAGGAAACAGGGTTGAATATTTCAGTTAAAGAGTTAAAAGAAAAAGAAGGCTCGAAAGTTGAAGAGATTAGTTGGAATATTTCAAATAGGATGAGAGAACTTGGAAATACATCCGTATATGGAGGCTTTTGCTTATCGTATGTGGCGTATTTATCTTTAAAAAATAAGATAAACGATGTATATCAGTTAGTAGAATATGTGGAACTGACTTTTTCACCGGAGAGAGTCAGTTTCATAAAAGGAAATATTGAAAATTTATGGAATGTGGCAATAGAAATCGGAGAAGCATATTCAGAAGAAACACTTTTAGCAGTAGTAGTGTGGTGGCCATTGCAAGGAAATAAATTTATGGGAGAATGCGAAACCCCACAGAGTGTTGTAAAGTTGGCAAATGAGATACTTCAAATTTCAAATGATAAGGCAGCAGATTTCTGTAGTGGAATTGGAACATTTCTAGTAAATGCTATAGAAAGAAATCCAGAATCACAGTTTTATGGCGTAGAGCTTGTAACCGAGGTCAAAGAAATAGCAGAAATTAGAACGGAATTAATTTCTGATCGGGTGAAAATTGAGCAAAAATCAGTTCTGGACATAGATGACAATTTGATGTTTGATAAAATATTCTGTGATTATCCTTGGGGGATAAGGGTGAAAGAGAGCATTGGAAACAACGAGGAATTAGAGGCGATATATAATATTATACCGGAAGTACAGAAAGCAACTGCGGGAGACTGGGTATTTATTATAAATGTCATGAATCATCTCGACAAACATGGAAAAGCGGTTGTTTCAGTGAGTAATGGAGTGACTTGGAACGGAGGAATCAATACAGTAATCCGCGAAAAATTTGTAAAAAAAGGATTTGTCGAGGCGGTGATAGCACTTCCATCCAATTTGTATTCGAATACGGGAATTGCCTGTTCATTACTGGTATTAAGCAGAAATAATAAAAATATAAGAATGATAGATGCAACGGAGATGGTCTCTGTTGGACGAAGACAGAATGTTCTTAGTGATGAAAATATTTCTAAAATTCTTGAACTACTGAATACAGATGACGATAACTCAAAGCTAGTTTTGGGTGAAGAGGTGGCAAAAAATGAATACACTCTTAATCCGTCAAGATATCTTCAAAAAGAGATGCTCATAAAAAATGGTGTACCATTTGAATCTGTGATAAAGAACATAACAAGAGGAGCACAGATTAAAGCATCGGTTTTAGATGAAATTGTATCAGATGAACCAACGAACATGCAGTATTTGATGCTGGCAAATATAAAGGATGGTATTATTAGTGATGATCTTCCTTATTTGAAAGAAATGAATCCTAAATACGAGAAATATTGTATTAAAAATGGAAGTCTCGTAATTTCAAAAAATGTATCTCCGGTAAAAATGGCAATTGCATCTGTAAAAGAAGGAAATAAAATTTTAGCGAATGGTAATCTTTATGTTATTGAGTTAGATGAAGATAAGATAAATCCTTACTTTTTGAAAGCATATTTGGAAAGTGAAAATGGAAAGGCAGCTTTATCTAGAGTAGCAGTAGGGGCTACATTATTAAACCTGCCGGTTGAAGGATTGAAAAAAATAACAATTCCATTGCCTGACTTAAAAAGTCAGAAGATAATTGCAGATAAATATTACGCCAAGATAAATGAAATAAAAGAATTGAAATACAAATTAGAAAAGGCAACAGCAGAATTAGAACATATTTATACGGAGGAAAAATAAATGGATGAAAATAATAAATTTGATGTAGTTGGAACTAATATAGCAGAGAAAGCGACAATGATCTGGAATGTAGCAGATATGCTCCGTGGCCCATTTAAACCGCATGAATATGGATTGGTAATTTTGCCAATGACAGTAGTAAAAAGATTTCATGATTGTTTATTACCGACACATAAAGCAGTATTGGAGCAGTATGAAAAGGTGAAGAATTTTGCTGTAATTGATGGATTTCTGGCGAAGGCTTCCGGTTATCAATTTTATAACATCAGCAAATATACATTTGAATCTTTATTAGCTGATCCGGAAAATATCGAAGCAAATTTTCGAGATTATCTGAATGGATTTTCAGCAAATGTTCAGGATGTGCTGGCAAAGTTTGATTTTGATAACATTATCCGCAGAATGGTAGAAAGTAATACCTTGTATCTTGTCATAAAAGAATTTAATTCACAAAAAGGATATCTGGGACCAGATAAAATCAGTGCAGTAGACTGTGGATATATTTTTGAAGATTTAGTAAAACGATTCTCCGAATCTTTTGGTGAAGAGGCCGGGGCACATTTTACCAGTAGAGATATTATCTATTTAATGACGGATTTACTTTTATCAGATGCAGATTTGAGTAAGGGTGGAAATGTAACAGTGTATGATATGGCGATGGGAACATCTCAGATGCTTAGCTGCATGGAAGAAAGAATTCAGGAGCTAAACACGGAGATTGGAGTTACCTGCTTTGGTCAGGAGTTTAATCCCTCTACATTTGCGATTGCAAAAGCGGATATGATGATTCGTGGGGGTGATCCAAATAATATGAGATTTGGAGATACCCTATCTGAAGATCAGTTTAGCGGATATCAGTTTCAGTATATTATTTCAAATCCACCGTTCGGAATTGACTGGAAAAGAGAAAAAGCAGCAGTAGAAGCAGAAGCGAAAAAAGGTGAATTGGGAAGATTTGCACCTGGACTTCCGAAAATATCAGATGGACAGCAGCTATTTGTATTGAATGGACTTTCCAAGCTGGCTTCAAATGGAAAAATGGCGATTATTCAGAATGGATCACCATTATTTTCGGGAGATGCTGGAAGTGGACCGTCAGAAATAAGAAGATATATTCTGGGAAATGACTGGCTGGATGCGATTGTGCAGTTAGGTACAGATATGTTTATGAATACTGGTATCAGCACGTATATTTGGATTTGTTCTAAAGACAAACCAATACACAGAGCTGGAAAAGTACAGTTGATTGATGCTTCGCATTGTTTTGAAGCAAGAAGAAAAAGTATCGGAACAAAAAGAAATGACATTACTGATAAATGCCGTGATCTGATTGTAAAGGCATATGGTGCATTTGAAAATGGAACTATATATGGCGAGAAAGATGGTATTTACTGTCAGAGTAAGATTTTTGATACAGAGGAATTTGGATATCAGAAGATTGTAGTAGAACAGCCACAGAAAGATGAAAATGGCGAAATCATATTAAAGAAGGGAAAGCCAGTGGCGGATGTGTCTCTACGTGATACGGAAAATGTACCGCTGACAGAAGATATTAAGGAATATTTCAAGAGAGAAGTATTACCATATGCACCAGAAGCATGGATAGATGAAAAGAAAACGAAAAAAGGATACGAGATTCCAATGACAAGGTACTTTTATGAATATCAGGCACCGGAACCAGTGGAAGAAATTGCCGTACGTTTACATGAACTGGAGTTGGATATTCAGAATAGTTTAAATGCTTTGTTTGGGGAGATATGATATGAGTAGAGAGATGAAAGATTCTGGGGTTGAATGGATTGGAGAGATACCAAAGAAATGGAAAATATCAAAAGTTAAATATTTTGTTAAGTGCTTTGATGGAAAAAGAATTCCAATTGATATAGGAGAAAGAAAGCCAGGTCCCTATCCGTATTGGGGAGCGGGAAGTATAACGGATTATGTTGAAAATTATATATTTGATGAAGAATTAATTTTATTAGGGGAAGATGGAGCGCCTTTTTTTGATTATACAAGACCTGTTGCTTTTTTAGTTAATGAGAAGATATGGGTAAATAATCATATTCATGTTTTAAAACCCTCAAAAACGATATCATCTTTATTTTTAACATTTTTTCTGAATGCAGTTGATTATAAAACATATATTAATGGAAGTATATTGAATAAATTAACACAGAATAATATGAAAAATATTACTATTGTATTACCGACATTTGAAGAGCAATATAAAATAGCTAGATTATTAAATGAAAAGTGTGAAAAAATAGATTCCATCATAAAAAAATCTTTAGTATTAATAGATGAATATAGACTAATGAAACAATCAGTTATTACCAAAGCAGTTACTCAAGGAATTAGATCTAGTCGATTAATGAAAAAATGTAATATTACATGGTTAAGAGAAATTCCCGATGAATGGACTACACAGAGAGGAAAACATTTATTTGTTGAAACCAATGAACGTTCAGTGACAGGAGAGGAAGAATTGTTAACTGTGTCCCATATTACAGGTGTGACACCAAGAAAAAATAAAAATGTAAATATGTTTATGTCGGAATCTTTAGTTGATTACAAAATATGCCATGAAGGAGATATTGCTGCTAACACGATGTGGATGTGGCAAGGTGCGATAGGTGTATCAAAATATTATGGAGTAATAAGTCCTTCATATAACACATACAGACAAAAAACAGATACGTATGATGCAGATTATCTTGAGTATTTGTTACGTATCTCGCCATTAGTAGCTACATATGCAGCATATTCTACTGGAATAACTGCGTCAAGACTTAGATTATATCCACAGGGATTTTTTTCAATATTATTTCCAGTTCCACCTAGAAAAGAACAACAGGAAATTGCAGTATATTTAAATAAAAAAATACCGCAAATTGATCAGTTGATTATAAAAAAAGAGAAATTTGTTGATGAATTAAAAAGTTATAAAAGATCCCTGATTTACGAATATGTAACAGGGA
>OGXT01003090.1_pt1 | contig 12047 bp, 8 predicted proteins | sample 1576361 | NCBI WGS metagenome assembly OGXT01 (sample SAMEA3541514, study PRJEB24748) | human gut metagenome | biome: human gut; feature: human-associated habitat; material: faeces | place: China | collected 2012 | reverse complement strand
CAGCAGCTTCATCAGTTGGGCTGGGTCTTTCATACCGTCGGGAATCGGAATCGGCACCGGTCCGGCGAACATGCCGGCAATCTCGCCATCGCCGAACGCGCCGCCAAGACGCTCCGAAATCACCGAAGCCAAAGCGTCGTTCATCGACTCGGCCACAGGAGCTGCGAACTTCGCCCACTGGTCGATGGTGCCCTCCACCCAGCCGGCGCGGGTCAGCACATCCGGATCGCCGGGTGCGGGATTGAACTCGCAGGCGGTATCCAGCCACAGGTTCGCCTCACTCATCGCGCGGCGAGCCGCCTCGCCATCCACGGCGGACACGCTGGATGCAGAACCGGAGGCGTTGGCCTGCTGCAAGGCAATCGACTTGGCGAGCTTGACGTTGATCGGCCCTTCCTCGACAGTGCGCTGCATATCACCCATCGTGTTGAGTCCGCCGGCGCTGAACGCGGCCATCATCTGCTGGACTTCGGATGGATTGGGCAGTCGGCTGGGGTCCTGACTCATCAGCTGTTCACGGATCTCCTCAGGCAACTGGCTGATCTGCTGCCAGGCCATCTCACCCTGAATGGGGCCGAAGCATTTGATCAGCCACTCGTGAATCGCGTTGTCGTCCATGCGTATCCTTCTTTGCCGCGGTGTGTTACCCCAAGTGTAGGGTCTGCCCGGGCCTGTTCGCTTGTGGCCGAGCATTATTTTCGGTTTATGTTCGTTTTCGGCCGATTTCGGCCCTCCGCTTACACTGTAGGGTATGTTTGCACGCCACAGGAATCAGGAACCAGACCTCGTCCAGGAGCAGGAGAGCCCGACTGCGGATTCGGAAGCGGGAGATGAGCACATGCCATCGTTCGAAGTGAAGCATGATTCGCGCCTATCTCGTGGAATCAGCCGTGCTCGGGCCTATGCGGCCGCTCGTTCGAAACGCCATTTCGTCGGTGCATTCGCCGTGTTGCTTGGTGTGGTGATTCTGCTGCTGCCCAGCCCGTACGTCATCGAGATGCCCGGACCCACCCAGGATGTGCTGGGCAAAGTTGAGGATGGTGCGGTTATCGACATCACTGGTACCGGCGTGACGACGTATAAGGATTCCGGCAAGCTGCTGCTGACCACGGTGAACGCGTCCGGCGTGCCCGGGTACCCGATCATCAACGCGCAGGCCGTCTGGGGTTGGGGCAATCCGCAGGTGGAGGTCATGCCGCGTGAGGCCACGGTACCGGTGGGCCAGAGTGCGGACCAGTATCAGAAGAAAGTCGAACAAGACATGGCCGGTTCCCAGGATTCGGCCAGTGCCGTCGGTCTGGCGTATGCCAAAGCCCATGCGGACGAACTGGACATTGACGCCAGTGCATTGCAACACGCCAAGGTGACGATGCACGTGGACAGCATCGGCGGGCCGTCCGCAGGCATGATGTACACGCTCGGTCTCATCGACAAACTCACCCCCGCCAACGAGAGCGGCGGCAAGACCATCGCCGGCACCGGCACCATAGACAAGGACGGCAAAGTCGGCAGAATCGGCGGCATAGAGCTGAAGATGCTTGGCGCCAAGCGCGATGGCGCCACATGGTTCCTGGCCCCCGCGTCGAATTGTTCGGATGTGGCAGGCCGCGTGCCGGATGGTCTGCGCGACGTCAAGGTCGCCACGCTGAACGAGGCGTATCAGGCGTTGGTGGCCATCGGCAAGGGGCAGGCCGACGATTTGCCTCATTGCGAGGCATGACACGCGCGGCCAGTCGTTGTTTCTGGTGAGACGACTCGCATGGGTCTGCCCACAATGCGGCGATTTTCGGCCGCGTTAACGCATTTGTTCGCGAAGACTTGCTAATGTGTCCCCTGTGAATCAAACGGCATCACAGAACGCTGAAGAATTTGGTTTCGAGCCCGGCGATATCGTCCAGGAGTGGCTCTGGGACGACGACGTGGACGATTCCATTCGTGCCCAGATTGAAGAGCTCACGGGCGAGGATCTCGTGGACGAGGACTACGACTCCGCTGTGGACGGCGTCATCGTATGGTGGCGCGACGGCGATGATGAGGACGAATTGTCCGATACGATCGTTGACGCCTACGCGGTACTGGGCAATGACGGCCCGCTGTGGATACTGACTCCCAAGCCCGGCCGCCCGGGTGCCGCCAGCTCGTCCACCGTGCAGTCCGCTGCACAGACCGCCGGTATGAACGCCGCCACCCCGCTGACCGTCAGCTCGGACTGGAACGGCATCCGCCTGCGCGCATTCGGCAAGGGCCGCTGATAAGCCTCAATCAATACGCTTGACTTTAAGCGTGTTGACCGGCGTCGTGTGCTGCGTAGTGCTGCTGGGCGTGACTGAATGTCATTGCGATTGAGCGCTACGGCACGCGTATGCGACACCACGTGTCGCGCAGTGCTGGCCATACGCTATTGTTGTCATTTGCGGGCAATTAGCTCAGTTGGTTAGAGCGCCACCTTTACACGGTGGATGTCGGGGGTTCGAGTCCCTCATTGCCCACTTTCATTTTTCATCGCTTCATGGAATCCCCTCATTCCACGGATATAGGCTGTGACGATATTCCCTGACAGTCTTCGGCAAGGGTTCTGAAATCTCAATGAGATGCGTGCAGAAGGAAACCGGCAGTACTGCTACAAAATCGTGAATTTCGGTCTTCTTGGTCAGATGCGTCTCAATAGTCACGTAAAGTTGTGGCAGAGTGTTTATATCCAGCAGGAGGTCGAATAGCCGATGGCGCAGGAACTTCGTGAAGGGGACGGCAAGTCGGGCATCGCACGTGCGGGCAAGCGCAAGTGGGGGTATGACCCCGCTCAGGTGGACGCTTTCCTGGAGCGCGCCCATGCTTTGTATGACAGCGAGGGCATGAATCTCACCCAGCATGACATTCAGAACGTGTCCTTTGATTTGCGCAAGAACGGCTATGTGATCGCACAGGTTGACGCCGCGCTTGGACGTCTGGAACGTGCCGTGGTCGATAAGCAGACCACATGGGAGATCGCACAGCACGGGCGTGTGACGTGGAAGGCGAAGACCGAGAAGCTGTATCACGAAGTCCAGAACCATGCGGAGCGTAACGAGCGCGAACGCTTCAAGTCCGGAGCGCCCAAGCAGCCTTCGTACGATAAGAAGCAGGTGGATCGTCTGGTCGACCAGATTGTGGACAAGGCGGCGGCCGCATTGGGCGTTGACGGCGTTACCGAAGACGATGTACGGTCTTTGGCCGATCTCAATGCGAATACGGTCAACAATGTGATCTTCACCCAGCGCAAGGGCAAGAAAGGCTATGACGAGCGACAGGTCGATTACTTCCTGAACGCCTGCGTACAGTTGCTGAGTCGCTTGGAATCCTATGCCCGTGTGGCCGATTTCGTGTCCGGCGAGCCTGCGGCTCCTGCCCAGACCGCCACGAACGTGACCGTTCAAGCGAACGGCGTCTCACCGTTGTTCGCTTCCGGAACGCAGCGCCCGGCAACTGACGAACGTTTTGCTCCGGCTGCCGTTGCTCATGACGAATCATTCGATGCCCTGCATCAGGCCGAGCAGAGCTTGTTCACTGCTCCGGCTCCGGTTGCTCCCGCAGCGCCGGCCGCGGCGGCACCGATCACCTATGCGTCGGCTCCTGCATCGTTCGATGCTTCCACAAGCACCAATAGCACCAATGCGGAACAGCCGGTTTCCTTTGCTCCCGCAGCATACCCGGTGCATGCGTCCAACGAGTCTGCGGCGAAGCCCGTCTCCGAGACGCCTTCCGTGGCTCCTACCGCAGTTGCTGCGGCTGAGCCTCCCGTCAGTGCCCCGTCCGCGCCGGTTTCCGGTGTGACCGCTGGCAGCGTCCCCTCGTTTGCTCCGGCACAGGCAGCTCACGAACCCGCAGCTCCGTCATCGACCCCGTCGGTGTTCGCGGAACAGCCCGTGGATATGGTGCAGAACGATTCCTCTTTGGCCGCTCTCGCCCACATGGCTGCGGTTTCTCAGGAACTTCCGGCAGTGGATGCACCGTCCTTCGCTCCTAAGATGCCCAGCCTTGATGCACCGAATGCGCTGAAATTGAATGAGGTACCGGGTTCGGTTTCATCCCCGGCACCCTCCGCCCCGGCAGTACAGCCTGTGAATAGCACTGCTGACGAGGCTGCGTCCGCTGCTATGCCGGTCTCCTTTGCTCCCACCAGCAAGCCGGATCGTAACACGAACTCCATTCCGGTTCGCGTATCCGATAGTCAGCCTGCAGACAGCACGATCTCCCGTCCGGCTGCGGAATCATCTGAATACGTTGCCGCCTCCCATGACACGGAAGCAGCTCAGCCGTCACAGGATAAGCACGATTCCAGCGATTCGTTCCCGCTGCTGTTCCCGCTTGGCGGTAACTTCGATTCGGATATCCCCGACCTGTCGTTCCCCACACTGAACAATGACGATACGAAGAAGGAACAGTGAGCATAGCCTCCAACTCCACTGTCATCATTCTCGGATCCACCGGATCCATCGGCACCCAAGGACTTGACGTCATCTCGCGTCATCCTGAACGATTTACCGTCACCGGTCTGGCGGCGGGCGGAGCACATATCGAGCTGCTGGCGCAACAGGCCGCACAGTTCCTTGTGTCCGAAGTCGCGGTGTTTGATGAGACCAAGGTTCCAGCGCTGCAAGCAGCTCTCGCACAGGCCGGCGCACAAGGTGTCCGCGTGACCGGCGGTCCGGATTCGGTCATCGCCATGGCCGGCTCCGGTGCGAATGTCGTATTGAACGGCATCACCGGCTCCATCGGACTCGAACCGTCGATCGCGGCGCTCAAGGCCGGTTCCCAGCTGGCATTGGCCAACAAGGAGTCCGTAGTCGCGGGCGGGCATCTGCTGTTCAGCGCGCAAGTGCGCGAGAACCAAATCAACCCGGTCGATTCCGAGCATTCCGCCATCTGGCAATCCCTGCGCTCCGGAACCCACGCCGAAGTCGCCAAGCTTGTGGTCACCGCCTCCGGCGGACCGTTCCGCGGCTGGAAACGTGCCGACATGGAGAACATCACTCCCGAGCAGGCGCTGCATCATCCGACGTGGAACATGGGGCCGGTTGTCACCATCAACTCCTCCACACTGATGAACAAGGGCCTCGAAGTCATCGAGGCGTCCCGCTTGTTCAACGTGCCGCCTGAACGCATCGACGTGACCGTGCACCCGCAGTCCATCGTCCATTCCATGGTCGAATTTGTGGATGGCGCCACGATTTGCCAAGCTTCGCCCCCAGACATGCGTCTGCCCATCGCGCTGGGCCTGTCCGCGCCGGACCGCATGACCAATGTGGCCGCCGCGTGCGACTGGACGCAAGCCGCAACTTGGACCTTTGAACCGTTGGACGATGAGGCGTTCCCTGCCGTGCAACTGGCCCGCCACTGCCTGGCCGCCTCCGAGAAGCATACGGCGGTGCTCAATGCTGCCAATGAACAGGCCGTGCATGCCTTCCTCGACCATCGACTGCCCTATCTGGGCATCGTCGACACGGTCAAGGAGGTCGTCGACGCGATGGATGGGGAGCTTCGCGGCAACCCGTTGTTCGCATCCGTGGAGGAAATGGGTCAAGTCGAGCGTGAGGCGCGCCGGCGAGCCGATGATTTGATAAACAGTCAGAAGTGAATCATTCGCGCGACCGCGCCCGGATTGATGGCATGGCACGGCCATGCGATCAATCGGTCATGCCCCGGCATGGATGTGGTGTCGCGCATAATCGAACAGGAAAGACCAATCATCAGCATGAGCGCGTTGCCGCAAACCAGTGCACAGACGTCCGCGACCACAGGAACGGCGTCGGCCGTGACAGGATCGTTCCGCAAGACCGGAGAGCCGGATATCAGCGAGAGCCCGTTGCATCCGCGCCGCAAATCGCGTCGCATCATGGTCGGGCCGGTGCCGGTCGGCGGCGGCGCCCCCATCTCCGTGCAGTCGATGACCAACACGCTCACCGCGAACGTGCCGGCCACGCTGCAGCAGATCGCCGAGCTCACCGCCGCAGGCTGCGACATCGTGCGCGTAGCGGTGCCCAGCCGGGATGACGCCGACGCCTTGCCGCAGATCGTCGCCAAATCGCCGATTCCAATCATCGCCGACATCCACTTCCAGTCGAAGTACGTGTTCCAGGCCATCGACGCCGGCTGCGCGGCCGTGCGCGTGAACCCCGGCAACATCCGCAAATTCGACCAGGTCGGCCCCGACATCTGCAAGGCCGCCACCGACGCGGGCGTCAGCCTGCGCATCGGAGTCAACGCCGGATCGCTCGACAAGGAGCTGTACGCCAAGTACGGCGGTCCCACACCCGAGGCGCTCGTCGCCTCCGCGCTCAAGGAAGCCCACATGTTCGAGGACGTCGGCTTCCGCGATTTCAAGATATCCGTCAAACACCACGACGTGATTACGATGGTGCAGACCTACCGGCTGCTCGCATCCAAGGGCGATTGGCCGCTGCATCTGGGAGTCACCGAGGCGGGGCCGGCATGGCAGGGCACCATCAAGTCATGCCTCGCGTTCGGCGCGCTGCTGGCCGAAGGCATCGGCGACACGATCCGCGTGTCCCTGTCCGCACCGCCCGTCGAGGAGGTCAAGGTCGGCTGCAAGCTGCTGGAGTACATGGGACTGCGCAAGCGCAAGTTCGACATCATCTCATGCCCGAGCTGCGGTCGCGCCCAGGTCGATGTCATCCAGCTGGCGAACGCGGTCACCGAGGGACTCAAGAACGTCACCGCGCCCATTCGCGTCGCCGTGATGGGATGCATCGTCAACGGGCCGGGAGAAGCCCGCGAGGCCGATCTCGGCGTGGCTTCGGGCAACGGCAAAGGACAGATCTTCATCAAGGGCAAGGTCATCGAGACCGTGCCGGAAGACCAGATCGTCGAGACGCTGCTCGCGCGGGCCAACGACATCGCCGCCCAGATGGAGGCCGACGGACAGGTGCCGGTAGGCGCCACCGGCCCTGTCGTCATCCCCATCCAGCATCCGAACGCGATGAACGCCGTTCGCTGAGGTTTTTCATCGGCGTCCGGCCGCCGTCGCCGCCGGCATCCGGCCGGACGGCCTGAGCGCGGCCGGATGTCGTCAGCTCACAGCGCAGAAGACCGGCGGATTGGCTAGTATGGTTGCGTGTTGAATCGGCAGCGTAACAGGTTTCGTATCCGCCGCGGCGAACGTCCCGCAGACGGGAAGTCGCGCGTATCCGACGAATCGGCCGCATCGCGGCGGCAACCGGGCGACAAGGCGTCGCCGGCCGCCTGGACGCGATGGCACCGTCTGATGTGCACCGTGCCGATTTTCATCATCCTCATCGGCCTGCTGGTGTTCGTCTCCAATGCGACGGCCATGCCGTGGAACAATGAGCCCACAGGGCAGACTTTGTCGACACTGTCCGCCGATACCGGCGTGACGTTCGACAACCCGGGCGGCGTTCACCTCGCCAAGCGCGGCGAGTACGAGGTGAGCGAGCGGTCTGTATGGTTCGACGCGAAGAGACCATCAACGGGCGAGATCCAACGCACGCATGTCATCATCCGCGAGCCTGTCGGCGTCTCCGGGAAGCTGCCCGGCATGGTGTTCATGCACGGCGCGGGCTACGGTTCCGCCGTCGATTCGTTCGTCGACATGGCCTATGACCTGTCGTCCGCGGGATTCGTCACCGCCGTGCTCGACAAGCCGGTATGGTCCACGAACGACATAACGCGCGATTATACGGGCTCGGCGGCCGTCTATGACGAAGTGATCCGCATGTTGCGCGGCCTCGACAACGTGGATGACAGGGAGGTCGGCATCTACGCGACCTCGGAATCGACATGGGTGTCGTCATATCTGCTGGACATGGACAAGGACATCGCGTTCCAGGTGCTGCTCAGCCCGATGGTGTTCACGCCGCGACAGGCGATAGGGTTCCTCGCCGCACAGGATTTCGCGCTGGTCGGAGCCCATGACGGATACCAGTCGATAGTCCGGCGCGTGTTCAACATCGATTCCGCGCTGTTCGGCGTCACGCTTCCCGACGTCCATACGCTCAAGCCGAGCGCGTATTCGATTCCGACGCTGGTAGCGTATGGATCGAAGGACGTGATGACCGCCCAGGTGGAGGGCGTGGAGGCGATCGTGGACATGGCCCTGCGCGCGGGCAACCATGACGTGAGCATCCGCGGCTATCCCGTGGCCAATCATGTGCTCCGGTTGGGCGACGAATCCGAAACCGGGACGCCGTTCGCGGACCAGTACGCCGCTGACGTGGTGGATTGGGCGGTCGGCACGGCGAAGGGCCTGCGCCAGACGAGCGAGCGCGTGGGAGGCGTGAACCTGTATCAGTCGATAGCAGTGCCGAAAGACCTGAAGGCGAATCGCGGCCTGACGGTGTACGGGCTGCTGCTGCACGTGTTCATGGTGTTCATGATGGTGCTTTCGCTGGTCATCGCCGTGGTCGCGCTGGTGGTGAAGATACGCGCGATGATCCGTCGCACCGGTCCGGCGCTGGGGTTCTCGCATGGTTTCGGCAACCAGCTGCTCACTCTGACGGTCACTACCGTGGCCACGCTGGCCCTGTTCGGCGCCGGTCTCGGACAGGTCATCATGGGTGTGGTGAAGATTGCCTGGGGCGGTGCCCCGCCAGAGAAGCCCGGACTCATGTATTGGAGCTGGCCGGTCATCCAGGTGGTGTGCACAGTGGTGGTGTGGGCGTGGTCCCGCGTGTTGGCCCGTCTGATCGAAGTGGCGTCGCTGCGCGGTGTCATCCGGTTCCCTCCGCGCAAGGGCGCGATCGGGGATGTGATGACAGGCCGTGATCCGGTGCTCGCCTCGACCAGACTTGGACGCGTGCTGTTCTGGGTGACGGCCGTCACCATGCTGTCGGTTCTGCTAATGTTCGCGTTCTGGGGATTGTTCGTCTACTGACGGCGTCCGCCGCAGCGAACGGTGGCGGAACCAATGGATACGCGAGGAACGGGAGGAAGCGCTTATGCCGCTGTATCGTGACGAAGGCGTCGTGTTGCGTACGGCCAAACTCGGTGAAGCCGACCGCATCGTCACCTTGCTCGATGGCCGCATCACCAGCGATCGGCTCAACACCGACCTTTCCCGCCCAACTGTTCCGTCCACGCCGTCCGCCCAAAGAACCCAAGGAGTTGACCGATGAAGCACCTCTCCCACCGCACCATCGCCATCATCGTCGCGTTGCTCTCCACGCTGTCACTGGCACTTGCCGTCATCTCCCTTCCGCACCAGGCGTACGCAGTCGACGGCACAGACGGCACAAGCGGCACGAACAGTACGTCTCAGGGAAGCGACGGCGATTCCGCGCCAATCGCCGGCCCGGTGCCGAACATCATCGTCACCAACTTCACCTATGGCGGCGATTCCGTGGCCGCCGGCGCCGATTTCAACCTCGACTTCACCTTCCAGAACATGGGTCAGGTGGCGGTGACGAACATGGTCATCACCGTGGACGGCGGCGAGAGCTTCGCCATCGCGGGAGGCACGAACACGTTCTACGTCGACGCGCTGTGGGGCGGTTACGCCATGACGCAAAGCGTGCCGATGCAGGCGCTCGCCTCCGCGAAAAGCGGTGCCCAGCCCGTGACCGTGAACTTCCGATACGAGTATGTGGACGCCAGCGCCCGCTCCTCAAGCCAGTCTGACGTCAAGATTTCCGTGCCGATCAGTCAGCCTGACCGGTTCGAAATCAGTGATCCCGTAGTGCCCGACCAGGTGATCGCCGGCCAGGAAAACACGGTCACGATGGAATATGTGAACAAGGGCAAAGGCGATATCGCCAACGTCGAGGCCACGATGGAGGGCGAAGGTTTCGATGCCACGATGAAAACCCAGTACGTGGGCAATGTGGCTTCCGGCACCACCGGCACGATTGGTTACGCCTTCACACCGCACGCGTCAGGCGAGCTGAAGACCACGCTCAAAGTCACGTACGAGGATTCCGACGGACAGACCAAGACCAAGGAATTCCCGCTCACCATACCCGTAACCGATATGCAGCCGATGGATGATTCCGGCATGGCCGATCCGAACATGGACCAGAACGCCAATCAGGGATTGCCGGTGCTGGTGTATGTGGTCATCGTCGTGATCGCCGTGGTCATTATCGTGGTGATTGTGCTGCTGGTGCGTCGCCGGCGCAAGCAGAAGGCCAAGAAGAACGATATTGATGAGGACTGGGATGATTGGTCCGAAGGCAAGGATGATAAGACCGATACCGGCGTGACGGATGGTGCTGCGGCAGACACCGCTCCTATCACACCAGCCGGCTCATCCCACAAGGCCTGAAAGGCCCGACCATGCGATTCGGCGACATACTGCGGCTCTGCAGACAAAACCTATGGCGGCGTAAATCCCGTACGATTCTGACCGTGCTGGGCGTTATCGTCGGCTGCTGCTCGATTGTGCTCATGGTCTCTTTGGGCCAAGGCATTAACGAGCAGAACGAGAAGATGCTCAAATCGATGGGCGATCTGTCCATCGTCACCGTGTACACCAACGGTTATGCCGGTCCGATGGACGATGGCGGCTCGTCCAAGATGGGCGATACCAAGCTCGACGACAAGGCCGTGGAATCCTTCCGCGCGATGAGCGGCGTATCCGGCGTGACGCCGATGATGAACTTCCCTTATAACGTGACGGCCAGAGCCGGCGCGGGCGGCCGTTACATCTATGATTACGTGCAGATCATGGGCATCGACATGACCCAGTTCGACCAGATGGGCTACAAGCTCGTCGGTGGCGAGAAACCGGTCAAAAAAGACCAGGTGCTTGCCGGCGAATGGTTCGCCTATGGGTTCATGGACACCCTGAAGAACGGCGAACAACGCACCAGCACACGTGGCGATCAGTATTCCTCATGCACGTTTGACCAGACCACCGGCCAGTGCGAGGAAGACCAGGACGAGGATCCGTTCTTCGATCCGCTCGCCACGCAAATCAGTCTGACCACCGGCACCAATTATCAGGGCGACCAGTACACCATGAACATGTACGGCGGCGGTGGCGGCACAGGCGGTGCGGGTGGCAACACCGCGGGTCAGTCGGAAAACGTCACCCTCGATGTGCTGGCTTCCGGCATTGTGGCGGGCGACTACAACAAGGGCTATGCCACCTCCGACGGTCTGGTCATGGATTTGCAGGCGTTGAAGGAACTGGCCGCCAAAGTCGATCCAGCCGCCGCCAAAAAAGCCACCGCCTATGATCAAGTGCTGGTCAAGGCCGCCGACCTCAAGTCCGTGCCCGAAGTCGAATCACAGATCAAAGCGTTGGGCTACGAGACCTCCTCCTATGAAGACATGCGTAAGTCGTTGGAAGAACAGTCGCGCGCGATTCAGCTGATTCTGGGCGGTATCGGTGCGGTTTCGCTGTTGGTTGCGGCCATCGGCATCGCCAACACAATGGTTATGTCCGTAACCGAGCGCACGCGCGAGATCGGCATTATGAAGGCGCTTGGCTGCTACGTTCGTGACATTCGCGTCATGTTTCTTGCGGAGGCCGGCGCGATCGGATTCTTCGGCGGGTTGGTCGGCTGCGTGCTGAGCGGACTGATATCGCTGGGCATCAACGTTGTCGGCGCGTTGTATGCGGGCGGCATGAGCGGCGGCATGTCTGGCGGTATGGTCAGCGGTGCCGGCGGGGGCTCCGGCGACGGTACCGGTGGCGGAACATCTATCTGGACCATACTCTGGCAGGCGATAGTTGGTGGCGAGAATGTGACCCGTTATTCGGTGATTCCGTGGTGGCTGTTCCTGTTCGTCGTACTGTTTTCCACGCTGATCGGCTTGCTATTCGGCTTCGGCCCGGCCAATAAAGCCGTTAAAATCCCGGCCCTAGACGCCATCAAAAACAACGAGTGATCGCCTCTGTCACCTGCTCCACCGTTAGTCCATAACGTTCGTTCAGTTCGCCCAGCGACACGCGGTCGGTAAATTCCTTGGCTGCGCCGAAGTTCAGCACACGAGGATTACGGCTGCCGTCCGAGACATGATGATTCGCATAGTATGCTGTTGATTCTGTTACAAATAAAGAAACCGCTGAGAACTTATTGGTTGAGGTTCGC
>OGXT01003089.1_pt1 | contig 12058 bp, 11 predicted proteins | sample 1576361 | NCBI WGS metagenome assembly OGXT01 (sample SAMEA3541514, study PRJEB24748) | human gut metagenome | biome: human gut; feature: human-associated habitat; material: faeces | place: China | collected 2012 | reverse complement strand
GGGCGGAGCTCGGTGAGATACTGCGCGGCCTTGAATAAGGAGCGCATTTGTGATAAAATGTAGCCTTGAAGGTGGACGGTAAATGCGTATCCTTGGCATAGACCCCGGCATTGCCATAGTCGGATTCGGCGTAGTGGATTCGGACCGGGGAAAACACAGCTTTGTACGCTGCGGAGTCATAACAACGCCGGCAGGGACAAGCCTGTCCAGCCGGCTGGACCGCATATACGCGGACATGGGCGAGGTCATAAGGCCCTTTAAGCCGGATGTTGCGGCGATTGAAGAGCTGTTTTTCAATACAAATATAACTACCGGCATCTCCGTGGCACAGGGCAGGGGGGTCATTCTACTGGCCTGTTATCATGCGGGGCTGCCGGTGTTCGAGTACACGCCCCTGCAGGTAAAGCAGGCAGTGGTAGGCTATGGGCGAGCGGAGAAGAGCCAGGTCATAGACATGGTCAAGCGAATACTCTCGCTCAAGTCTGCGCCAAAGCCGGACGATGCGGCGGACGCAGACCGTCCTTGTCTTTTTTGTTCTGGGCGTAGGTCTGGTGCGGCGGACGCTGTGGCAATAGCGCTCTGCCACGCGAGGAGTTCCACCTCGTTGATGGCGGGGATGACGGGAGGAAACGTATGTTCTACCATTTAGACGGGAAGGTGGCCGAACTGGGCCAGGGCATGGCCGTCATTGACTGCAACGGAGTGGGATACCTCGTTAATACCAGCCTGACCACACAGTCCAGGCTCAAGGTCGGGGAGAGGTCAAAGTTGTATATCTCCGAGAGCGTTAGGGAGGATGCCTTTGAGCTTTTCGGTTTTGCTACTAAGAGCGAGAAGCGCAGCTTCGACTTGCTGATCGGCGTATCTGGCGTAGGTCCTAAGGCGGCGCTTTCGATACTGTCGTCATACACGCCCGAAGCGCTTGCAATGGCCATACTGTCCGGTGACGAAAAGGCGTTGACGGTGGCCCCGGGAACGTCGGGCGAGATGCTTTTGCTGCACAGGGAGCCGAAGCCGGTGGTGATCCCGTAGAGAGGTTCGGCGGATTCGGCGGTTTTCTTATCCAGATAGTCGCGGCATTTCTGTATGCGTTCTTTGGCTTCGGGAGCCAACTCAAGTTTCAGGTTCTCGTTGATGATGCGTTCGATAAGGTCGAAGGTCAGCTCGCCCGAACCGACATAGTAGACATTCTTCATACTTTGAGCTCCTCATTGATTTCGTCCAACAATTCTTTCTCTTTGGCACAGGCAAGGCGTTCCAGCTCACAGGCTTCGGCCTGCAGCTTGGCAACGAACTCTTTATCTTTGAGCGAACCGAGGTTGATGCGCACATTCATCAATGCCCCCAATACGGCAGAGCGGGCGGACATCATCGCCACGCAGGCATCGGTTACGGCATTACGATTGCCCAGGCGTGCCACATCCATGATGACAGTCATCAGTTCGTAGGCATTACGTGCCACCTGCATGGGCACGAGGGCTGCAAACTTGGTGGCTTCCTGAATGGCGGCGCTGCGGGCGGCCTTCTCCTCGTCGGTGGCTTTCGGCATCTTGAAGCAGGCAAATACACTGTCGTACGCTTCGGAGTCGCGGTCAATGTCTTCGATGAAGGTGTCTTTCTCCTGCGATGCCACTCCCGCAATATGCTGCATCAGCTCCTCGTGCGCCTCATAGCCTTTCTTGCCGACAGTGAGATTGGCTACCATTGCCGCCAAAGCCGAAGCAATGGCGCCATTCAATGCGGCAATGCTTCCGCCGCCGGGGACGGGGTCGCTGCCCGCCACTTTATTCAAAAACTCTTTGACTGTTAAATCGACTAACATGGGATTAAATTATTATTAGGTATTACACAATTAGGTATCAATTCGCTATTAACGCACCGCTAAAGCACCGGATGGAGTACGCCCTCCTTCACCGTAGCGTGCACACAATTCATGCCCACATAATAGGGCAGGAAATGATAATTATCCGTATTCAGCACCACGAAGTCCCCTTTCTTTCCCACCTCTATGCTGCCGATGCTGCCGGCACGATTCAAGGCGGCGGCGCCGTTCAGGGTAAGGGCGGTAATGCTCTCCTCGACACTCATCTTCATATAGATGCAAGCCAGTGCGATAGTGAGCGGGATGGAACCGGAGAAGCAACTGCCGGGATTAAGGTCGGTGGCCAGTGCTACGGCACAGCCGGCGTCAATCATCTCGCGCCCGCGGGCATAAGGTTCTTTCAGGGCAAAGGCGGTAAGAGGGAGCAAGGTGGCAACCACGCCTTTGTCCGCCATGGCATGGATGTCGGCATCGGAAGCGTGCAGCAGGTGGTCGGCGGATACGGCGGAAAGTTCCGCAGCCAGTCCCGCACCGCCCAGCGGCACTATTTCATCGGCATGGAGCTTCAGCGCCAATCCCATATCACGAGCGGCAGTCAGCAGGCGGCGGGACTGCCCGATGGAGAACACGCCCTGCTCGCAAAAGACATCGCAAAACTCTGCCAACCGGTTCTGAACGACGGCGGGCATCACTTCGCGAATGATGAAATCCACATAATCGTCCGTACGCCCGACATACTCCTGCGGCACTGCATGTGCGCCAAGAAAAGTGGAAACGATGTCCACCCGCTTGTGCTCGTCATTGTTCAGGCTGCGCATGACGCGGAGTTGCAGCAGCTCGGTCTCCTTGTCCAAGCCGTAACCGCTTTTTCCCTCGACGGTGGTCACTCCCATGACGCTCATCTGCTTCAAGAAGCCCTCCGCCTTGCCGCGCAACTGGATGAAGTTGCTGTTGCGGGTGGCAGCCACTGTGCTGACAATGCCCCCTCCGCGCTCCATAATGGACATGTAGCTTTCGCCCTTCAAGCGCCATGAGAACTCCTCGGCACGCTCCCCGCCAAAAACGAAGTGCGTATGCGAGTCCACAAAGCCGGGCAGAAGGCATTTGCCCCGGGCGTTGTAGTGCCAGTAGCGCTGATAGTATCCGTCGCGGTCCTCGCCACGATTAGGGCCTACGTAGGTGATGACGCCGCCGGTGACTTCCACCGTAGCGTCATCCATGATGCAGATCTCTTCCATTTCCCTGCCACAACGGGCGGAAAAGCCGATGGGAGTGACGACACGAGCGTTGAAGATGATAAGATTCTCCGTCATATTTGTTTCTGTTTCATTTAAAGTTCAGAACATTGATCACTGAAAGACAGTTGTGTGCTATTCACACGTCGGGCACTCACTCCATTATCCGGGCTTCGAGCACCTGCTGCATCGAGAAGTTCTCCAGTCCGAGGTAATAGGAAGCCGTATCAATCAGCGCTTCCATGGGCACAAGGCCGATAATCTCACTGCCCACGATGCTGACACCGTAGCGGCGCGCTTCGATGCGTACCAGTTCGAAGGCGCGATAAAGGGCGGTACGGGTATAGTCGGTCATATTGATAGACACCTGCGTGATTCCCCGGTCTTTCAACTCCACTCCCATGGCCTTGCAATAGCGCAGGCCGCCGCCGATGAAGCGTATCTTCTTGGCAATATCGTGCGCAATCTCCAGACTCGGCGTATTCAGGTTGATGTTATAGGCCACCAGCGGCATACGCGCGCCAACCGCCACCGTTCCCGCAGTGGGATGCCGCTCGGCGGGACCGAAGTCGGGCTGCCATTCGGGGAGTTTTATTTTCTCCGCCATACCCTCGAACTCGCCTTTCCGGACAGCCGCAAGGTTTTCCCGGTGAGGGGCTGATGCGGATTTCTCGTAAAGGAACACAGGCAGGTTATAACGTTTCGCCACTTCCCCGCCCACTTCTTTGGAGAGCGCAACGGCTTCTTCCATCGTTACATTCTTAATAGGAATGAAGGGCACAACGTCCACCGCACCCATACGGGGATGCTGTCCCTGATGCTTGTTCAGGTCGATGAGCTCCACTGCCACGCCGATAGCCTCAAGCACAGCATCGCGCAGCGGTTCGGGTTCGCCCACTACGGTGACGACGAGGCGGTTGTGGTCTTCATCGTTACTGTAATCCAACAACTTGACACCCTGCCTGCCACGAAACGGGGCTACAATCCGGTCTATTTTCTGCAAGTCGCGTCCCTCACTGAAATTGGGGACACATTCTACGATTCGGTTCATAATGGTTATGTTTTTAGTTTGCTATACAGATATATTCTTTTTAGATTGGCATATTCTTTCTCTCAGACATAAGAACAAAAGAACAGACCCAATCTCTTATACCCTTATCTCCCCTATAACAAGCCTGTTATTATTGTTTTATATATCTATCAATCAGTTCTTCATCCGCCACGTAAGGAATCGTGATGTGGTAGCCATCCGAATGGGTGCGGTTGAACTCCTCGCTGGTTTCCATTGCATGCTCGTTGCGTGCCCACGAACGGCGTGCCACGCCGCCCATAACATCCCAAAGCATGGCGGAACGCAGAATTTCGTCCACCCTTTCGGAGCCGTCGCACACCATGCCGAAGCCGCCGTTGATGGCTTTGCCTATGCCCACTCCGCCGCCATTGTGCAGCGCCACAAGGCTCATGCCCCGCGCACAGTTACCGGCAAAGCATTGCACAGCCATGTCCGCCATTACGTTGCTGCCGTCCTTGATGTTGGATGTCTCGCGGAAAGGGGAATCCGTACCGCTGACATCGTGGTGGTCGCGTCCCAGCATAATCGGGCCTACCTCGCCCCGGCGCACCATCTCGTTGAAGCGGAGTGCAATCTTCATGCGTCCTTCGGCATCCTGATAGAGGATACGCGCCTGCGTGCCCACCACCAGATTATTCTTTTCGGCATCGCGAATCCAATTGTAATTATCCAAGTCCTGCCCGCGACGCGTGGGGTCGATACACTCCATTGCCGCCCGGTCGGTCTTCACCAGGTCTTCGTGCCTGCCACTGAGACACACCCAGCGGAAAGGCCCGTAACCGTAATCAAAGAGTTCGGGGCCCATGATGTCTTCCACATAGCTGGGGAAGATGAACCCGTTCTTATCACTGCCGTTGCGCGCTATTTCGGTGACGCCGGCATCGTAGACGGCTTTCATAAAGGAGTTGCCGTAATCGAAGAAGTACGTGCCCCGCCCCACGAGCTCTTTTATGGCAAGAAAATGGCGTTTCAGCGTGGCATCCACCTTACGGCGGAATTCCGCCGGGTTCTCGTGCAGCATCCGGGTGCGCTCCTCAAAGGTCAGCCCTGCGGGACAGTAGCCGCCGTCGTAGGCGGCATGGCAGGATGTCTGGTCGGATAGCAGATCTATGTGTACCTGTTCTTTTGCGGCATATTCCAAGAGATCCACCACATTGCCATGATAGGCAATGGAAATGGGGGTGCGACTGTCCATGGCCTCTTTGGCCAGTGAGAAGGCCTGCGGCAGCGAATCCGTCACGTGCCCCACCCATCCCTGACGATGACGGGTGTCGATACGTGAAGCGTCCACTTCGGCTATGATAGCGGCAGCTCCCGACATTTCGGCAGCTTTGGGTTGGGCGCCACTCATGCCGCCCAGACCGGAGGATACAAAAAGCCGTCCGCGCAAGTCGCCGTCTTGCGGAATGCCGAGTTTCAATCGCCCGGCGTTCAGGAGGGTATTGAAAGTGCCATGCACGATGCCCTGCGGACCGATGTACATCCACCCGCCGGCAGTCATCTGCCCGTAATTGGCAACGCCCATCTGCATGGCTGTGTGCCAGTCCTGCTGGTTGTCATAAAGCCCCACCATGATGGCGTTCGTAATGATGACGCGCGGCGCTTCGGGCTTCGACTTGAAGAGCCCCAGCGGATGCCCGCTTTCGATGACGAGCGTCTGGTCGCAGGTGAGGACTTCGAGGTATTGTTTTATCAGGCGGTATTGCATCCAGTTTTGGCACACCTGTCCCGTTTCGCCGTAGGTGACGAGTTCGTAGGGATAGAGGGCGATGTCGAAACAGAGGTTATTGTCTATCATCACCTGAAAGGCCTTGCCCTCGATGCAGCGTCCTTTGTATTCGTCAATGGGCTTTGCCTTGAGGTCGCCTTGCGGACGGTAACGGTAACCGTAGATGCGTCCGCGCGTGCGGAGTTCTTCCATAAACTCCGGTGCAAGCGTTTCGTGCAGTTCTTTAGGGATGTAGCGCAGGGCATTCTTCAATGCCGTAGCCGTTTGTGCCGGGTCGAGGGTGTAGCCGCGGTCGGGAGCCCGCCGGATGCCTTCTACGAAGGCGGGATAAGGGGGCAGTGTCTTGCTTAAGGTAATCTCCATAGTATAATAAGGTGAATAGTTACAAATTGTCAGCAGATGCGACTCTGTATCTGCCGCAATATAAAAATAAATCCCGATATTCACAATAGAATACCGGGATTATTTATCATTTAGTAAACCTGCACCTTATTAAAGTGGATACAGGAGAAAGACTTTTTGTTTCCTCCGTTACGGAAAAGTTCTGTTCACTTTTCGGACAAAGGCAGGATACGCCCTTTGAAACTGAAATTCCCTGCCATGTAAACCTTGCTCGCCTGCACGAAACATTGGTTGGAGTCGTGATAGAGCGTCATGTTCCATTCAAAGGTCCGATAATGCGCATTGCCCTGTACCCGCAAAGTGATGTTAACATCTCCATTTTTCTGCGTCTCCGGTACGCCCATCTGCAAAGCCGCCTCACCGTCATTCAGCGGTGAGCTACCGAAGAAGAGCTTCGGACTGTTGTCCTCACGAGTTAGATAAGCCAGCATCTTGTCTCCCTTTATTATCAAATAGCTGCCGGTAACTTGTTGGGCACGAAGTTTTTCAGGACGGTCGGAAGGAGTATAAACCTCCTCCAATATAATCTTGCAACTCCGGGACGACAAAGCCTGCAAAGCCGCACGATGAGCGGCTTGCCCTCCTGCAACATCTGTAGTCCTGCATCCGGAAAGCATTGAAGCTAAAACAACGTGCAGAAGAAGCACGAATAAAACTCTTCCTTTCATCATAGCAGATCATTAAAGTTAATATAGAGCATCAAAAGCCTGCACAGCAGCCTTTGTCCCCTCTAATATACCACGTCCTCTCACAGTCTGTTTTAACGTAGCTCCTACACGCGTATTATAGATTGAAAACTCTCTATTTACTGCAGCAGCTGTATGACGATATGGATAAAGCACACGCACTGTACGATACCAAGCAAAATCATAACCTTCTAAGAACAACCTATTTGCAGAGTCCATAGATGCATTCCTAAATGTTTCATAATACCATACCGCAGTAGTTTCTTCATACCAAGGCTCTGGAGCAATCTCTGGAAATAGGTTCTTCTTAATCTCTATTCTATTAGGGTCTGCCGGCCCTCCTTCTGCCCCCACCAATTTTATAACATTCTCCATAGCTTTGACAATACTTAAAAGCATATCACTATGAGACGCTTCATACTCTGTATCGCAACCTAAATTGGTACATGTACTCCTCCAACCAGCATTTAAAAAGCCACATTTAGGACACTTCCAATGGAAACCAGACAACGCGCGCGTTGTAACACTAATAACCGCATCATCATTATTTGATAACGCCAACTCTTCTTTTTGACAAGAATTTAAAAATAGAATACAACTGATTAGGCTACATAATGCCCCAATTCTAACTAACATTTTTTTCATAGCACAACAATATTTAGAGGGTTAATAATATTGCTGCAATATAATAATAAACAACGACAAATACAAGTGTTTTTTATATATTTCAACACATACTACTAATTACAAGTCTATTTCAGTTGCCGCAAATATCTCCCGATGACCTCCGCCGACTCGCTCGTTTCTTTTTCAAATGCTTCTTGCAGCGCAGGATAGTCCGCCAGCAGTTCCAGCATCTTCTCCCTGCCCACAAACTCCGAGCGTCCCGTTTCCGGATTCAACTCATAATACACGCGCGCAAAGACCAGCCCCGAAGCATTGATGGCATCCCCCACTTCACCGCCCAGCTTCGTTGCATCGGGCGGGGTTGCGGTGCTTGCAGCGACCTGCCCCACAGGTTGCGCGCAGAAATAAATCTTACCTTTCACCCACATGGCAGGCGCATACCAACCGCCGAAACGGTAACGCTTATAGCGCATCTTCTTGCAGTTGACGTAGAGCGACGTATCCATCCGCACCGCATAACAACGTGATTTCAAATAACGGCACAAGCCGGAGTTGTCTTCCGCCTCTATACGATAATCCGCACCGCCCATCAGATAAATCTGATTCTTGGAACGCTTCTCCACTTTCAATATCGTGACCGTATCTCCGCGGCCTTCCACCAACGCTTTCAAGTTGGAATACATTATCTGCTGAGCCGAGCAAGGCAAGCCCAATAATGCCAATATCCCTAACAACCAACGTACTTTCATATCATTTCCCTTTCTTTCTGAAACTTTACTTACCCAGGCGAAAGGTACATTTTTTATCCTTATTCAGCAAACATAGAGAGGAAAAAAACATCGTATCGCCCATAAAATGATTTTCGTATGTCTGCACCGGCCTTGCCCAACCCTCTCTGTCGCAGACAAAAACATCTAAAGCAGAAATGCGGGACCCCCTTGTTGGAACTACCGGGATACACTACTGATTACAAACGAGATACAGATACCAACCGAATACCAACCTTTGGTACACGCCGTACCAAACTGTGGTAGTCCTTGTACCAAACTGTGGTAGTCCTTGTACCAAGCTGTGGTAGCCCTCGTACCAAACTGTGGTATTTTGAATACCAACCGTTGGCATTTCACATCTTCTTAGGAGAGGAAAACCATATATTTACTTACCTTTGCCAATCTATAAAGCATGGGAATAAATGGAAAGCATTGAAAAAATAAAATCAACATACAGCCGCATTGCGGAGGAAGCACAACAAGAGTCGAACAAAATACAGCAAGCAATTTACCATACCGGCTCCTTACGGTTGCTGCTGTTCGTGGCAGGAATCGCAGGGATTATCTACTTCCGGGAGGAAAGTTGGACGATACTGGCAGGAATCGCACTCGTCACCCTGCTGCCGTTCATCCTTCTGATAAAGTACCACAACAACCTGTTTCGCCGCAAAGACTATCAGGAAAAGAGAGCAGAGGTGAACCGGCAGGAGTTGGCCGCGCTGGATTACGATACGTCCTGCTTCGATGCCGGCGAGGAGTTTGTCGACCCCGCCCACCTGTATGCCTACGATCTGGACGTATTCGGCACACATTCATTGTTCCAGTACGTCAACCGCACCTGCACCGAACCGGGAAAACGCCTGTTGGCAAACTGGCTGGGACAGCATCTCGAAAAGAAAGAGGATATACTGGAACGACAGGCAGCCGTACGCGAACTGGCTCCCGAACTGCAATTCCGCCAGCACTTCCGCATCCTCGGCATGCTGCACAAAGGCACAGCAGCCGACGAAACCGAACTGAAAGCATGGGCGGCAAGTCCCGGCGTATTCCGCAAGAATAAGTTCTTACGACTTCTGCCGGCAACCGTCACCGGCATCAACGGCATCTGTCTGCTCCTTATGCTTACCGGTTATCTGCCCGCAAGCATGTGGGGAGTGATCTGGACGCTCTTTGTCACCGCCGGATTCGCCTTTACCGGAAAGATCACCAAAATACAGGCTGTGTACGGCAAGAAACTGCAAATCCTCGGTACGTATGCCGGACTGCTCAAACTGATGGAAGCCCAACCCATGCAATGCAACCTGCTGAAACGCATCAAAGAAGAAATTGGCGGCGAACAACGGAAAGCCTCCCTCGCCATCAGCCGGCTGAGCAAACTGATGAACGAGCTGGACCAACGCAACAACGTATTCATGTACGTCATTCTCAACGGTCTGTTTTTCTGGGAACTGCGACAGATAATGCGCATCGAAACCTGGAAAGAGCAATATGCCCACGAACTGCCGCATTGGCTCAGCGCCCTCGGACAGATGGATGCCCTCAACTCACTGGCAACCTTCGCCTATAATCATCCGGACTATTCTTATCCCACCCTGCTCGACAAGGCCGATATGATTGCCGCCAAAGTCAACATCTCTTCCAATACGAAGAAAGCTGATACGGAAAACACCGGCAACAACACCCGTTTCATGCTTCGCGCAAAAGCCCTGGGACATCCCCTGATGCACCGCGACCGCTGTGTCCGCAACGACATCGACATGGAGAAACGCCCTTTCTTCATCATCATCACCGGCGCCAACATGGCAGGAAAGAGCACCTATCTGCGCACGATAGGCATCAACTACCTGCTTGCCTGCACCGGCATGCCCGTCTGCGCGGAAGAGATGGAGGCGTATCCCGCCCGTCTCATCACCAGCCTGCGCACCAGCGACTCCCTGACCGACAACGAGTCCTACTTCTTTGCCGAACTCAAACGCCTGAAACTCATCATCGACAAGCTGCAATCGGGCGAGGAACTCTTCATCATCCTCGACGAAATACTGAAAGGAACAAACTCAATGGATAAGCAGAAAGGGTCTTTCGCACTCATCAAGCAGTTCATGGCCTTACAGGCAAACGGCATCATCGCCACGCACGACTTATTGCTGGGCACCCTCATCGACCTCTTCCCCGAAAATATCTGCAACTACCGCTTCGAAGCGGATATCACCGACAACGAGCTGACATTCTCTTACCGCCTCCGCCCTGGCGTAGCGCAGAACATGAATGCGTGCTTCCTTATGAAAAAAATGGGGATTGCCGTCGCCGACTAATCCCCACTCCATATCCTAACGGTTCCTTACCCGCAGCATCCGCTTACATCGCCTTGCATCTGGACAAGAATGCCGAAACCGCCGCAGCTTCATTACCCGTAAAGTAGCACACCGAGGTCACCGGAGTGTAAGTGTAAGGCACAAACTGAAACAATTGAAGTGCAGCAAATTTATTGTCTTGCGAAATCATAACGTCCAGACGTACATTACCACTCGACTCACTCTTGACACCGGCTTCACCGTCGAGCTTACCGCTTTCGAGCATCTCGGTCAGTTTTCCTATATGCTTCAAATCGAAAAACAGACTGCGTTCCTTCGCCACACTTCCCGTCGGCAGATAAACGATTTCTTTTGATTTCCAGAACAAACGGAACACCCCCAACAGAATCAATGCCGTACCCAGCACCATCAGCCCCATACTCAAAGTAGAGGACTTATCGCTCATCTCAAAAATAGATGCGAAAATAAGAATGCCCACCAGCATCATCCCCACAGAAATAATAAGTCCGGAAACACTTGTACGCTTTGCAATATCAGGATGTGAAGACGCAAAAAGAGTCGCGTCGATAGTTTGAGTTGCCATAATATAAATAGTTTTATGAATTAATGAATATTGAAATAGTGAATAATGAGTACAATCTCCCCCCCATACAAGCATTATATGCCCGTACTCAAGGGAAAAAACAATGACAATAATACATTAAATCAGAATCCGCCGCAGTGCGAAAATGTAATACTCGCACACAGGCTGGCAACGATAGTAAGCGGTAGCATCAAAAAGCTTCTCTCTATGCAACGATAGAACCGCTTCACGCTGGGCAATCTTGTCCACCCAGTCCTTTAATGAAAAGATATATTCGGTAATATAAGAACGCTGGATACGGGACATGGTAAGCAACTGCACATGCCCGTTGTTGCTTGCCAACTCCGCAACCGGCAAATATGGCAAACGGGGCGAAGTGAAGCATGCCTCCTCCTGATGATGTGCAGCAACAGGCGCTGTTCGGATATCCACAGACTCCTCCGCACCTGCCGAACTACCGTCGGCAAATGCAGCACCCGATGTTTGCCATACAATAAACGCAAGCACCAGAAACCCTATGAATTTTAAATATCTGCCCATAAACACCTGCAAATATAACAGTTTATTTCATAGATTTGTTTTGCTCATACATCTTTTAATGTTTGTTCATGTAAATAAAAGTATAAACAAAAAAGCCGCCCCAATCGCTGGGACGGCTTTCTATATATAAAAAGAATAGTTGAATTATTCTGCTTTTGCTTCTTCAGCAGCAGGAGCTTCAGCAACCGGCGCAGTTTCAGCAGCGGGAGCAGCTTCAGCAGCAGTCTTCTTTGAACGGCGGGTACGAGTAGCTTTCTTAGCAACTTTTTCCTTAGCCATG
>OGXT01003082.1_pt1 | contig 12087 bp, 9 predicted proteins | sample 1576361 | NCBI WGS metagenome assembly OGXT01 (sample SAMEA3541514, study PRJEB24748) | human gut metagenome | biome: human gut; feature: human-associated habitat; material: faeces | place: China | collected 2012 | reverse complement strand
CCGGCCGTCTGCCGCATGAACTCAGCGGCGGCCAGGTGCAGCGGGCCTGCATCGCGCGGGCGCTGGCCGCGCGACCGTCCTTTCTGGTGCTGGACGAGGCCGTGAGCTCGCTGGATGTCCCGGTACAGGTGCAGATACTGGAATTGCTGCGGGACATTCGCAGCGACATGACCTGCCTTTTCATCACCCATGATCTCCAGGCCGCGACGCTGGTCTGTGACAGTTTGCTGGTCCTGGATCAGGGCCGCTGTGCGGAGCATCTGCCGGTGTCGCAGCTGGGGAGCGCCCGCAGCCCGCGCTTGCGGCGGATGCTGGAAACAGTCGTCCCGTTCCGCTCCGCATGGGACGGGAGCTGTGACGAAGCTGCCGGGACAGGAAGAGCCCCCGGGGCGACGAAGGTCTGAACGACGGGAGCGCATGGCTCTCCGCCGTAAAGCATCCTGCGGGCATGTCGGCAGGGGGGCTGCAGATTTGCGGCACGGCACCGGCAGGGAACGACCGGCCGCATCCCGTCCGTGAGACGGGCAAGATTTCGTGATCGTGCCGCGGGTGAAAAGACGGCCCAGAGGCAAGGGCTGCCGATACCCGCACGGCACCGTAAAGGAGCACATGATGGAGCAGACTACCGGCATCCCCGGGGATGCTGTTAAGGCCCGGCCCGGGCTCGACGGGCGCATCCGGCGTTACTGGACCCGGCGTTCCGACGCTTTCGGGCAGGTACGCCGTGAGGAATTGCAGAGTGACAAGTCCTCCCTGTGGCGGGCGGAGATCCTGCCCTGGCTGCCGCGCAGGGAAGACGGGACCGCCCTGCGCATACTGGATCTGGGCACGGGCGCGGGATTTTTTGCCATCTTGCTGGCACAGGCGGGCTGCGAGGTCACGGGTGTCGATCTGAGCGAGGGGATGCTCGCCCAGGCCGCCGCACTGGCCGATGAGGCAGGCTGCACGGTGGACTGGCGCTGCATGAGTGCCACGGAGCTGGACTTTGGGGATGCGTCCTTTGACGGCGTCCTGGCCCGCAACCTGACCTGGACGCTGACGGACCCCGAGGCGGCTTATGCGGAGTGGCTGCGGGTGCTGCGGCCCGGAGGCGTGCTGCTCAATTTTGATGCCGACTACGGGGCTGTGGACTTTACCCGGCTTGCCGATGAAAAGGGGCAACATGCCCATGCCGACGTGGATAGTGCCCTCCTGCAGGAAGGGGAGGACATCCGTCGTTCCCTGCCCCTGAGCCGCCGGGAACGGCCGCAGTGGGACATGGAGGCCCTGGCACGGGCGGGCTTTGTCCGTTGCAGCTGTGATACCGGGCTCAGCGGGCGGATCTTCGTCCGGCGGGACGCCACCTACAATCCGGTGCCCATGTTTGCCCTGCGTGCGTATCGTCCCTGATGCTCTGCCCTGTGGCGGGATTCGGAGGGGCGTTGCCGCGACTGCCGGCATGTCGGAAGAAACAAAGAAGGGGGTGCCCGTGGGCATCCCCTTCTTTGTTTCTTTTCACTACGGGACGGATCATGCCCGCTCCTGGGAGCAGAGCAGGCCATGCCATGATGGCGTTAGGCGTTTTCGGCCCGGCGCTTTTCCTTGCGCGCCTGCTGGGCCCTCTGGACATTGCGGCGCATCTTGGCTTCGAAATTCCGGGACATCAGCTTCTGCTCGGAAGGATAGCCGCAGAGGTATTTGTACTCTTCCACATTGATGCCGTGATTGGCCAGATGGCGGGACGTCAGGGAGCAGGCCGCCTTGCCGCACAGGCAGCAGGTGATGGTATTGTCGGTGATGGCTTCCGCGGGATTGAAGACCAGATCGGCCTTGGTGAAGATCTTTTTGGGGGCCGGGGCGGGCTTCTTTTCCTCTTCGACGGGAAGGGGCTCGTCCGCGGGGGGCAGAGCGGCAGGCGCGGCCTCTTCGACCTTCACAGGCTGTTCGGCCTGGGCGTTGATCCGGCGCTCGATGGCCATATTAAGGATCTTTGCCTTTTCGTACTGCTCCATGATGAATTCGATGGGCTGGTCGCTGTATTTGTTGAAAATGGCATTAAAAATATCTTTGTCTTCCAGAGCCATAAAAGTCCCTCCTTTTATTTCATATGCCAGAGGCGACCGTATATGAGTAAAAGATATTTTTCAAGAAGTAAGTGGTTTGTGTTATTTTTTATTGAAACATATTCAAAATAATATTTTTTCTATAGAACAAAATAAATCAAATATCTGTTTTTATTAGCCAACGAATTATGAGGCAGATATTCAGGACGGTCTATGCGGGAACGCGATCAGCTCTCGTCTTGTCTGGAGAGTAAGCATCCCGTGCGATAGTCCAGGGGTGATATTGTGAGACAGCTCCAGGACAATGCGCAGGGATGGATACTTTCTGCGAAAGTCGGACAGAGAACAAGTCTTATGTATGGTATGATTTACCACGGTTCCCTGTTTTGATGAGGTCATATGGCTGGAGAGCTGAAACTCCTGCCCTTCTTGGGCGAAGGGCATATCTGCATGCAAACGGCTGCGGCCTTCTGTCTTGTTCGGGCAGGCTTATTGCCCAGCTGCCCGCTTGGGATAGCCAGGAGAGAGCGGCGGGAAACTGTCGCATGGACAGCCTCCAAGATCGAAGATGATATGCTGGCCTGTGTCTGCCGGGCAGATCTGCTTCGGTAAAGGAAGGGGATCAAAACTCTGGGGCAACGGTGTTGCTATCGGATCGACGGCCTCATCGGGGCAACTTCCAGACAGAGGCCGCCGCCATCCGCCAGCTTGTAGGCTTTTTCCAGGGGCTTCGCGCCGCGAATGGCGGTATCCGTGAGCTTTTCGGGCATTGGGAGCAACTCCTGTTTGAAATATACGGGGGCAACATTACTTGCCCCCAAAGTTGCCCCCTTTTTTGTGGCTGTCTGCGATTTTTCGTGAGTGTTCTTGAACCTCAAAAACAGAAAAAGTCCGCTCAGCTCAAGGCTTTGCGGACTTTCGTGAATCTTGGTGGTCTTTGGTATGGCGGAGAGGGTGGGATTCAAGAGATTCCACCCTAACACTTCGAAAATATAAGCACTTTTTATTTTCGACTGCTTCCGTGTGTAGCATATTTCCGTTCCTGTGAGTATCGCCTTTTTCCCTCTGCCCGTCAAGCGTCCTGCCCGTCGGTGAGGACCTTGTATAAGGTGGTCCTGCTCACGCCGAAGTGCAGGGCCACGTCCGTCTTGCTCTGTCCCGCCGCGACCATCTGCCGTGCCTGCTCCGCCTGTTCTGCTGAGAAGGACGGCTTGCGTCCCTTGTACTTCCCCGCCGCCTTGGCAATGGCTATGCCCTCCCGCTGCCGCTCCTTAATCATGGCCCGCTCGAACTGAGCCACGGCCCCGATGATTTGAAGCTGGAGCTTCTGGAAGGGGTCTTCCTTGCCGGAGAAAGTCAGGCCTTCCTTATGGAAGACCACGGCCACGGCCCGCTGGTTGAGGCTCTCGATGATATGCAGCAGGTCTTGTAGGTTGCGGGCCAGCCTGTCGATGCTGTGGACGTGCAGGGTATCGCCTTCCCGCGTGTAGTCCAGGCAGGCCATGAGGCCGGGACGTCGGGTGTCCTTGCCGCTGCATGTGTCAGTGAAGGTCTTGTCCAGCGGGACCCCTTCAAGCTGACGGGCGGTGTTCTGGTCGATACTGCTCACGCGGATGTAGCCGATGTTCTTCCCGTTCATGGTCGCTCCTTTGTTGTGTTCATTTAGAGTTATAAACTTAAATAGTATTTGTCAAATAAATCGTAAATAGACCCTAGATGAACATTTAGGGGGATGATGGTCTATGTCCGTCTGATGTGTACCCTAACTGGACAGGCAGGAGAGCAAAGATGCCCATGCCAGCCATCTATGGAGGGAGGGCGGCGGATGGAGACAGGCAGGGATAGGGAAGGGGGCTACGGAAGACTTCGCACGGGGCAGTGCATGAGAATGTCCAAAAGCAGGGGCGGCGAGGGTTATGCGCCGGGCCGCATCAGGACTATCAGCACGGCAAGGAGCCCGATACCGGCGATAAGCATGATGGCAATACGGCCAAGGATGCGTGATTCCAGCTCCCGCAGGTCTTGCTTTGTCACCATGCGTCCGCTCATGTTCTGCATGGAAATGCCCGACCGGCATGACATGCTATCGTCTTTCTGTACTTGGTGGGGGACATCATCTTCTGGTCTTTCATTTTGGTAAGACTCCCGTGACGAAAGATAGGCCGCTGTGAGGCCTATGGCACCAGCTATGCAAATAATAAGAAAAACGGCTGTCATTATCATGCAGTGTCTCCCAAGAGAAAGGACAGCGTTGTTGATTACTGCCTTAGGAAAAGTCAGCCATTTCCCGCATGGTGTCAATGTCGTCTGCCGTTGCTGCCGTCCGTCTATCGGGCAGGATGTGCTGGAAGGAAAGTCTCTCCGGCATAGGGGAAGCCGTCTTTGGAGAGGAGGTAGGCCTTGACCATCTCTGTCCCGAAGCCCCGTCTCACGGGATACTCAACGACCCCCAAATTGGGTTTGCTGAAGATTTCAGGTTGTTGCGTCAAAAACTGCTCGATGTCACGCAACATATGGTCATGTCGCTTCCCGGAAATTTCCGCCACTTGCAGCTGGTGACGGCGGGAACAGGGAAGGCCCGGCAAAAAAAGCCCCATGCGGATGGCTGGGCCATACGCACAGGGCGGAGGATGAGACAGAGGAGAGGAAGCTAGCCATAAGCGGCCTAGGGGCAGCCAAAGCAGCATGGCCGCAGGGTGGGTCGAACAAAGGCAGGGTGTCCATGATATGGAACCCCTTGTCCATCATGTCCGCCCTGCGGAGGAGTAGGCCCGCCAGTGGTAGCAATCCGATTGCTACCCTTCCGCCCTGCGGAGAGGGAAGCCGTCCTTGGAGAGCAGGCAGTCCAGGCGCTTCGCTGGTGTGACAGGCCACTTCATAGGCTTCAAGATTGAGCGCTATGAAATTTGCGGTACGCGTCGGCTTCGGGGATGATGGAGAGGCCACGGAGCTGGAAGTCAAAAGTTCCGAATCGGGACTTTTGCTTGTTTTCCGCCAAGGGTGTGAATATTAGTTATACCCTTTTCATCGGCATCCGGCAGGTTGGACCGCATGATGAGGCGGTACACGTCGGCTTCGGGGATGAGGAGGAGATGGACAGGCGGCATCTTAATCGAAGCCCCTGAATCAGGGACTTGGCTGATTTTATTGACTTTTTTGCAGTGTTGCTGAATGGCGTTGCCGGGTTTCTCGTATCCCAGAGCCAGCGCCACGTCCCGCGCCACGAACCACGGCTGGCCCCGGCATCCAGTAGGACGCGGAGGCTGAGGCCGGGCAGGGTGGGGTGTCAGCAGTGCTGCCTCCCTTGCTTCCTTGGGACAGAGCCTCGGAGCAGGACCGCGCCGGGGCTGGATACCGTGCAGTTCCTCGGCGGAGCGCAAGGCAGGATTCAGCAGGAGGTGAGAGAAGAGGAAGGCCGGGCAGATGCTTATGGGAGCGGTGTCATCCTGTGGTAAAGGAAGACCAGGGTAGTACGGGGAAAAACCTGAATCCCGTAATACGGATAAGGCTTTCAAATTTTTGTGGTGAAAATACTTCTGGCTGAGACAGGGAACGGAAGTTTGTTATGATAGGGAATAATAGCTATAGATGACGATACGATGACTAAATATTAATCATCATCATGGATAAATAAAAAAGAATACTTGGATAATCTTTGTTCAATGTGTAGAAGGATAATCTTTTGTTTTACATGTAAAAGAGTACAACTTTAGGTATCTTCTTGGGTTTATCTCTTTAAGATATTTTTAGAGCCCCCCCTTACCCCCCCCCAAGAATTCCCCTGCCCTTCTTCCACTTAGTGCCACCTAATATGTAACATGGTAAAATTCTTTGTTTTCTTTCTCTTTAGAATGATATGCTCCGCAATTCCCATGGGGTGGGAATCGCTCCGCCTGCTGCTGACAGGGATGAGCTGGATGGAGGGATGACCATGATGAAGGGGATGATGGTGACTTCCAGTATGAGGGGACGTAAGAACAAAGCCAGCAAGGCAGGAGGCAGCAAAACGACCAGAGGGTCGGCGCTCCTCCTTTTCGAGACCTCCTGCACAGGGCAATGCCTTGGGAGGTCGTCCAGCCTCTGCCCACGGGGCAGGAGCAGCGCAATATTGGGGTTGAAAGCCCTCTGTAGTCCAGTAAGAGAATCGTGATAAAGATTTGCTGCCAATGAGCGTCTGATCATATCAGAAAACCTTTCTTCTTGCCCGGGACATGGTTCGGCGGTATCGTTCCGGGAAAAGTCTGACGCAGTTTTACGGCCCGCTTTGCATGGGAGAGGGACTGCCCGGAGGAAATATGTCTGATATGGCCAAGAGCGACATCCCCCAGGGGAGCAATGCCTTTTATGACCATCCTATCCTGAATTCCCCCTATGAATGTCCTACACGACACTGGGAATTGAAGGATGGTCTTCCCACTCAGCGCATCAAGCCGGTGCGCCGCCCGGCGGATTTCATCACGCCCATCCCCAAGCCCAAAAAGCGCAGGGGCAAGGTGGAGCAGGCCTCGCTGCTGACCATCCAGGATCTTTCCAGCGAGCAGGAATACCACAAAGCCCTGATCAACCAGGTCCGTAATCATGTGGCCGCATGGCGGGCATTGCCGCCGTCGCAATGGAAAGTCTCACCCACCACGGCGCGCCTGCTCCAGCACTGGCGGCATCATGCTTTCAGCGGCATCCGTCCTTTCTTCTGCCAGGTGGAAGCCGTGGAGACGGCCATCTGGCTGACGGAGGTGGCGCCACAGCAGAAGCGCTACCAGGAGATCCTCGAGCACCTGAAACAGGCCAATGACGAAGCCAATTCCGGCCTGCCCCGTCTGGCGCTCAAGCTGGCCACGGGCGCGGGCAAGACCACGGTCATGGCCATGCTCATCGCCTGGCAGACGCTCAATGCCGTGCGCAGCCCGTCAACAAGAAGTTTCACCAAGGGCTTTCTGGTGGTCGCGCCGGGCATCACCATCAAGGACCGTCTGCGCGTTCTGCAGCCCAATGATCCAGATGCCTACTACGCCAGTCGCGAGCTGGTGCCGCAGGATATGTTGCAGGATCTGCAGCAGGCGCGCATCGTCATCACCAATTACCATGCGTTCAAGTTGCGGGAAAAGCTCAAGGTCGCCAGCGGGACCCGTGCGGCTCTGGAGGGCTGGCGTGGGGAGCAGCTGGATACCCAGGAAAGTGAAGGCGAGATGCTGCAGCGCGTCATACCCGAGCTTATGAATCTCAAGCGCGTCATGGTCATCAATGACGAAGCGCATCACTGTTATCGGGAAAAGCCCAACGCCGATGCCGTGCTGGAAGAGGAGCTGAGTGATCTGAAAGGGGCGGAGCAGACCGAGGCCCGGAACGAGGCCAATGAGAACCGCGAGGCCGCCCGCCTGTGGATCTCCGGTCTGGAGGCAGTGCAGCGCCGGCTGCAGATCCTGCGCGTGATGGATCTTTCGGCCACACCGTTTTTCCTGCGTGGTTCCGGTTATGTGGAAGGTACGCTCTTTCCTTGGACCATGAGCGATTTCTCTCTCATGGACGCCATTGAGTGCGGTATCGTCAAGCTGCCTCGTGTGCCTGTGGCGGAAAATATCCCGGGCAATGAGCTGCCCATGTTCCGCAATCTCTGGGAACATATCCGCAAGGACATGCCCAAAAAGGGCAGAAAGACCACCCTGGACCCTCTGGCTTTGCCCGTTCGCCTGCAAACGGCTTTGGAAGCTCTGTACGGCCATTATGAAAAAGTTTTCGCCAGCTGGCAGCAGGAAGGTATTTCCGTACCGCCCTGCTTCATCGTGGTCTGCAACAATACCTCCACGTCCAAGCTGGTCTACGACTATATCTCCGGTTTTTACCGGGCGGGCATCGATGGCTCGCAGGTCCTTGAGAACGGGCGTTTGCCTCTGTTCCGCAATTTCGACGAGAATGGCCAGCCTCTGGCGCGACCGCGTACCCTGCTCATTGACTCCCAGCAGCTGGAAAAGGGAGATGTGCTGGACGACGCGTTCACCGAGGCCGCCAAAGACGAGATAGCCCGCTTCAAGCGGGAGATCCTGCAGCGCGGCGGCCCTCTGGCAGCGGAGCTGCAGCGGGGCGGTACCCTGAGCGAGGCCACCATCCTGCGTGAAGTCATGAACACCGTGGGCAAGTCCGGCCAACTGGGCGAGAGCATCCGCTGTGTGGTCTCGGTCTCCATGCTGACGGAAGGCTGGGATGCCAATACTGTCACGCATGTGCTGGGCGTGCGCGCTTTCGGCACCCAGCTGTTGTGCGAGCAGGTCATCGGTCGTGCCTTGCGGCGTCAGTCCTATGACCTGAACGAGGAAGGCCTGTTCAATGTGGAATACTCCGACGTGCTGGGGGTTCCCTTTGAGTTCACGGCACAGGCTGTCGTCGTCAAAGCCACCAAGCCGCGCGAGAGCGTGCAGGTCAAGGCCGTGCGCTCGGATCGTGACGCGCTGGAGATCACCTTCCCTCGTGTGGTGGGCTATCGCGTGGAGCTGCCGGAAGAGATCCTTACTGCGGATTTCAACGAAGATTCCTGCCTGCAGCTCACCCCGGAACTGGTGGGGCCGTCCATCACGCGTAACGAGGGCATCATCGGCGAGGGGGTGAACTTGAGCCTGGATCATCTGGACAAAGTGCGCGAGAACACCATCCTCATGCATCTGACCCGCCATCTGCTGATGCACAAATTCCGCGATGCGGGGCAGGAACCCAAGCTCCATCTTTTTGGCCAGCTCAAGCGTATCGCCGCGCAGTGGCTGCACCAGTGTTTCAGCTGCGCGGGCAATACCATGCCGGGCCAGCTGCTGTATCGCGAGCTGGCGGACATGGCCTGTGAGCGTATAACGGCGGCCATCACACGCTCGCTGTCATCCAGGAATCGTCCCGTGACGGTCATCCTGGATGCCTACAATCCGCAGGGCTCCACGCGCCACGTCAACTTCACCACCACCAAGCCCAGCCGCTGGCAGACCGATGCCCGCAAATGCCACGTCAACTGGGTGGTGTTGGACAGCGACTGGGAAGGGGAGTTCTGTCGCGTGGTGGAATCACACCCCCAGGTGCGCGCCTATGTGAAGAATCACAACCTCGGCTTTGAAGTGCCCTATACCCTGGCAGGTGAGGCTCATGTCTACCTGCCGGACTTTATCGTACTGGTGGACGACGGCCACGGCGAGGACGACCTGTTGCACCTGGTGGTGGAGATCAAGGGCTACCGGGGTGAGGACGCCAAGGAAAAGAAGTCCACTATGGAAACGTACTGGCTGCCCGGCATCAACCGCCTGGGGCAGTTTGGTCGTTGGGCCTTTGTGGAATTGCGGGAAGTGTACCGCATCCAGGACGATTTTGCCGCACGGGTCGAGCAGGCTTTTGCCGAGGCTGTCAGCCAGGCCTGTGATCAGATGAAAAAGGGATAACGGCCATGCATCATACCGCAAAGATGGAGCAGTTCAGCCGCGCCTATGTGGCCGCCATAGCCGCCCAGGCGGGCTGTAATCCCAGCAGACCGGAAGTAGATAACGACAGTGTGGACCTTGAGCTGTGCATGAAGGATATCCCCAATTGCAGACGGACGCGGGGCAGGGTCGCGATCCAGCTCAAATGTACGCATACGGTGGATCGTTCCAAAGATGAGATCGCGTTTGCCCTGCCTGTCAAAAACTATAATGACTTGCGTGCTGATGTCATGGAACCCCGCCTGCTGGTACTGGTATGTGTGCCGGAAGATTGCGAGGACTGGACAAAACAGACGGAAGACCAGCTCTGCCTGCACCATTGTGCCTACTGGCTTTCCCTGGCCGGGAAACCCGAAACGGAAAATGACAGCACAGTCACTGTCCACATCCCGCGAAAGAACGTCTTTTCTGTGGACTTTCTGAAAGAAGCCATGCGGCATAGCGCCAATGGGGAAATGATATGAGAGTGCGTATTTCAGACAAACAGGTGCTGCAGTCCATCACCCCCGTGCAGCTCATGGCCTATTTGCGCAGTAAGGGCGCCACACAGCTTGACGAATATCCCGGAAAAGCCACCATCTGGCAGTATGGCAGCGAGGAATTGCTGGTGCCCCTGGCCACTCGTTTTGCCGACTATCCTGCGCGCATGGCAGATGTCCTTGCGGCACTGGAACGGGAGGAGGACCGCTCCCAGCTGCTTATCGAGGCGGATCTGCGGCACAGCGGTTTCGATGTGATCCGCGTCAGGAACGTTTCGGAAGATACCCGGGACGGTTCGCTCAATATCATGCGCAGTGTGGACTTCGTGTCCCAGACACGCGACCTGCTGCTGGCGGCCGCCTGCTCGGCGGCAACGCACAAGATCAGCTATCCCGGCAGAAAACCGCAGGATGCGGAACGCTTCATGGACAGCGTGCGTTTTGCCCAGACAGCGCACGGCAGCTTCATCCTGCAATTGCTGGCGCCGGTTGCGCCGGATCTGAATGTCCAGGGCACGCTCGTGGATATCCCGGAAGCGCTGCCCTATGAAAAACGGGTCGTCCCGACGCTGCAAAGTGGTCTGGAGGCCTTGAATACGGCGGCCCAGCAGGCCAGCAATGACAGCAGGTTGGAGCACTTCCAGCAGGCGGCGGCATCGGGCTTGACCACCAACCTCTGTGATGCTGTCACCGCGCTCCATGAGAGCCTGAAACCCCAGTATATCGAAATCGGCATCAGCTATTCAGCCAACCGGCGGCAGCAGCGGCCGTTGGCCCGCATCAGTGTGGATGCCGGTTATATGCCCCTGATCCGGGAGGCCTCTGCCGCCATCAAGGCCACGGAACCGGAACCCGAACAGGTGGTGCGTGGTCTGGTGATGGGGCTGGAATCCCCGGACCCTGTGGAGACCGGGGTCATCAAGATCAGGGACATCATGGCGTCCCATCCCCGTGTGCTGCAGGTCCAGCTTGCCGGAGAAGACTACCTGCAGGCCATCACCGCCCATAGGGACAAGCTGCTGGTGGAGATTTCCGGCACGGTGGTCAAAGCCGGGCGCGGTCAGCGCCTGCTGGCGACATCACCCTTGAGCATCATCGTTGAAGATAACGTGTAAGAAAGGATACGGCATGGCTCGCAAAGCTTCTCCCCTCAAGACCGTTGAGACCATCACCCATGAGGCCGACCGGCGTACCAACATCCCCACGGCGGAGTATCAGTCCGTCATGCGGCAGGAAGAGCTGGCCCCCGTGCGTCTGAGCTTCCAGAAGCGCGACCCGGATCTGGACCCGCAGCTCATCTGGCGCGGCAAATACGATGGGGATGACCGCCTTACCGTGCAGGCCCCGCCCCTGTACATCCAGGAAAAGGTCCATCCCCGCGCCCTGGTGCAGGAGCTGATACGCGAGACCAAGGCCGCCCGGCCCCAGCCGCAGGAGCAGCTTTCGCTGTTTGCGGATTTCAACGGCATTGCGCCGGACGCGGACAAGACCGATTTTTACCAGCACGACCAGAACTGGACCAACCGCATGATACTGGGCGACTCCCTGCAGGTCATGGCCAGTCTGTCCGAGCGCGAAGGCCTGCGCGGCAAGGTGCAGTGCATCTATATGGACCCGCCCTACGGCATCAAGTTCAACAGCAATTTCCAGTGGTCCACCACCAGCCGGGACGTGAAGGACGGCAAGGCCGACAACATGACCCGCGAGCCGGAACAGGTCAAAGCCTTTCGCGATACCTGGAAAGACGGCATCCACTCCTACCTCAGCTATCTGCGCGACCGCTTCCTGCTGGCCCGCGATCTGCTCACGGATTCCGGCAGCATCTTCGTGCAGATCGGTGACGAGAATGTGCACCGTGTGCGGATGCTGATGGATGAAATTTTCGGTGAAGATAATTTTGTTAGCACTCTTGCGATTCAAAAAACAAGTTATGCGACTTCAGACTATATACCAAATCTATTTGATAAAATATTATTTTATTCAAAAAATTTGAACATATTAAAATATAATAAGTTGTATTATAAAAGAGAATTTCAGAACATAAATGAATTTGAGTCACGAGACTTAGAGCGTGTTTGGAAACTCATTTATCAATAATGAAACGTTTCAACAGTATGC
>OGXT01003079.1_pt1 | contig 12092 bp, 9 predicted proteins | sample 1576361 | NCBI WGS metagenome assembly OGXT01 (sample SAMEA3541514, study PRJEB24748) | human gut metagenome | biome: human gut; feature: human-associated habitat; material: faeces | place: China | collected 2012 | reverse complement strand
GATGCGCTGATGGCTGCGAAAAACGCAGAGGGCCGCACCGTCGAGGAGATGGTGACCGAGAAATCGGGTCAGACGGGCGAGAAGATCGAGCTGGCTTACTACGGCCGCATCGAGGCTCCCTACTGCGCTGCTTACGTGCACTTCAACAAGAAGCTGGGTACGATTCTGGGCTTCAACAAGGTCGTTCCGGAGGAGGTGGCCCATGCAGTAGCCATGCAGGCTACGGCGATGGCTCCCATCGCGATCGACGTGGCCGATTGCCCGGCCGACGTAGTCGCGCATGAGCGCCAGATCGCCATCGAGGCGATGAAGCAGGATCCGAAGAACGCAGGCAAGCCCGAGGCCATTCTCGAAAAGATCGCCGAAGGCAAGATGCGCAAGTTCTTCGAGGAGAACACACTGCTGAATCAGGAGTTGGTCGGTGAAAAGAAGACCATCGCCCAGTATATCCACGAAGCGGACAAGGAGGCTACCGTTGTCGCTTACAAGCGCTTCGCGCTCGAATCGTAAACGATTCTTTTTCCGAGAATGACGGCCGATCCAATTTGGATCGGCCGTTTTCGTGTGTCCGGTGCGGCGGCAGCGGCGGTATATGGTGTTACGGCCTTTTATACGGTGCGGGTATTGTTTTCCGAATCGACCGGGGCGGGGTCGCGGGATTCTTTCAGTGTTATCGGTCGGGGAGAGTGGCCGTTGCGGTACTTCTGTGCTTTCGTTCTGTACGGGGAGATAACAATCTTCCGCTTGGATAGGCTGCGCCTCGGCAAAATGCAAACGAGTTTGTTTTTGCCCTCGGCTTGCACTATCTTTGTCGAACCGAGAACCGTTTGTATCACTTCGGTTCGTAAGAACCGGATCGAGACCGAATTATGAAACGAATCGTACTTATCGGGGCCTTCGCCGTATCGTCCCTGTTGCCCCTCGGGGCGCAAAACGACGGCGGGATCAGCGACGGGATGTTGCAGCGGATACGTGCCTCCTACGAGGATACGCCTGCCGACCACGCGCTGCGCAATGCGATCTGCAACAACGATATTCGCAAGCTGGTCGTCAACCAGCCGAATCAGGGCGAAATCGACACCTATTTTTCGCATCGGGTACCGTCGAAAGGAGTCACCGACCAGCAGCAGTCGGGCCGTTGCTGGCTCTTCTCTGGTCTGAACGTGTTGCGCGCCCGCATGATTGCGCGCTACGGGCTGGGGGCCTTCGAGTTTTCGCAGAACTACTGTTTTTTCTGGGATCAGCTGGAGAAGGCGAACCTCTTCCTGCAAGGGGTTATCGACACCCGCGACGCACCGCGTGAGGATCGGACGGTCGAGTGGCTGTTCAAGAACCCGCTCAGCGACGGCGGCCAGTTTACCGGGGTTGCGGATATCGTGAGCAAGTACGGGCTGGTGCCTAAGGAGGCGATGCCCGAAACGTACAGCAGCGAGCACACCGCCCAGATGGCCGCCTTGCTGAAACTCAAATTGCGCGAATACGGGCTTTCGTTGCGTGAAGCCGCCCGCGACGGTGCGGAGAAGGCCGAACTCGAAAGCCGCAAGACGGAGATGCTGGGGGTGATCTACCGGATGCTCGTGCTCAATCTGGGCGAGCCGCCCGTGCGCTTCACGTGGACGCGGCGCGATGCCGAGGGGCGTCCGGTCGATACGCGCGAATACACGCCGAGGTCGTTTTTCGAAACCTATGTCGCCGACGATCTCACGGGCAACTATGTCATGCTGATGAACGATCCCACGCGCGACTATTACAAGTGCTATGAAATCGACTACGACCGTCATGTCTACGACGGCCGCAACTGGACCTATGTGAACCTGCCGGTCGAGGAGATCAAGCGGATGGCCGTTGCGTCGATTCGCGACAGCACGATGATGTATTTCTCGTGCGATGTAGGCAAGTTCCTCGACTCGGGGCGCGGTCTGCTCGACGTGGATAATTTCGACTACGAATCGCTCATGGGCACCACCTTCGGCATGGACAAACGCCGTCGCGTGGAGAGTTTCGCCAGCGGATCGAGCCATGCCATGACGCTTGTGGCCGTCGACCTCGATGCCGACGGGCGGCCGAAGAAGTGGATGGTGGAGAACAGCTGGGGGCCGTCGAGCGGTTACAAAGGGCATCTGATCATGACCGACTGCTGGTTCGATGAATATATGTTCCGCCTGGTGGTCGAGCGAAAATACGTGCCGCAGCGCGTGCTCGACGTCCTGAAACAGAAGCCTGTCCGCCTGCCGGCGTGGGATCCGATGTTCGCCGACGAAGAGTAAGAGAGAAGCGGGGCCGACAATCGGTTCCGCTTTTTATTTGCGGCAGATGCGGCGCAGGATCGCCAGCGGATAACGGCGCAGCGGGCGGAGGCGCATCCACCGCTCGGCCAGCCAGAGGTGCAGCCGTCCGCAGTCGACGATGCCGTAAATTCGCTCGCGGGGTATCGTCTCGGTCCCTACGGTGTTGCCGTCGCCCAGCAGGGTCACGCGCTCGTCGCAGACAGTGAGGATGCGGTGGACGACGAAATGGCCGTTGTCGGTTTCGCCCAGCACCACGTGTCCGCGCCGCAGATCGCCTTCGCGCAGGGGGCGAAGCGTGATGCGGCTGCCGCTTCGGAAGAAGGGCAGCATACTCTGGCCCAATACGCGGACGACGACTTCGCGTCCCGCGAGCAGCTGGTCGCGGGTTTCCGCAAAGAGCATACGGTTGGGAACGGTGCGTTTCATCGGTCGGCGATCGTCGTTTCGAACGAGAGCCGTGCGGCGTCGGCGTCGGGCAGGCACTCCAACTGGTAGACCGGCACGCGGGCGATCAGTTGCGAGAGCGTGTCGCAGATGTTGTCCTGCAATTGTGCGTCGTAGGCGAATGCCGGCGGGCACGAGGGGAGCAGCGCGCCGATCGCCCGGACGACCGGCAGTCGGGCGATCCGGTTGTGCGGAGCCTGGACCAATCGCACGAATGCGGCGATGGGGTAGCTTTCGTTGCGGTAACAGGGTGTTTTCCCGCTCCACGGCGACCCGAAGACGGTCGGCACGCCTTCGACGACGCGCACGATCGGCGAGTCGTCGTTGAGCAGTTGCGCACCGGGAATGTGCTCTCTCCACAAGCGCGTATGGGTGCTCTTGCCGGTTCCCGACTCACCCAGGAAGAGAACGGCGCGGCCCGAGTGGACGATTACCGACGAGTGGATGGCGATGCTGTGCGGGGTGTGGGCGATGCCGAAACTCATCCACAGCCCGAATCGCAGCAGCGAGGGGTCGGGGCGGCCGTCGGCTGCGACGTTGCTCCGCACGAGCGGGTCGCCGTCGGCCTTGGCGAAGAGCACCGGTCGTTGCCCGGGTGCGGTCATGTAGAAGAGCCGGCCGCCGTCGTAACGCCCGAAGTGGCAGTCGGCGACCGCCTCGTCGAAATCGAATCGGTCGAGTTCGCGGTAGCCGGCGAAGTCGTCGAGCGTCAGCGGTTCTGCCGGCGACAGCCTTATAAGCGGCTCGGTTGCCGCGCCGCAGGTCGTTTCGAAGGGCTTGAATCCGTTCAGCCCGCCTTCGCGCACGAGGTCGAGGTGTTCGCTGCGGATCAGGTCTTGTGCTACGAGATAGTCCATATCTATGCTGTTTTTTCTCCCAGGGTGATGATGCGGTCGCAATAGTCCAACGAACTTTCGCGGTGGGCGACGACGATGATCGTCAACTCGCGGTTAGCCTTCGACAACTCCTCGATAGCGCGGTTGATCCGCTCCTCGGTGCGGTTGTCGAGCGCCGAGGTCGCTTCGTCGAAAAAGAGGATATCGGCCTGCTTGTAGAGTGCGCGGGCGATGCCGAGCCGCTGGCGTTGCCCGCCCGAGAGCCGGCAGCCGCATTCGCCGATCGGGGTCTCCATTCCCTGCGGCAGCGTGTCGATGAACTCTTTGAGTTTGGCCGTTTCCAATGCCTGCGCCGCACGTCGGCGGTCGATCCGGTCGGGGGCGCAGCCCAGCGCCACGTTCTGCATGAAGGAGCTGTCGGCGATGAAGACGCTCTGCGAAACGTATCCGATGGTGTTCTGCCACTTGCGGAGATTCGTTTCGTCGAGCGGCCGGCCGTCGATGGTGATGCGGCCCGCCGTGGGGCGGTAGAAGCCCAGCAGGATGTTGAACAGCGTCGTCTTTCCCACGCCCGACGCACCCCGTATGCCGATGCGCTCGCCCTTGCGGATCGTGAGCGACAGATCGTGCAGTATGTCGCGGTCGGGTGCGTCGTCGAAGTGGAACGAAAGTCCTTCGATGCGGATTTCCCGCTCGAACGGCATCCGTTCCTGTGTCGTGTCGATCCCTGCGGGCGTATCGTAGAGCCGTGCGTCGCGCAGCACGTCGATCGTGTAACGGTTGTAACGCAGCGACGTCCACGCCCCCATGATGCTGCGCACCGAGGGCATGATGCGCAATGCAGCGACGGCGAAGATGCCGAACAGCAGTTTCATTTGCGTGTTGTCCGTCCCGGCGCAGAACGCCACGAGGACGGCCATGCCGACGGCCAGTCCCACTTCGGTGAACATCGGGGGAAGCGCGGCGATCGTGGCGTTGCGTTGCCGCACGCGGATGATTTCATCCATCGAGCGGTCGAAGTCGCTCAGCATCGCGGGATAGGCGCCCGCGATTTCCAGGTCGGCATAGCCGCGGAAGGTCTCGATCACGGTGCGCGACTTGCGCCGCTGCGCACGGTTCTCCTCCTCGCCGTAGCGGTTCAGGCGTTGCCGTACCAGGCAGTAGTAGAGCGCTACGGAAGGTACGAAGATCGCGAGCGTCAGCAGCGCTACGAGCGGATTGTAAATCGCCAGCGACCCGAATAGCAGGGCGAAGAGCACCGCTTCGCTGGCCATGGCGGCCACGGGCATCAGCACGCCCGTGACGAAGGTGAGGCACACGACGTTGACGTTGCGCGCCAAAACCGCCGAATTGGAGCTTTTGATGAATCCCAACCCCCGGTTGCGGTAGTCGACGTAAAGCCGGCGCGAAAGTTCCCGATAGAGGTCGTAGATGAAGTTGCGCTCGATTTTGTACAGGGCCAGATTGGCGAGGCTCTTGAACAGGATCACCGCCACGACACAGGCGCATACCGTGAGGATGAACGTGCGGTCGCTCGTGAATCCGCCGAAGTCGTAGAGCGCCGCCAGCCACCGGTTGGAGCGGATGCCTTCCGTGTCGAGGATGATGACGAGCACGGGAATCAGCACGGCCAGCCCCGCGAAGTTGAGCAATGCGCGCGTGAAGACGCTGAGCGTCACCCCTAAACTTCTCCGGCGGAACCGGTGCGGAATGATATCGAGAAACGGCGGTTTCATCGGATACAAAGATAGTGCAAGCCGAACGCAAAAGCAAACGGAGTTTGCGATTTTGCCGAGGCGCCGCCTATCTAAGCGGGGCTTGTCCTCTGCAAAGTGTGCAAGCCGAGTGCAAAAGCGAATTTGTTTGCGGTCCTACCGAGGCACCGCTTGTCTGAGCGGAAACCTATCTTCCGCAAAGTGCGTATGCCGAGTGCAGAACATTCCTGCTGATTTTGGCGCAGGCGATATCTCCGCCCTGTCTGAATCCGATCGATCCGGCGGTTCGGCGGAAACGATGCGGGCGGCAGACCGGCTCGTAGGCCCGTCGTGTTTCCCCCTCCGACTCTGCATAAAGGAGTTTCCAGACAGGAATAAGATGTAGATAACAGTGGTCTTTTTGAACATTATTCGGACTTTGCGAGGGGACGGTCTGTTGAAAAATTCGTATCTTTGCACGGTGCAATGATGTATTATAAATTCATTGGATTATGATGACACTGAAAAATTTTCTGGCGCTGACAGCCCTTTCGCTGGCATTCGGCACCGTATCGGCTCAGACCGAGGAGGCGGCCTTGCCGCGAAAGGTATCGAACGTCGAAGTGCTCGATCTCGAAGGAAAGCCCGTGACGCTTCCGTACTGGGGTGAAAAGAACCTGATGATCTTCTATGTCGATCCCGACCACCATAAGCAGAACGAGGATTTCACCGTTGAACTGGAAAAGAACCACCGTGCCGAAAGCGACAAGATCCACGGCTTCGGCGTGATGAATCTCAAAGACGCGCCGATGGTGCCCAACAGCATGGCCCGTTCGATGGCGCGCAAACGTACTGCGACCAACGGTGCGACTGTGCTCGCCGATCAGACACATGCCCTGAGCACGGCGTGGAATCTGGGCGACTGCAACAACAAGTTCGTGCTGATGTTCGTCACCAAGGAGGGCGAGTTGGTCTTCCTGCGCAAAGGGGTGCTTTCGGATGCCGACAAGGAGGCCTTTTACGAGGTGTTAGAGAACTATAAATAAATGGTATTTAGAAGGTTTCTCCCTGCCGTCGTCTGCTGTTTTCTGCTACTCTCCGCCCGTGCGCAACAGGATACGCTCTGTGTGCGCGGCGGCGATACGTTGCGTTACCGGTATACTCCGCTGTCCGCGACTGCGCCGGCTGCCGAGACGCAGCAGCAGCCGAAACGCAAGGACAATTTCTGGAGCCGGATCTTCCACGGCAACGTCGACCGCACGTTCGAGAAGAAGATCGATTTCAGTTTTATCGGCGCACCGAACTATTCCAAAGAGGCGAGCGTGGGGATCGGCGTGCTGGCGTCGGGACTCTACCGCGTGGATCGCACCGATTCGCTGACGCCTCCGTCGGACGTGTCGTTCTTCGGCAACTTCTCGTTGTCGGGCTTCTATATGTTCGGCGTGAGCGGCAACACGCTCTTCAACCACAACCGCTCGCGGGTGATCTACGAGGTGTCGTTCGGTTCGAAGCCGCTCGAATTCTGGGGCATAGGCTATGAGGCGGGGCGTTTCAACCAATCTGCCGACTACATCCGCAAACAGGTGAAGTTCGACGCCGGCTATCTGTATGAGGTGTGGAGACACCTGTATGTCGGCGGGTCGGTTCTTTTCTCCCATACGAAGGGTACGGATTTCGACGACCGGGGCATAGACTATCTCGCGGGACAGAAGCTGCACTACACCTTGTCGGGGATCGGCATGACGCTGCAATACGACTCGCGCGATTTCATCCCTGCTCCCGAGCGCGGTACCTTTTTGATGGTCAAGCAGGTTATCTACCCCAAGGGATTGGGAAACAGCGGCAAGACGCTCTACAAGACCACCGCTACGGCCGACTACTACCAGCGTCTGTGGCGCGGCGCCGTGCTGGCCACGGATATTTTCGGCGAATTCAACAGTTCGGGAATGCCGTGGTGCATGCTGGCGGAGCTGGGCGGCGGTTACCGGATGCGCGGGTATTATCTGGGACGTTATATCGACAACAACATCCTTTCTTGCCAGATCGAGTACCGTCAGCGTATCTGGCGGCGCATCGGTTGCGCCGTGTGGGGCGGTGCGGGCAATGTCTTTTCGTCGTTCGAACGTTTCCGCTGGGATCAGACGCTGCCCAACTACGGGCTGGGTCTGCGCTGGGAGTTCAAACGCCGCGTGAACGTGCGTATCGACTACGGTTTCGGCCGCAAGACCAGCGGTTTGGTTTTCAATATTAACGAAGCTTTCTGACACTCATGGAACAGACCGGCAAAGCATTCCTGCGAAGCAGTCGTCACGCTGCGTTACTGGCGCTCTGTTATTTTGCGGCCGTGATGATACCGAACTGCATCCTGTTTTTTACGGAGCCCTATTCGATCTGGTCGAAGGCAGCACTGCTGACGCTGCCGGCCGGAGGCTATCTGCTGTGGAGCGTCGCATTCCGTCGTTCGGGAATCGCCGTGTGGCTGAGTTTTCCGGTGATCTTTTTCTGCGCCCTGCAAATCGTGCTGCTCTACCTGTTCGGGAATTCGGTCGCGGCGACCGATATGTTCATCAATATCGTCACGACCAACCCCGGCGAGGCGACGGAGTTGCTGAGCAACATCTATCCCTCGGTGATTCTGGTCTGTGTCATCTATCTTCCGCTGTTATGGACGGCAACCGTGCATGTGCGGCGTAAGGTCGACTTTTCGCCTCGTTTCCGCCGCCGGACGGCCGTGGTCGGAGGCGTGTTGGCGCTCGTCGGGGCGGGATTGCTGATTCCGGCCTATCAAACGAAACGGCATGTGCTCCGCAACGAGATCTTTCCGGTCAACGTGGCCTATAACGTCGTGCTCTGTGCGCGCGAATACGTCAAGATCGAGAATTACGACCGCACGTCGGCGGGTTTCCGCTATCATGCCCGCCGTACGGCGAAGGCCGACAAGCGGGAGATCTACGTCTATGTGATCGGCGAAGCGTCGCGTGCCGCCAATTGGGAGCTGTACGGTTATGACCGCCCCACGAATCCCCGCTTGAAGGCATTGGGAGACGAGATCGTCGTGTTCCGCAACATGCTTACGCAGAGCAATACCACGCACAAGAGCGTGCCGATGATCCTCTCGTCTGTCCGGACGAACGAACACGACGAACTCTTCCGTCGCAAGGGACTGCCCGCGCTCTTCAACGAAGCGGGCTTCCGCACGTGGTTTCTTTCGAACCAGTCGCCGCAGGGGGCGATGATCGACAAATTGGCGCGCGATGCCGACAGCCTTATCTATATGGGGCATCCGCGTTACGACATGCAGCTGCTCGACACGATGAAACGCATCGTCGAGGCCGATACGGAGAACGACCTGCTCTTCATCCTGCATTGTTACGGGTCGCATTTCAGCTATCACCAGCGTTATCCGCGCGAGGCAGCCTACTTTCTGCCCGACGACGACGTGGCCATCGAACGGCAGCACAAGCAGAAGATCTGGAACGCTTACGACAATTCGATCCGTTATACCGACACCTTTCTGTCGTCGGTGATCGGGTATCTCGCATCGCTCGATGCGTGCAGCGCATTGCTTTACAGCGCCGACCACGGCGAGGACATGCTCGACGACGATCGGGAACGTTTCCTACACGCCTCGCCTACGACGACCTGCTGGCAGCTGCACGTCGCTTCGCTGGCGTGGTTTTCGGAGGATTACAAGCGGGTGTTTCCCCAACAGGCGGCCGCTGCCGCCAGCCATGAAAACGCTCCGGCGACGACACATGCGCTTTTTCAGACCATCGCCGACATCGCCCGTATCGAGGCAGATTACGTTTACAGGGAGGCGTCGCTGGCAAGCCCCTCCTACGATACGACGGTGCGGCGCTGTTACCTCAACGATCACAACCGTGCCGTACCGTTCCGTGCGACGGGACTCAACGGGACCGACCTTGCCTATTTCCGTCGGCGGGGTATCGAATTGTAGCGGGGTTCGGTCGGGGTTGCACGCGGAGCGGAACCGCCGGTGCTGAGGCGAGACCGTGCATCCGTGGCGGAATAATCCGTGAAAAGGAATAACGAAACAATAAGGGCTGTCCCGATGGGACAGCCCTTATTCGTTGCAGGTTCCAAACTTATTTGGCAGCCTCGACCGAAGCCTTGCGGAATTCCTTCATCAGCTTCATGATTTCCAGCGCAGCCTTGCGTGCGCGGGTGCCGGCGGCTTTGTTGTTTTTAGATACCTGAGCCTCTGCGTTCTCAGCGAAAAGAGCGTACTGGGCTTTGATTTGCTCAACTAATTTTTCCATAATCGTAAATTTTGGGTTGTTTATCGTTTGCAAATATAGGAAATATCTCGAATTGAGAAAATATTTTTATAAAAAAAATACGCTTGAAGCGCTATTTCACGGTGTTTTAGGAGATTCAAGACCGAATACCGGTATGTTTTTTGCCTTCTTTCAGGAAAAAATCATGGCTCTCAATGGACAAAATCGGAACACTCCTTTGCGCCCTTGCGGCGTTGCTGGCAGGCGGTTGCCGCGGCCGGCATACAACCGGAGCGCAGCCCTCCCTGCGCGTCGAGGTGATCGAAGCGGCGACGGACACCGTCCCCAACCGCATGAGCTTCGTGAGCAGTGTCGAAAGCAATTTCGACGCACTGATCGAACCCCGTGTCAACGGCTATCTCGTGAACAAGTATTTCAGCAGCGGTATGCCGGTTCGAAAGGGGCAGCTGCTCTTTACGATCGACCCCAACCTGCTCTCCACCACCCTGCTTTCGGCCGAAGCTTCGCTCGAATCGGCGCGTGCGCAGGAGGTCTCGGCCCGCAACAACTACGAACGCGCCGTGCCGCTGGCGCGTATCGACGCCATCAGTCAGACGCAGCTCGACCAGTATACGGCCGAATACGTCGCCGCGCAGGCTGCCGTGCGTTCGGCCGAGCAGCAGGTGCGCAACGCACGGTTGCAGGTGGGCTATACCCGTATCTATGCTCCGATCGACGGCATCATCGCTTCGAGCAACGCCCATACGGGCGATTACGTGGGGGTGGGTACCCAATTTTCGGTGCTGACGACCATTTCGAACATCGATACCGTTGCGGTCGATGTCGCCATTCCGATGGCGCAGTATCTCCGTTATGCGGGAACGCGCCCGTCGATCTATGAAAACGACGGTCTGCTCTCGGACATCACCCTCTCGCTGGCCGACGGCGTGGTCTATCCCTCGAAGGGGTGGTACAGCTATACGCAGAAAGACATATCGAGTTCGATGGGAACCATCGTGCTGGTGGTCAAATTCGCCAATCCGGACTATACGCTCAAACCCGGACAGTTCGCCCGCGTGACGGCCAACGTCGGACCGTCGCTGCCCTACGTCGTCGTACCGCAGCGTGCCGTGACGCAGATGCAGGATCTCAGTTCGGTCTGGGTCGTCGGGCGCGACAGCACGGCCGAATACCGGCGTGTGACGCTCGGCCGTATTGCCGGCGACCGGTGGTGCATCCTGTCGGGCGTCGAGCCGGGCGAATGGGTCGTTACGGCCGGTATTCAGAAGTTGCACAACGGTCAGAAGGTTATTCCGACCCCGATCAATACGAATAAATAGCCTATGGAACGATTTTTCGTCAGCCGGCCGATCTTCGCCATCTGCATCGCCCTGGCGATCGTGTTGTTGGGCGCGATTTCGATTTTCGATCTTTCGATCGAACAGTATCCCGACATTACGCCTCCCGTCGTGGAAGTGACCGCCAGTTACAGCGGAGCCGACGCGGAGACGGTCAACGACGCCGTGGCCACGCCCGTGGCGCAGAGCGTGATGGGCGTGAGCGACATGCTCTACCTGCAGACCACCAGCGCCAACGACGGTTCGATGGTCATGCAGGTGACCTTCGACATAGGCTCCGCCCCCGACCTGGACGCCATCTTCACGCAGAACAACGTCTCTTCGGCCACCGCACAGCTCCCGGCGACGGTCACCAAGCAGGGCGTCACCACGCGCAAGACCATGACCGGCTTCCTGCTGGTCTTCTCGCTGCACAGCGACGGACGCTACGACGCCGAGTTCCTCTCCAACTACGCTTACATCAACCTCCAGAACGAGTTGCTCAAGATCGACGGCGTAGGCAAAGTGTCGATCATGGGCGCCGGCGAGTACGCCATGCGCGTATGGCTCAAGCCCGACGTGCTGAAATACTACGGCATCCCGGTTTCGGCCGTCACCGCGGCCATCGAGAACCAGGGAGGCATCTACCCCGCCGGGCAGTTCGGGGCCGAACCCGCGCCCGACGGCACCACCTATACTTATACGGTGACCATGCCGCCGCAGATCACCACCCCCGCGCAGTTCGGCGACATCGTGGTCGTCACGACTTCGGAAGGCCAGCAGATCCGGCTGTGCGATGTGGCCGAGGTTTCGCTCGGCAGCCAGAGCTACGGCGTGAGCTCGCTCTTCGAGGGCAAGCCCACGGCCATGATCGTCGTCTACCAGCAGCCCGGCAGCAACGCCGTGGAGGTGGGCAAGAAGGTCAGGGCGGCGATGGCACGGCTCGAAAAACGCATGCCCGACGGCATTGCGGCCACTACGATCGTCGACACCACGACCAGCATCGACGCCGGCATCAGCGACATCTTCACCACGCTCATCATAGCCCTCGTGCTGGTGATCTGCATTATCTACCTCTTCATTCAGGACTGGCGCGCCACGGTCATTCCGCTGGTCGCCATCCCCGTGTCGCTGGTCGGCGCCTTCGCGCTCTTTCCGCTGCTGGGGTTCTCGATCAACATCATTTCGCTGCTGGGACTGGTGCTGGCGATCGGTCTGGTGGTGGACGACGCCATCGTGGTCGTGGAGGCCGCGC
>OGXT01003075.1_pt1 | contig 12112 bp, 10 predicted proteins | sample 1576361 | NCBI WGS metagenome assembly OGXT01 (sample SAMEA3541514, study PRJEB24748) | human gut metagenome | biome: human gut; feature: human-associated habitat; material: faeces | place: China | collected 2012 | reverse complement strand
TTGGCTACGCCTTACATACAGCTCGATGCGCGGATATTGGAGTATGAAAAAACAGCGCTTTCTCGCCGAATTTCCCGCTCGGCTGCACACTCGATCGCACACTTTCTTCAGCGCGTTCAACACTTTCAGCATTCGAAATATTGGAAATATCCGATTTCTTCATCTCTCCCCTACCATCGCACTTTCTTCATCTTGCGATAATTGCGATAGTTGCGATAGTACATTCCCGCACATTTCAGCACCGCAAACCCGGCACATTGCGAGAAAGCAAGAAGAGAAAAAGCCCCCTCCCATGCCAAGATTTGCCCAACGTTACATGCACCCGTTTGCACGCGCACATTGCTTCGGATTCGGTATGCGATGCCCGCGCACGAGCAGCCTGCGCGAGTTCACCCTACCCCCCAGCCCACAACCGTACGGCCGTACTTTTCCAGCCATACCGACAAAAGTCATATTATGGCACACACTTTTCCGGTCATACTAGTAAAAGTCGTATCTCAGAGCACACTTTTAAAGGTATACTAGTGAAAGTCGCATTAGAATACATACTTTTCCGGATACACTAGCAAAAGTTGAACATCATGAAACTTAAACCCAGGCCGCAGTACCTCAGCAAACTCGTCGCGGCGCAAGACAACAGCCTCATCAAAGTCATCACGGGCATGCGCCGCTGCGGAAAATCATCACTACTCACACTCTTCCGACAGCATCTTCTGCAGCAGGGCATCGCCGAAGACCACATCATCATGATGAACCTGGAATCGTTCCAATACTCGTCATTCACCTTCGAAGACCTGCACAACGCGATCGCCGACCGTATGCAGCAAGACGACCACTATTATCTGCTGCTCGACGAGGTGCAACTGGTGGACAAGTGGGAGCGAGCCGTGAACGCGCTCCACACGGATGCCGACGTGGACATCACCATCACTGGATCGAACGCCTACCTGCTTTCCAGCCAGCTGGCAACGCTGCTTTCCGGCAGATACATGGAGATCAATGTATTTCCGCTTTCTTTCGCGGAATTCATGGCGTACGCCGATCTGACCGACGAGAACGCGGCCTTCGAAAGGTACACAAGATATGGAGGATTGCCGCCGGTCGTGAATCAAGGCACCGATCAAAACCTGGCATACACCGTGCTTTCCGGAATTTACAACACTATTTTGGTGCGAGATATTTCGCAATTTCTGCAAGTAAGAAATCCACTAGTTTTCAACGATGTCGCACGATATTTGGCAGATACCGCAGGATCTCCAGTCTCAACTTCGAAGATAGAAAATCGATTGAGAAGCGCGCATCGACCAGCTTCAAATGAGACCATCGAACGATATATTAGTGGACTTCTCAATGCTTTTCTTTTCTACAATGCGCAACGAATTAACGTTAAAGGTGGCGCATATTTACAAGGATTAGCTAAGTATTATCCAGCAGATTTAGGAATTCGCAATATGCTGCTCGGATATTCCATAGAAGATTTCGGATTTCTTCTGGAAAATGCCGTACATAATGAGCTTAAGATTCGCGGATATCAGATTCGCGTCGGGAAAATCGGTAAAGCTGAAATTGATTTTGTTGCGACTCGGAAACATGCAGATCTTACGGAAGAGAAACTGTATATCCAGGTGAGCGCCAGCATATTGGACGAGCACACTCGCGAGCGCGAACTGTCACCACTGCTGAATGCACGCGATTTGTCTGCGAAAAGAATGGTGCTGACGCTAGATCGTTTCGGACTCGGCAAAAGCGACGGCGTGACCGTTGCCAACGCAATCGACTGGATGCTCGGAAAGTAACGCCATTCCAAGACTTCCTTACGTTCACACAATTCAAGTCCTCCGTCTGCACAAGTCGGATTTGGGAGCGATTCCGGGGTGATGCAGACGCGGAACGGGATTCGCGCAGACGGCGACAACAGACAGCAGCGGGCTGCATATGCAAATACCCCTGCACTAGTACCGTGAATCAAAAATGGCAAGTACGAGGGTATTTGGAGCAACAACGCCCTCTCAATCTGTTTTTTATTATACTGCAAACGTTGTCAAAACCCATGCACCACGCAGGCTTATGCGTTCAGCACGTAATCCAGCAATCCCTCATAATCGGCGCCGGTAAACGAACGCACCGCATAGCTCGACGTTTCCGGATCATCTGCCGGCGAAATCTCCGTGCGGAAATACACGCCGTCAATGCCCGCGGTGCGAGCGCCAACAATATCGTTCTGCTCGTCATTGCCCACCATCAGCGCATGCTTGGCGGTCACGAATTCGCGGTCGAGCGCCAGCATGTACAAGTCGCGCGCGGGCTTGCGGATCTTCTCCTCGCTGGAGATGATCACATCGTCAAGCACGCCGGCAAGTCCCGTCATTTCCAGTTCGGCACGGGCGTAGCAGGATTGCGCGTTGCTCAGCAGCGCGGCCGCGACCCAGTCGACGTTGCCATTGTGCGCATAGGAAATCACACCGGAAATCGACGTCGGTACGATCGCCAGCATAGAGGTCGCCGCCGCATGGCGTTGCGACAGTCCGAGCCACACCAGTGCGGGCACGATCACCGTACCGCCGCCGATGCCGAACATGCCGGACAACAGGCCGACGATCATGCCGACAATCACCAGCACCATCATGCCGTGAGGCGATTCATCCAGCCCACTCGGATTCGGCCCGAATAGGCGATCCTGCCCATCATTTTCAGTCATATCGTCCCCATGACGCAACCCTCCTTCCATCTTCCGCTATCACGCCCGATGTTGCTGCAGTCGCACGCAGAGGATAATGGCCATCTACTATTGGGCATGTCCGAAGCCACTATTGCTCCCAAAAAGAGCGTCTACTTGTATCGGCAAAGTCTCGACACATGTCGCAATACGGCAACAAAAAATACGCCAACACGCATAAACCCTCCGACTTTGACAGTAGCGAACCGGTTCGATACAATCAATCTCGGACCGGTTCGACACAGACGATGACCGTCTGCAAGAATCAGGCCACGGTCAGATTGTATCAGGCAAGAGAGGGCCCGCATATGACCTTGACAAGTGATTTCCGACGAAGGAAGGTCGCAAGGAGGAAAGGAAACCCCATGAAGAATCTCACGAAAGGCATCGCCGCTGTCGGCGCGTTGGCCATGTTGACGGGCGTCGGCGCCTGCGGTTCCAACACCGCGGACGACAAAGGACATGTCTATTTCCTGAACAACAAGCCGGAAGTTGTCAATCAGTGGAACGAACTCGCCGAAATGTACACCAAGCAAACCGGCGTGAAAGTGGATATTCAGAGCGCCACCTCCGGCAGCTACGAGTCCACTCTGTCGTCCGAACTCGCTAAGAACAACGCCCCGACCATGTTCGGTATCGGCGGCTTCGATCAGTATGCCAAATATAAGGACTACCTCGAACCTTTGCAGGATACTGAGGCTTACAAGCTTCTCAACGATCAGGGCAAGCAGATGGCCCACAAGGACGGCGACAACGTGTACGGCCTGCCATATGCCGCCGAATGGTTCGGTATCATCGTCAACAAGAAGCTCATCAACGAGTATGCCAAAAAGGACTACGCCGTCATCAAGTCCTTCGACGACATCAAGGACTACAACACTTTGAAGAAGGTCGCCGACAGCATGCAACAGCATAAGGATGATTTGGGTATCGACGGCGCGTTCTCCACGCCGGGTCTGGACTCATCCAACTACTACCGATATGCTTCGCATATGACTCAGGTGCCAGTCGCCTACGAGTACATTGACGAGGGCGTGGACTTCGAGAAGGAACTCAAGGGCACCTATCTCGATAACTACAAGAATCTGTGGGATCTCGAGATGAAGGACAACCCGACCGAAAACACCATGCTTGGCTCGGTGAATTATGAGGACTCCACCGCCGAGTTCTCCGCCGGCAAGGTCGCTTTCTACCCGAATGGTGTATGGGCCTATAGCCAGATCAAAGGCAACGAAGTTGCCGATGAAGACTTGGCCATGCTGCCGTACTACATGGGTTTCCCGAATGAGAGCAAGTACGCCGCGAACTCCATCTATGACATCTCCTGGTCTGTGAACAAGAACGCTTCCGACAAGGACAAGAAGGCCACTGAGGATTTCATCAAGTGGATGGTCTCCGACGAGGATGCCAAGAAGATTCTCTCCAAGGATATGGGCTTCGCCGTTCCGTTCACCACCTTTGACTCCGAGGATTTCCAGCCTGACAACCCGCTGACCAAGTCCGCGCTCAAGCTTGAGTCCGATGGCCTCACTCCAATTCATGGCGCCTATATTCCGGGACAGGCATGGGCTGACGGCGTGGCCAATGCACTGCTCGAGTACGCTCAGGGCACCGGTGACTGGAATGGCGTGAAGAAGGCATATCTGGACGATTGGACCAGCGCCTGGAATGATTATGAAAACAACTTCGGCATGCTTCCGCCAGCCCACAAGTGATTCGCCTATGGGCCGCGGTGAATCGCATAACGCCATTTTCACCTGGTCCATAACGGCATGACCACAGTCTCCATCGGCTTTCTCGCTCGCCGATGGAGACTTTCTCATATTCAAAAAACAAACAACGTCTGTGACCGAAGCTGATACGCACAGATATGAATGTATCGCGCAAACAGACGCAGCATACGCCATGAAAGGAACGAACATGACACTAGAATCCTTGACCAAGATACGGCACGAATCAAGCCGCGCAGTCAACGCGGAAAACCCGACCGGCGAACCGGGCAAAGGCGGCATAGCGGCCAGTGAGCTTGGCCCAAGTCGCAAAGGCAGCCCTTGCCTACGTAACATACCCGTCGGCGCAACGGCGACTCTTGCTGATATCACCGGCCCCGGCTGCATTCGACACATCTGGATAACCGTTGACGAGAAGACCACCGATGCCGATTGTTTTGTACTGCGGGACCTTGTGCTGCGCTTCTATTGGGATGACGAGGAGGAACCAAGTGTGGAGTGTCCGCTTGGTGACTTCTTTTGCTGCGGATTCGGCCGTGCGTGCCTAGTAAATTCCATGCCTGTCGCCGTAGTGCCGAACCGCGGTTTCAACATGTACTTTTCGATGCCGTTCGGCGCACGCGCACGCATCACGCTCGAAAACCAACACAAGAACGCCATCAGCGCATTTTTCTACCAGATTGACTACACCGTGAATGACGAGCCGTTCGACGATGACATTGCCTATTTCCACGCACAATGGCGGCGCCAGCGCCTTACTGAAAAGGGGAGAGACTATGTGGTGCTTGATGGCGTGAAAGGTGAAGGGCATTATGTAGGTACCTACCTGGCACTGACCACGCTTGAGCGCTACTGGTGGGGTGAAGGCGAATTCAAATTCTACATCGATGACGATGAAGAGTACCCCACGATCTGCGGCACCGGCACCGAGGACTATTTCGGAGGCTCTTGGAGCTTCGCCAAGCAGGTCAATGGCAAGACCGTGGAGCAAAACTACTGCACACCGTATCTCGGATACCCGTATTACTCTTCACACGACGAGCTGATTCACAACGATTATCACAATGATGATTGCCCCCCGATGCGTGGCTTCTACCGTTGGCACATCCCCGATCCGATTCGTTTCCGTTCCAACCTGAAGGTGACCGTTCAGCAAATCGGTGTTGGTCACCGCGGATTCTTCGAACGTCAGGATGATGTGGCATCAGTTGCCTACTGGTACCAGAAGGGGCCACACGCTCCATTTCCGCAACTACCTAGCGCCGAGGAACGTTGGCCGCGCTGACGTCATCCATAAGTAGCTCACCTCAAGCCGCATCCCTTGTCTCTCAGGGGATGCGGCTTTTTGCTACAGTCAATCGTTTGATGTACAACTTTTTTAGCAAACGCTTGCATAGTGTGTCGCCTAATTTTATGCCTAAAAATGGCAGCAAATAGCGGATTGCCCGGTATTGCAACGTGATAAATCAACAAAATACTGCCATCGTTTGCAAAAAAGATGAAAGTGATGCATAATAGGGGCATCGGCAGAAAGCAGCACTATCTCAGTGCACATATCCAACGGGGACGTTGGACCCGATGCAGAAAAGGAAGGTTCGAAGATGAATCGTAAATTGAAGTCCGCACTAGCCCTCATTGCGGTCACCGCCATGTCTGTCACGACATTTGCCGCTTGTGGCAGCTCATCGAGCTCTGATTCAAGCAAGGGCAAGGTATACTACCTCAATTTCAAACCAGAAGCCGCCGACGAGTGGGCCGATTTGGCTGCGGAGTACACTAAGGAAACCGGTGTCGAGGTCAACGTTCAGACCGCGGCCTCCAATACCTATGAGCAGCAGCTCAAGAGCGAGATGGCTAAGTCCGAGGCACCGACCCTGTTCCAAGTCAACGGTCCGGTCGGTTACGCCAACTGGAAGAACTACACTGCTGACATGTCCGGCACAGAGGTATACAAGCAACTGCAGAATCAAGATGTTGCCCTCAAGGATGGCGACAAGGTCGTTGGCGTACCGTACGTCATGGAGACTTATGGTCTAATCTACAACAAAGACATCCTTAACAAATACTTCAGCACTTCCGGCGCCAAGGCCAAGTCCATCAAAGACATCAACTCCTTTAGTAAGCTGAAGGCCGTTGCTGACGACATGCAGTCCAAGAAGGATGAACTCGGCATTAAGGGCGCCTTCACCTCTGCTGGTTTCGACTCCAGCTCCGATTGGCGTTTCAAGACCCATCTAGCCAACCTGCCTCTTTACTATGAGTTCAAAGATGACAACATCACTGAACAGCCGGCCACTATCAAGGGAACCTATCTGCCGGAGTACAAGAACATCTTTGACCTGTACATCACCGATTCCACCACCGAGCCGTCCCAACTAAGCTCCAAGACTGGTGACGACGCCAATTCCGAATTCGCACTCGGCGAGGCCGCTTTCTATCAAAACGGCACTTGGGCATGGTCCGATTTGCAGAAAGCCGGCATGGAGGCCGATTCCGTTGGTATGATGCCAATCTACATCGGCGCCAAGGGCGAGGAGAACCAAGGTCTGGCAACCGGCTCCGAGAATTACTGGTGCATTAATTCGAAAGCATCCAAGGCCAATCAGAAAGCGACCGCCGACTTCCTGAAGTGGGTCATCACCTCCGATAAGGGCAAAGAAGCGCTGTCTCAGAAGATGGGCTTCACCACCCCGTTCAAGACCTTCTCCAGCGTCAAATCCGACAACCCGCTGGTCACTGACGCCATGGACGACCAAAAGTCCGGTACCACCGCAGTGTCTTGGAACTTCACCATGATGCCGTCCGAACAATGGAAGAACGACCTCGGCTCCGCTTTGCTCGAGTATGCCCAAGGCACCGGCAATTGGGATGGCGTCAAGTCCGCGTTCGTGGATGGCTGGGCCAAGGAATATGCCAACGCCCACAAGTGACCGCAATTGACTTCACTGTCTGATTCTCTCCTTATAGAAAACCGCTCCGGAACCAACCGGAGCGGTTTTCTATGTATCGGTAAGCGATTAGCCCTTATCCAAGGACACTCGCGAAGTGCTGGAGCGAACGATCAGTTGCGCCGGAAACGTCTGAAACGGCATACCCGTGGTCTTGCGATTGATCAAGTCAAGAGTCTTACAAGCCGCCTCGTGTGCCATGCCAATCGGATCCTGGCGAATCGTGGTCAAGCCGATATCGTGCGCATAGAAGCTGTCGTCATAGCCGATGACGGAAATATCAGACGGAATACGGTAGCCACAACGCACAAGCTGATAAATCAGTGGAATCGCGATGCCGTCCTCCTGACAAGCGATGGCGGTTGGCATTTGCGGCAAGCTCAGCAACTCGGAGACAATCGTGCTAATGCGGTCCTCACTTTCCTGCGCAACCAACGTAGTTGGCGTGACACCCTGTTCCAGACAGGCCTTGACGAAGGAGTCATAACGTTGCTGCACACTGAAGTGCAAGGAAACCTCACGCGACGTACGTACGTAGACAATGTTGCGATGCCCCAGCCCGATAAGATGGCGCGCAACCAGACGCGAACCTTGATCATCGTCTATCCCCACGGCCGCAGTGAAACCGTATTCTCTTGGATTCACACAGTTGATGCCGATAATTGGTACGCCGGTGCTGGCCAGCTGTGCGCTTTCCTGCGCATCGACATCGATGGAAGCAACGATCACCGCGTCGGCATTGCGACGAACCGGCAGCATATCAAAGAACTCACGGCGTTCCTCGATACTGGAGATCTGGAAGATCGATAAATCATAGCCGTCTGCGTGCAAAACCTGGTTCAACCCTTCGATGACGGAAGCGCTGAACCATAGTCGGATATGGTCGCTCATCAGCAAGGCGACACGCAATGCTTTGCCGGACTTGAGCGCAGTGGCCGAACGGGAGATGGAGAAACTCATCTCGTCGGCGATGCGCAACACCCTGGACCGTGTCGCCTCAGATACGAGCTCAGGTCGGGTGAATGATCTGGACACCGTGGAAACCGACACCTTTGCCGCTTTGGCAACGTCTTGAATATTGACTGACATGCACAACTCCTTTATGGCAGTAGATACTACAAGACACAACGTGTTTTGCAAAAAATATCCAAACGTTTGCAACGACACGACAATACGTATTTCTTGCTTATTTCCAAGGGTATCCGTATACTGATAACTGTTCACATTTGATAAATGAATTGACGTTGCATGAAAATCATGACAACGTTTGACTTTTATTTATCTGTGAAGTAGGGTATTCTCGAACCGGTTCGAACCCGACGTTGCGGTCACGGTCGAACTGTCGTTGAATCACTCGAGGGGTGTTCCCCGGGTGTACCCAAGGAGGAGAAAGTGGGCATGAAATGATTACGATGTCCGGCAAGGCAATTCGCAGGTGGTGGGCGCTGTTTGCGCTACCCACGTTCGCGGCTTTCGTCATTGGTTTCCTGGTGCCGTTCGCCATGGGCGTGTACCTGTCGTTCTGCAAGTTCAGCACGGTCACTGACGCCACGTTCGTGGGCGTGTCGAACTACCAAAACATAATCACGGATCCGGAGTTCCTGCACGCGCTGGTGTACACGGTCCTGTTCACGATTGTGACAACCGTGGTGATCAACGTAGTCGCGTTCGCCATTGCGTACATGCTGACCAAGGCCATCAAGGGCTCCACGCTGTTCCGTTCGGTGTTCTTCATGCCGAACCTAATCGGCGGCATCATCTTGGGCTATATCTGGCTACTGCTGCTCAACGGCGTACTGGCGCACTGGGGTCGTTCGATCACATTCTCGGGCGTGTACGGCTTCTGGGGCATGGTTCTGCTGACCTGCTGGCAGCAAATCGGTTACATGATGATCATCTACATCGCGGGTCTGCAGGGCCTGCCCGGCGATGTGATCGAGGCTGCCGCGGTTGACGGCGCGAACTCCCGCCAGACGCTGTTCAACGTGACGATTCCATTGATGATGCCGTCAATCACAGTGTGCACATTCTTGACGGTGACCAACGGCTTCAAGATGTTCGACCAGAACCTCGCCCTGACCAATGGCGCCCCGTCAAATAGCTCCGAGCTCTTGGCTCTGAACATCTACCGCACGTTCTACGGACGCGCCGGCTTCGAGGGCGTGGGCCAGGCCAAGGCCGTGGTGTTCTTCATCATCGTGGCCGTGATTGCCCTCATCCAGAACAAGCTCACCACCAGCAAGGAGGTCCAAGCATGAGCGACAAGGTCAAGCATCCTGTATTCTGGACGGTTTTCCTTTCCATCGTCTCGCTGGCATGGGTCTATCCAATCGTGCTGGTGCTGATCAATAGCTTCAAGCAGAAGGCTTACATCTCGCGCAACGCATTCTCCCTGCCCACCGGCAAGGCCTTCGTGGGACTGGAGAACTACATCAGAGGCATCGAGCGCACGAACCTAATCAGCAGTTTTGGCTGGACCGTAGTCGTCACGGTCGGCGCGGTCCTGCTGATCATCGTGTGCACGTCGATGTGCGCTTGGTGGATTGTACGTACGAACAACTGGGCTGCGCGCCTGCTGTACACACTGTTCCTGTTTAACATGATTGTTCCGTTCCAGATGGTCATGTTCACGCTTTCCAAGCTCGCCGACATGATGGGCCTGAACACCCCATGGGGCCTGTGGATTGTGTATCTAGGCTTCGGTGCGGGCTTAGCCGTGTTCATCTTCACTGGCGTGGTCAAGGGCATCCCGTCCGAACTCGAGGAGTCTGCGATGATCGACGGCGCGTCGGTACCGAGAATCTTCTTCCAAATCGTACTGCCTATCATGCGCCCGAGCCTGATTTCAGTGGCGATCCTGCAGACGATGTGGATCTGGAATGACTTCCTGCTGCCGTACCTGACGTTGGACATGCGCCGTTTCAAGACGATGTCGATTGCGATTCAGTACCTCAAGGGTGGTTATGGATCAGTGGACATGGGCGCCATGATGGCCTGCTTGGTGGTGGCGATTGTGCCGATCATCATATTCTACCTGTGCTGCCAGAAGTACATCATCAAGGGCGTGATGGCCGGCGCTGTCAAAGGCTGATTAACTTCATCGCATGAGGGGTGCTGTCGGAATTTTCGTCGGCACCCCTTTTCTTCATATCCGCAGAACACGCACGTCAACCGTTGCAAACACTTATGTTAACGTGTCTCTAGCAGTTGTCATGACAGCAATGTCGTTCGTCAGTGGAGGATTCTCTATGAAAGCGAGCATCCAAGCCGTGGCCGCCGAAGCGGGAGTATCGATTTCGACCGTCTCTCGCACATTCGCCAAACCGAATCTGGTGCTGCCGGAGACTCGCAGCAAAGTGATGGCAGCCGCGGAAAAACTTGACTACCGCATCTCCCGCTCAGCGGCCGCACTGAAAACCGGTCAATCGTTCCGCGTCGCGCTGTTGATGAGCGATTCGATTTCGACTTGGTTCAATTCCAATACCTATGCCGGATTGGATTCCGTGCTGCACCCGGCCGGATATGACATTTCCATCTTCGAGATGGCCGACGCGCACGACCGCCATGAGTTCTTCGCAACGTTGCCGGTACGCCGCAACGTCGACGCGGTCATCGTAAACTCCTTCAACATCGTGCCCGAAGAGGTCGAAAAACTTTCGAACATGAAGGTACCGATCGTCGGCATCAACATTCCATCAATCAACGGATTCAATGCCACGGTGAGTATCGACGACCGTCAGGCCATGCATGTTGCTGTGAAGCACTTGTTCTCCATGGGCCACCGACGTATCGCTTATGCGTACGAGACATCAAATGACAATAACCAGAACATGGTCTTCAGCGCAGAAGCGCGTCTGCATGGGCTGATGGAAACTGCCGAAGAGCGAAAGATGACGGTGGAACGCATCGCAATCCGCAACTATGAAGACGCCACCAACACTATTCTCAATTCATTGCTGACCATGGACCCCGCCCCCACCGCACTGTATTGCGAAAGTGACGAGCTGGCATTGCCTGTCATCTATAAGTTGTGCCAGTACGGGCACGCCGTCCCTCAAGAGCTCTCGGTCATCGGATTCGACGACGTACCACTTGCCGCAAAGATCGGCCTGACCACGTTGCATCAGGATCCGTTCAACATGGGCGAAAACGCCGCACGTAAGATGCTGAGTGTCATGTCCGGAAAAACACCGAAACCGCTGCATGAAACACTACAGGCACAACTCATGATGCGTGAAACCACCGCATTCATCGACTGACCAAGCCACTACTACCTCGCCAAAGGGTTCTCTATGGCACATATGCTGTAACTGACTGCCCAACCGGCTATGAATCCGAAATCACCATTCAGAGTGACCTTGGCGCATCGGCATCATCATCGAATCTCTAATTCTGTCCGGAATGGCAGGAAGATGGCATTTTCGAAAACCACGACACGCAGATAGTCATGACATCACGACCGGAATCCGACCAGCAATTCACCAAGACCCTGCAGGATGACCTACTCATCATCGACACTCCGGCCCTTCAGCCTGCCTATGGTATGCGCCCCCTCAGCAAAGAAGGTTTGAGTGTAGTGGTTAAAGGCCCTGCACCAAGCCAGATGAACACATACGCATTACAGTGAGGTTCAGCGTGGCAAATCTGCGCGGTACCGGTGAAGCTCAACCTGACTAGTCCTATATCGTAATGCGCAAACGGGGCTTGGCGGATAAACC
>OGXT01003071.1_pt1 | contig 12130 bp, 8 predicted proteins | sample 1576361 | NCBI WGS metagenome assembly OGXT01 (sample SAMEA3541514, study PRJEB24748) | human gut metagenome | biome: human gut; feature: human-associated habitat; material: faeces | place: China | collected 2012 | reverse complement strand
GCTGCAGGGGCAGCATGCCCCAGTTGATCAGGTTGGAGCGGTAACGCTTGGTGGCGTACTCGCAGGCAAAGTTGGCTGCGCCGCCCAGCACGCGCTGGCAGCTGGCGGCCTGCTCGCGGGCGGAGCCGTCACCGGGCTTGTTGGCGAAAATGGCCGAGCCGATGTTGGTATCTGCCGCATCGGGCGTGTAGCCCAGCTTCTTCAAATCATCGTAGACACGCGCGATCTCAGCGGGCAGGGCGCCTGCGCGGCGCTCTGCGTCCAGCGCCTTGACGGCCTTGGCGTTCGGCACATAGGCCGGGTCCTTGCGGGAGAGGGTGAACTCCGCCAGACGCAGCGGGTTCGACCGGAAGGACGATGTCTCGCCCGAGGGGATCAGCTCATCAGTCGTGGTGACAGGGTCGGTGATGTAGCTGACGATCTTGACAAGCAAATCCTCGGTCAGGGCAGGCTGCTCGGGCCAGTCCTTGATGTTCGGGCCGAATTTCAGCGCGTACTCCGGCTCGGGGCGGCCCCAGCCGTTATAGACGCGCTTATCGTAGACACCCTGCTCAAAGTGGTATTCGGGCAGGGTGTACTCTGCATCGGTCAGCTCGCTGGCGGCGGTCAAGTAGCCGCCGTTGGCGGCGGTGGCCGCAATGGAGCGGGCATCCATCAGCGCCACAGCGCTGATCTGACCCTCGCCGGGTTTCGAGCCTTCACGGTTGGGGAAGTTGCGGGTCGTGTGGCGGATTGAGAATTCGCCGTTGGCGGGGGTATCGCCCGCGCCGAAGCAGGGGCCGCAGAAGCACTCGCGGAAGATGCCGCCGGCGGAAACAATATCGGCCACTGCGCCGTTTTTGACCAGCTCCAGATAGGTCGGCATACTGTCGGGGTAGACACTGAGCTTAAACTCGCCGTTGCCGCAGCTTTTACCGCGGATAATATCCGCGACCGCGCAGATATTTTCATAGGTGCCGCCGGAGCAGCCGGCCACAACGCCCTGATCCACATAGATGCGGCCATCCTCGCAAATCTTACCGACGAGGTCCATCTCGACCTTGCCGCCCAGCTGCTTGTTGGCCTGCATCTGTGCAGCCTGCAGGATCTCCTTTGCGTTGGCCTTCAGCTCGCGGATCGGGTAGGCGTAGCTGGGGTGCATCGGCAGCGCGATCATGCACTCAACGGTGGACAGATCCAGTTCAATGCAGCCGTCATAGTAGGCCACATCGGCGGGTTTCAATTCTTTGTAGGCCTCCGGGCGGTTGTGCTGCTCGAAGTATTGCTTTGTAACATCGTCAGTCTGCCAGATGGAGGACCAGCAGGTTGTCTCGGTGGTCATAACATCAATGCCGTTGCGGTAATCGGCGGAAAGATTGGCAACACCGGGGCCGACAAACTCCATGACCCTGTTCTTCACATAGCCGTTGGCGTAGGTGGCAGCCACCAGCGCCAGCGCGACATCGTGGGGGCCGACACCAGGGTTGGGCTTGCCGGTCAGATAGATGGCAACCACGCCGGGGTAGGCCATATCGTAGGTACGGCCGACCAGCTGCTTGGCCAGCTCGCCGCCGCCCTCGCCGACAGCCATCGTACCCAGCGCGCCGTAGCGGGTGTGGGAGTCAGAGCCGAGGATCATCCGGCCGCAGCCGGACATCATTTCCCGGTTATAGCTGTGGATGACCGCCATGTTCGGCGGGACATAGATGCCGCCGTACTTGTGCGCGGCGGACAGGGCAAACTGGTGGTCGTCCTCATTGATGGTGCCGCCCACGGCGCAGAGGCTGTTGTGGCAGTTCGTCATGACATAGGGCAGCGGAAATTCCTTCATGCCGGAGGCGCGGGCCGTCTGGATGATGCCGACATAGGTAATATCGTGGCTGGTCATCGAGTCGAATTTCATGCGCAGATCCTGCATGGAATCGCTTGTGTTATGGGCTTTCAGGATGCCGTAGGCGATGGTGCCCTTGCGGGCTTCATCAGCCGTGACCCCTGCTGGGGCAGCGGTCTGCGGCACGCCATGGACAAGATAAACGCCGGTATCGTGCAGTTTCATGGGAAACCCTCCGTTTTATATGTATCGCAAAAGCCTTCCCCTTAGGGGGAAGGTGGCGCGAAGCGCCGGATGAGGGGCAAGCCTGCCATATTTCCCGTTTACGGATTCTTGCCGGAAGGTCTGCCCTCATCAGTCCGCTGCGCGGACAGCTTCCCCCTCAGGGGAAGCCTTTATCACAGTCGGCCGATAACCGCCTGCGTAAACGCCTTCGTCCCGGCAGTGCCGCCAATATCGGCGGTCACGACCTTGCCCTCGGCGACCTGGGCCAGGATCGCGGCGTTCAGGCGGGCAGCCTTTTCCGTCTCGCCAAGGTCATTGAGCATCATCGCAAAGGCCATCAGGATCGCACTGGGGTTGGCCTTGTCCTGCCCGGCAATGTCGGGCGCAGAGCCGTGGACGGCCTCGTAAATGCGCGTGTTATCGCCGATGTTGGCGCTGGGCGCAAAGCCCAGACCGCCCACAAGCCCTGCGCAGAGGTCGCTGATAATATCGCCGTAGAGGTTCGGGGCCACCAATACATCGAACTGCTCCGGCTTCTGCACCAGCTTCATGCAGAGCGCATCAATGATGCAGTCGTCTGCGGTGATTTCGGGATAGTGGGACGCTACCTCGCGGAAGGTGCGCAGGAACAGGCCGTCCGTCAGCTTCATGATGTTGGCCTTGTGGACCGCCGTGACCTTTTTGCGGCCGTTCTTGCGGGCATAGTCAAAGGCAAAGCGGCAGATTCTTTCGCACGCAGGGCGGGTGATGAGCTTGACGCCGTTGGCCATCTCATCGTTGACCATGTACTCGATGCCCTTGTACAGATCCTCGGTGTTCTCGCGCACGATGACAAGATCCACATTGTCAAAGCGGGTGGGTACGCCCGGCAGCGTATGCACAGGGCGCAGGTTGGCGTAGGTGGAAAAGCGCTGGCGCAGCTGCACATTGATGCTGCGGAAGCCCTTGCCGATGGGGGTAGCCGTGGGGCCCTTGAGCGCCCAGCCACAGGCCGCGATGGCGTCCAGCGCGCCGGGGGCGATCAGCTCGCCGCTCTCGGCGGCATATTCGGCACCGGCGGCATATTCCTGCCACTCAATGCCGGTGTCCAGCGCGGCGGAAACGGCGCGCACACTCTCGGCGATTTCACGACCGATGCCGTCGCCCGGAATCAGAACTGCTTTCATAAAAATACTTTCCCCTTTCCCTGTGGGCTCTGCGTAAAATTTTGTAAAATACATCAGTATACCTATCATATTACCTGCTTTGCGACGGATTGTCAACGCGCATTTTTACACAATCCGTTTTTGTTTGCCTAACAGCTTAATTATTTAAAGCCATTTTTAAAGAAAAATAGAAAAATTTTAAGTTTTTCTTGACGAGCGGGCAGTTATGCTATAAAATTAATCTATCGGGTGCATGGTGTAAGGCGCCCTGTGGGGGCATGTGTCTGTATAAACATGCAAAGTATGTAAACTAGAGAGGGGTATCTGCGATGTATTATCCGGACGTCCCGGCCTTGGAGCCGGATGAGCTGAATCTGCTCTGCAATGAATATTTAGAGCATAATGCCACGCTGGACCCGCATCTGGCGGACCAGATGGGCGTCAAGCGCGGCCTGCGCAATCTGGACGGCACCGGCGTGCTGGCCGGCATCACGAATGTATCGAACGTCATCGGCTACGACAAGCGCCCGGACGGCACCATCGCGCCCATTCCGGGTCGGCTGGTCTACCGCGGCATCGACATCGACACGCTGGCCGCCGAGGCCGATGCCCACGACCGCTTCATGTTTGAGGAGGTCATCTGGCTGCTGCTGTTCGGCTCTCTGCCCACGCAGGAGCAGTATGCCAAGTTCCGCAAGCTGCTGGAGCATCACCGCGAGCTGCCACAGGGCTTTGCCGATGACATGATCTTAAACTCGCCGTCCCCCAACCTGATGAACAAGATGGCACGGAGCGTGCTGGCCATGTACAGCTACGATGAGCACGCCGAGGACAACAGCCTGCCCAACATCCTGCGCCAGAGCATCAACCTGATCGCCGAGCTGCCCACGATGATGGTCAACGCCTACCAGATCAAGCGCCGCGTCTATGACCGGTCGAGCATGTACTTCCACCTGCCGACCGAGGGGCAGAGCACGGCCGAGCATATTTTAAGCACCTACCGCGCTGACCAGAAGTTCACCCATGAGGAGGCGCGGCTGCTCGACCTCTGCCTGCTTGTCCACGCCGACCACGGCGGCGGCAACTGCTCGACCTTCACCTGCCGCGTGCTGTCCAGCTCCGGCACGGATACGTACGCGGCGATTTCGTCCGCCATCGGCGCACTGAAGGGCCCCAAGCACGGCGGCGCAAACCTGAAGGTCATGCACCAGCTGGACTACATTCTCGAAAATGTCGAGAATCCGACAAACGACGACGAGGTCCGCGAGCTGCTGCGCAAGATTCTCCGCAAGGAGCGCGGCGACGGCAGCGGCTTGATTTACGGCATGGGCCACGCAGTTTACACCTTGAGCGACCCGCGCGCGCAGATTTTGAAAACCCACGCCAAAAACCTTGCCTATAAAAAGGGCTATGATGAGGAATACGAGATGCTGTGCAGCATCGAGCGGCTGGCCCCTCAGGTCTTTGCCGAGGAGAAGCACGGCCCCAAAAAGGTCTGCGCCAATGTGGACCTGTTCAGCGGCCTGATCTACCGCATGCTGGGCATCAGCGAGGATCTGTACACCCCGCTGTTCGCCATTGCCCGTGTGCCGGGCTGGTGCGCCCACCGCATGGAGGAGGTCGAATTTGCCAACCGCATCATCCGCCCCGCCTACCAGTATGTCGGCAAACCGCAGGAGTATGTGGCGCTGGAGGAGAGATAAGTTTTATGTCCCGGTGTGCAGCACCGGGATTTTTTTGTTTACAGCAACAGCGGCGGTCAGCGGCTTTATTCTGGAGGGGAACTGGCTGTTCACGGTCCTTGTCGGCGTGGTTCTGTTCAGCTTTGTGGGGGTTCTGTTCTTCAACCGCACAAGGCTCATCGCACACGCGCACGACCTAAAAAGCAGGCGCATAAAAAGGTCAAAAGGTTTGGCAAGGAAGAGGAACCGCATCCCTTTGCGATACCGCTTTTGCAAGATTACAGCTTCGCCCCTTAACAAAGACTTTACGTTAAATCTGTTATACTGCAACAGTCCCCTCAAAAATACAGACAGGAGAAAAAATTGACCTATGATGAAAAAAAGATATTTCGCTATTCCCATTCTTGCAATCGCACTGCATTTTTTTCTGTCCAACCTGTTGTATTTCCTTGTGGAAAGACTTGTTTTGGATGTTTTTCATATCTCCTCACAGCAATTTATGAAATACTCATATTGGGGCGAGATTCTGATTTACGCCGTCCTTATCCTCGTATTCTTCACCCTCTATAAACTGCTTTGGAGGAAAGAGATAAGCGAACCGCGCACAGCGACAAATTTCAAAGATGTGCTCGGCAGTCTGGCCGTGGGATTTGGCATTTGCGGAATCTCCGGTCTTTGGATCATGCTGGCAGAGCAGTTTCCCTCGCTTCAAAAAAGCGTTGAGGCAATGAACGCCGGTGCTGAAAATATTGCCGGCGGAAATGCATTTGGAACATTTATGATTGCGGTGATTGCTGCACCTGTTGTAGAAGAAATTCTATTCCGCGGCATTGTGCTTCGCTCCATACGGAAATTCGCCCCCGCTTGGGGCGCGATTCTACTATCATCCGTACTCTTCGGCGTTTATCACCTGAATATCGTGCAGGTTGTCTATGCCACCCTTATGGGCATTGCCGCAGGAATCCTTTACGAGAAGAAAAGGAACCTGTTGTTTCCCATCCTCGTGCATTTCGCAAACAACCTCATTACTATGCTGCAGGGCTTTGCGCCATCCGAAGTGAATGAACTGATCAGCATTTTTATTCTGATCATGATCGCTCCGGCAGGGTATATCGTCTACCGCTCACTCCGACAGGACAAAAGAGCAGATAGCATGTAAGGGCTTTATACAATGTATAAAGCACAGGCTGTCGATAAACCTAACGGGACGATTGCGAACTTTCGGCGGGTTTGTAGGGAACGGTCTTGACCGTTCCGTGCAGTCTAGCCAATAGTACGATATATCGGGAAATAGCGCGCCGTTCGGCGCGATTTTATGCGCTGCGCGCGGCCAGCGGTGCGGATGGGTCAAGACCCATCCCTACATTTCTACCCAAAAAAGGGCTTTTTCTACAAACTGGGCTTTATACAATGTATAAAGCATACAGGGAACTGTTGCACAAGCCCCAACAAAAAGACCAGAGTTATTTAGCCAAAAGGCTTTACAACTCTGGTCTTTACTTCTATAACCCGTTCTTGGGCAATCACGAAAGCTCCGCCCCTCATCCGGCTCTGCGGAGCCACCTTCCCCCAAAAGGGGAAGGTGAAATCATTTTTCACTCTCCCACTGCGCCACAAGGGGGGCGGCCACGGCGGAGAGCGCCTCCCGCGCATGGGTGATGGCGGCGACATCGGCCGGGGTCAGGCGGTCGGCCTTTTTGTGGCGCAGCACACGCTCCAGCACACGCTCGGCGTCCTTGATTTTGCTGCGGGTCGCGCGGTCCAGCGCCTTGCCGGCCTTGCTGCCCAGCGCCGTGTTCACACGGTAGAGCGCGGCCTCCCCGGCGTTCAGCGCCTCTAAGGCAGCCTTGCGCTCTCTGTCCTGCCCGGCAAAGGCGGCGGCGTCCCGCATGGCGCGGGTGATCTCGGCCTCGCTCAGATTGGAGGTGCCCGAGATCGTGATGCTCTGCTCCTTGCCGGTGTCCATGTCCCGCGCCCGGACCATCACGATGCCGTTGGCGTCAATGTCAAAGGTCACCTCGATCTTCGGCACGCCCGCCCACGCCCGCTTGATGCCCCGCAGCGTAAAGGTGCCCAACAGCTTGTTGTCCCGGGCAAACTCACGCTCGCCCTGCAGGACCTTGATCTCCACGGTATTCTGGAACGGCGCGGCGGTGGTAAACACCTTGCTGAACCGTGTCGGAATTGTGGAGTTCCGCTCGATCAGGTGCGTTGCCACACCGCCGACGGTTTCAATCGAGAGGGTCAGCGGGGTCACATCCATCAGCAGCAGGCCCTCGCCGGGGCCGGTCAGGGCCACGCCGCCCAGACGCCCCGCCTGCACGGCGGCGCCCAGCGCCACACACTCGTCCGGGTTCAGTGAGCGGGACGGCTCCAGCCCGGTCATCCGCATGACCTTGGCCTGCACGGCCGGGATGCGGGTCGAGCCGCCGACCAGCAGCACCTGATCCAGATCGCTTGCAGAGAGGCGGGCATCGCTCAGGGCATTGCGCACCGGCAGCGCTGTCCGCTCGATGAGATCAGCGCACAGCTCCTCAAACTTGGCGCGGGTCAGCGTCAGCTGCAGATGCAGCGCGCCCTGCGCCGTTGTGGTGAGGAATGGCAGGCTCAGCTCGGTCTGCTTGGCGCTGGAAAGCTCCTTTTTGGCCTTCTCGGCCTCCTCGCGCAGGCGCTGCATGGCCACGCGGTCCGCAGTCAGGTCCACGCCGTGGCTGGCCTTGCACTGCTCGGCCATCCAGCTGACGATCCGCTCATCAAAATCATCGCCGCCGAGGTAGTTGTCCCCGCAGGTGGAAAGCACCTGCACGATACCGTCCCCGATGCGGATGAGCGATACATCAAAGGTGCCGCCGCCCAGATCGTAGACCATAACGGTCTGGGTGCGGCCATTATCCAGCCCATAGGCCAGCGCGGCGGCGGTCGGCTCATTGATGATGCGGCGCACATTCAGCCCGGCGATGCGTCCGGCGTCCTTGGTGGCCTGACGCTGGGCATCGTTGAAGTAGGCGGGCACCGTGATGACCGCCTCGGTCACGGCCTCGCCGAGGTAGGCCTCGGCGTCCGTCTTGAGTTTTTGCAGGATAAGGGCGCTCAGCTCCTGCGGCGTATAGCATTTGCCGTCCACAGGCACCCGCGTTTCACTGCCCATAAGCCGCTTTATGCTGGCCACGGTGCGCGGGGCGTTGGTCACGGCCTGACGCTTGGCAGGCTCACCCACCAGCCGCTCCCCCGCCTTGGTGAACGCCACAACAGAGGGTGTTGTGCGCTGCCCCTCGGCATTGGGGATGACGACCGGCTTGCCGCCCTCGACCACAGCCACACAGCTGTTTGTGGTCCCCAGATCAATTCCGATCAGTTTTGCCATGGTGGTGTTTGTCCTTTCAAAAAAGACAATTTTGATTCTTGCTTCTATTGTAGCGTTTGCCGCGCCGAAAAGTGTTGCGATTTCGTAAATAAATTGGGGCGAATTTTATAAACCTGCGGGGCTTCCCCCTCGGGGGAAGGCTAAGAAAATGTTGACGCACACGCCCCAACGTGCTATAGTTAGTTTAAAGCACTAAAGAGGAGGGTTTCTCATGGCACGCACCGCGACTGTGACCCGCAACACGCGGGAAACGCAGATTACGCTGACCCTTGCCTTGGACGGCACCGGCAAGACCGACCTGCACACCGGCATCGGCTTTTTTGACCATATGCTGGACGGCTTTGCCCGCCACGGCCTGTTTGATCTGAGCGTGACCTGCCACGGCGATCTGGATGTAGACTGCCACCACACGATCGAGGACATCGGCATTGCACTGGGCACCGCTCTCAAGGAGGCGCTGGGCGGCAAGGCCGGCCTTGTGCGGTACGGCAGCTGTATGCTGCCGATGGACGAGACGCTGGCGCTCTGCGCCGTGGATCTGGGCGGGCGGCCGTATTTCGTCTACGATGCCGCCTTTGCCGGGCAAAGCTGCGGCGGCATGGACACCCAGATGGTGCGGGAGTTCTTCTACGCGGTATCCTACAGCGCCATGATGAACCTGCACCTGAAGGTGCTGTACGGCGAGAACGACCACCACAAGCTGGAGGCCATGTTCAAGGCGTTTGCCAAAGCGCTGGACGCCGCCACCCGCAGAGATGCGCGGATCGACGGGGTGTTATCGACAAAGGGGATGTTATAATCCGCCTTACGGATTGTATCTATGTAGGGGCGGGGCTCTGCTCCGCCCCTACGTTCACAATACGATGTAAGGCGTGATTTTATTTCTAAAATGGAGGGAAAGCAGTATGTACAAGGACATCATCGACACCATCGGCTATGTGGAAAAGGTTGACCCCGCGCTGGGCGCGGCCATGGAGCGTGAGCTGGGCCGTCAGCGCCAGAACATTGAGCTGATCGCCAGCGAGAACATCGTCTCCCCTGCCGTGATGGCGGCCATGGGCAGCGTGCTGACCAACAAGTACGCGGAAGGCTACCCCGGCCACCGCTACTACGGCGGCTGCCAGTTTGTGGACGAGGTCGAGCAGATCGCCATCGACCGCGCCTGCAAGCTGTTCGGCGCCAAGTATGCCAATGTCCAGCCCCACTCCGGCGCACAGGCCAACCTCGCCGTCTACTTTGCGCTGCTGAATGTGGGCGATACCGTCATGGGCATGGACCTGTCTCAGGGCGGCCATCTGACCCACGGCTCCCCCGTGAACATGAGCGGCAAAAACTATAACTTCGTCTCCTACGGCGTCTCGGCCGAGGACGGCCGCATTGACTACGCCGCGCTGGCCAAGCAGGTGGCGAAGGTCCGCCCCAAGCTGATTGTGGCCGGTGCGTCCGCCTACCCGCGCGCCATCGACTTTGAGAAGCTGGCCGAGATTGCCCACGGCTACGGCGCCATGCTGATGGTCGATATGGCCCACATTGCCGGTCTGGTCGCAGGCGGTCAGCACCAGAGCCCTGTGCCCTACGCCGATGTCGTGACCACCACGACCCACAAGACGCTGCGCGGCCCCCGCGGCGGTCTGATCCTGACGAACAACGAGTACCTGATCAAGCGGATCAACTCCGCCATCTTCCCCGGCACGCAGGGCGGCCCGCTGGAGCATGTCATCGCCGCAAAGGCTGTCTGCTTCGGCGAGGCACTGAAGCCCGAGTTCAAGGAGTATGCCCGCAAGATCGTTGAAAATGCGAAGGCACTGGAGGCCGAGCTGACCGCCCGCGGCGTGAAGCTGGTTTCCGGCGGCACCGACAACCATCTGCTGCTCATCGACCTGACTGATGAGGACTGCACCGGCAAGGAGCTGGAGCATAACCTTGACGAGGTACACATCACCGCCAACAAGAACACCGTCCCCGGTGAGAAGCGCAGCCCGTTTGTGACGAGCGGTGTGCGCATCGGCACCCCCGCCGTGACGACCCGCGGCATGGGCGTTGAGGAGATGAAGATCATCGCCGACTGCATTGCCGACTGCATCTTTGACTTTGCCGCCAAGAAGGACGACATTGCCAAGCGCGTTGCTGATTTGACCGCGAGATTCCCGCTGTATGAGTGATTCTGAGCGATAAATAAACTGTCCCGCCGTGGTGTACGCCCGGCGGGATTTTTTTGGTGGGTGGTTTGTGCAAGGCTGCAAAGCCCCTCAGGCCTCGCAAGCTCGGCCAGCTCCCCCGGATGGGGAGCCTTTCTGCGCGGGCTTCGCCCGCGGGAAGCCTCCTCGCTTTGCGGGGAGGTGGCCGAGCGAAGCGAAGGTCGGAGGGGCTTTACCCATTGCCGGGTGCGCAAAGCCACGCCCTTGCCAGCGCCTGTGCGACCTTTTCCACATCCTCCTCCCGCAGGGCGGAATAGCCCGCAACCACGGTGTCGGGGCGGCACAGCTCCGGCCGGGCCAGATAATACTCGCTCAGGCCGCGCAGCCGCACGCCCTGCCGGGCCGCTGCCTCAACCATGGCGCGCTCGCCGCCCGCGCCGGGCAGCGTCAGCAGAAAGTGCAGCCCGCTGTGTACGCCGTCCAGCTCTGCGCCGGGCAGCGCGGCCCGCAGCGCAGCCGCAAACGCCTCCATCCGGCGCTTGTAGGCAAGGCGCATCCGGGCGAGATGCCGCGTAAAGTAGCCCCCCGCCATAAACTCGCAGAGGGTCTGCTGCTCAAACCGGCTCACCGTATTTGCATAGGTGGCAAAATCCCGCCGGTAGCGCGCCAGCAAACTTTGCGGCAGCACCATGCAGGCGATGCGGATGCCCGGCGCAAGGCTTTTGGAAAAGGTCGTCAGGTAGACGACCGGCCCGTCGGGGCCTGCCATCCCCTGCAGGCTGGGCAGCGGCCGCGTGTCAAAGCGAAACTCCGAGTCGTAGTCGTCCTCCAATATATACCGCCCGGGCTTGGCCGCCGCCCACGCCAACAGCTGTGCGCGGCGGGGCGCGGGCATCGTGACGCCGGTCGGGAAATGGTGGCTCGGTGTCAGGTAGCAGAGGTTTGCGCCGCTTTTTTCCAGCGCATCGGCGGGCAGACCCTCGCGGTCGATGTCCACCAATGTGCAGGGGATGCCGCTGTTCTGCAAAACCGTCCGCGTGCGGGAGTAGCCGGGGTTCTCAATGGCCGCCATGCCGTCCCCGAACAGATGCGCAAGGCAGCCGAGCAGATACTCGATGCCGGCGCCCACCACGATCTGCTCCGGGTCAATGGTCATCCCCCGGAATTGATAAAGGTGGTCGGAAATGGCCTGCCGGAGCTGCCGGATGCCTCCCGCAGAGGTATCGGTGAGCAACGTCGCCTCATCCTCCCCCGCTGTGACATCCCGCAGAAGCTTTACCCACACAGAAAAGGGAAACATATCCCGGGCCACGGAACTGCCCACAAAATCCGCCCAATAGGCCCGCTTGTCGGGCTCCCGGGGCGCGGGCCCCTTGGGCCGGGGAGGAAGCGGCGCCACCGGCTCCTCCCGCTCCAGCTCACAGACATAATACCCCCGCTTGGGCAGGGTGTAGAGGAAGCCCTCCGCCACCAGCTGTGCGTAGGCGCTCTCCACGGTGATGGTGCTTACCCCCAAATTCTTGGCAAAGGTCCGCTTGGAGGGCAGCTTCTCCCCCGCCCGCAGCTTTTTCTGGAGAATATCCTGCTTAATACACCGGTAAAGATGCTCATACATGCTCTCCGTGTCAATGTTTTCAAAGGAATAGGTGAGCAAATTCCGGGCCTCCTTCCCACAAACTGGCCATGCCACCTGGCACAAAAATGTTTTTTCTCATATTATCAGGTTTATTATAGTCCTACGGTATCCCCTTGTAAAGGAAGGGAAG
>OGXT01003063.1_pt1 | contig 12158 bp, 8 predicted proteins | sample 1576361 | NCBI WGS metagenome assembly OGXT01 (sample SAMEA3541514, study PRJEB24748) | human gut metagenome | biome: human gut; feature: human-associated habitat; material: faeces | place: China | collected 2012 | reverse complement strand
GCACGAACATCAACGATTCCCTCAATGGCCATCTGGCTGTGTTCCGTGCGGAAAAATCGCGCAGGACTGGCACGGTGGCTGAGATGCCTCAGCTATAAAGAGACCTGTTTCGCGCTGCTTTCCCACGTGGCCAAGCGTCAGACAGATGTTTTTATTGCTGCACAATATTTCTGTGACTGCTCCCTTTCTTAGGAGATATCCGGGCCTTATTGAGCCATGCCGCTGGCACTGACATAAGTCTCATTGCACAAGAGCTGGGCACCATGCTTCTTTGTGATAGAATGGCGTGTGAGGCTGCTGACGACGCAGACGTTGCCCATGACCATGACGGTGAGCAGTAATCCACAGAATCCGAGTCATCGCTGAGCTTGCTATATTGAACCTGCACCATCTGGATATATGGATTTTCAGTCTCTTCGACGGTTCAAGAAACATTATGTATTAATAAGACAGAAATTTAAAAGGAAGATGGTGTGACCCGTTTTAGACGGATCACGCCATCTTCCGTTTTTGCGGTGAGTTCGGTGAAAGGCTGAGGCGCATCGTATATCTGCTCTGCCTTTTGGGCCGATTTTCTGTTCACCGGGCAGGCGCATTAAGCCCTGCCGCCGTAAAGCAAATATCGAAATGTTCCGAGAACTGTTTTTCTCTCTATGGCCCATCATCGCATCCAACTTCTGCTGTGCAAGTTTTGATTTCCGCGGAGCAAGATCATCGCAGTCCACGCTCTCCCGACCACTATCTGACTACTGATATACAAAAAATCCGCGGAACCTGCTGGCCTCCATCTCCCAGGGCTTTTCACCGCCCTTTACAATTAAGTGTATCCCAACCCAAAATAGCACGATTATTACCATTTAAAACCCTTTGTCACAGCTCTCAGACCCGGAAAGCCGCCGATTCGGTTCCAGCCGGGCGCACCAAAACAGCCCTCGGGAATAATTTTCCGAGGGCTGTTTTTCATTTTGCAAAGTTATGACTGTGTTTAAGACCTTTTAAGTTTTGTCAGGATGGAAACCACGCTTCTGACAGCCTCTTTCCTGCGCGCGTGGTATCCCCAGCGGTATCCGACTTCGCCGCATTTGTGCCAAAGCGACGCTGTAAAATATTTTCGATGCCGGAAAGGATTGCTTCCTCTCTCCAGCTTTTGGCGCAAAGCATTGGACAAATCTTTTGACCGTAAGGATGACAACGGTATTTTCGCCATCACTTCAGGAAGTACCATCAAGTGTGTCACTGTTGTTACCGCTCAAGCAGCTTGTCCTGCCGCTGCATATGCGTTTGAGTATGCAGCCGCCTTCTCCTTTCAGCAGCCTCCGATGCTTGTTCGGGTACCGGCGGATACTGTTTGGACGAATCCCACACAGGCCGGCCTGTAATGAAACTCACCAAACAGTATGGATACCGCATTTCTCAAGGTACGGGCAAAACGTGGAGCAAGCTCTTGATTTTAACAGTAGGAGTTTTGAAGAAATTCAACAAATCTTGTGATACAGCCGCCTGCCGAAAAACAATATTCGGAATATTTTTTGTATTTTCTCTCGGCGCAGCCACCCGCAAAAGTCAACTCCTGTATTATTTTTGACCCTGCGTTACGGATATATCTGTTGTGTATACTGCTTCCGTATTTTTCGCAAAGCAAAACACCAATATCAAAGCCAATAAACCGCCGGCCAGCTTTGTTGCAAAATATGCTGCAACGGCGCGTCCGTCTGCAACGCCAGCCGCAAAGGCCATTTGCCCGCCCAATACAAATGCCCCGGATACCGTAAACGCAGCGTTTATCATTCTCCCTCTGGCATCCATCCGGGGATACAGCGGCAGCATGGACACACTTGAGACAAGGCCTGTCAAAAGCCCCAAAACAGCATATTCATTGACGCCTAGCCTGGATGCGGCCCACTCCAGCCACCGGCTGCACTTTGCCAGTACCAGCCTGCCAGCTACCAGAGAACCACATACGATAATGGTGATCTTCAGAATGATTACCAGCACTTCCTCCACTACGTCAGGCGGCATTACGGACCGTTCCGGTACAAACAGGCCCCACGTCATCCAGCAAAACAACAGGACCCCCAGCCACCGCACTCCCGCTCCAAACCAGCCAAGCACTCGGGCGCAGCCGAGCGGTGCAAAGCGCAGCGCAAGGCTGAGGATGGCACAGAGCGCCATCACGGGCCACAAGTTTTTCAGCAGTATACCCGGTGCAATTTTCAGGATAAGCGTCCCCAAAACAAGTCCGGCAGGCAAAGCTATGATCCCCCATACAATCCCTTGCATAAATTCCATTGCTTGCTGGTATTGCAACGTTCCCAGTGAGACCGGGAGCACAAAGCTGACCAGACACCCAAGCGTGGAAGCCACAAGAAGGCCCGCATACACCGCCAGTTCGGGCGTCGATGCCAGCGCCGCAGCGCTTGCCCATCCGCCCATATCCGGCGCGAGCAGCATTCCCGGCAAGAGAGACGAGTCAAAAGGGAGCGGTGCCTCTCCAGCTTTCTCTGCTACGCCGGGCAATGCCGTGACGGCTATGCAGTAAATGCCTGTCATAGAAAAGCACAGCGAACCCATGGACGAAAGGCCCTGACGAAACGCTTCCGCCACCCCCAGCCTGCCTCCGCTTCCTTCATCCAGCGCTCCAAGCAGCGCAAAACACAGCAAAACGGCAATACACACATTCATCGTGCCACCGGCGCGCACGCCTTTTCCAGCCATGCACCTTCCTCTTTATTGAGATATGCGCCCAGTTCCCGAAGCACAGCCGCATGATAACGGTCCAGCCATTCCAGCTCTTCCCTGGTCATCAGCTCCAGCTTCAGAGGGCGCGTGTCAATGGGACAGTAGGTGAAGGGTTCAAAGCCATAAAACGCTCCATATTCTGTTTCACATACCGGCACGCACAGCAGTTCGTTTTCAATGCGTACACCGAGTTTGCCTTCTTCGTAGATGCCCGGCTCATCGGTGACGGTCATGCCCGGTTCAAACGGCGTGTCATTTTTTGCGGAAAGGCCCTGCGGGCCCTCGTGGATAACCCCCACAAATCCCACGCCGTGGCCCGTACCGCAGCGGTAATCCAGGCCGCGCCTCCAGAGTGTTTCCCGCGCCAGAATGTCGATATGCATGCCCGCGCTTCCCGCTTTGAACACCGCGCGCGCGGCGGCAATGTGGCACTTGAGCACAAGCGTATACGCCTCCCGCTCCTCGTCCGTCAGCGGGCCCAGCGCATAGGTACGCGTGATGTCCGTGGTGCCGTCCCGGTATTGCCCGCCGCTGTCCACCAGCAGGAACCCGCGCGGCTCCAGCTCCGCGCAGGTATCCTCCATGGGGACATAGTGCATCATAGCCGCGTTTGCCCCATAGGCCGCGATGGTTTCAAAGCTTGCGCCCAGGCAGTCCTTCTGCGCCATTCTCAGGCTCGTCAAATAGTTGGATGCTGCAAATTCCGTCCAGCCTTCCCCTGTTTCCATGCGGCGGCGCAGCTCCATCTCGAACCGAACCATCGCCGCGCCGTCCCTGCGGTGCGCCTCTTTTTGGCCGGCTATCTCTGTTTCATCCTTCACGGCTTTGAGCAGCTGAATGGGGTCTTTACCCGCCGAGAGCGTCACGGCCCGGTTTTGGCGCAGCGCCCGCAGGAGGGTCCAGCTCGTACCCGCAGGCTCATACAAAAGCGCCATCGGCGTTTCCGCCGCAGCCAGAAAGTCCCGTATATCCCCATACGGATGCAGCGTTACTCCCTGCGCCTCCAGCACTGTCTGTACCCCGGCGGGCACGCGGCTCGTGTCAATGAACAGATGCGCCCCCTTCGGCTCCACCAGGCAGTAAGCGAGCGCAAACGGGTTGTACTCCACATCGTCCGCACGCAGGTTCAATAGCCATGCCACACTATCCAACCGGCACACCAGCATGGCGTTTGCGTTCTGCCGGGCAAGCCTCTCCCGCAGGATATGCAGCTTTTCCCCGGCGGAAAGTCCCGCGCGCGACGGCTCCAGCAGCCATGCTTCTGTCGCAGGTATGGGCGGCCGCCCCTCCTGCCAAAGTGCGGAAACAAAATCGTGGTCACGCAGGACAGCTCTTTTTTCCGCCAGCGCTTTTTCCAGCGATTCCACCACGGACACACTGGTGCAGGCGCCGTCCAGTGCCAGCGTTCCGCCGGCGGGCATCCTGTCCGCCAGCCATTCCTCCACGGTGGGCACGCCGGGCTGGGCCATGCGCATCAGCGTGATTCCGCTGCCCTCCAGCTGCCGCTCCGCCTGGATGAAATAGCGTCCGTCCGTCCACAGCGCGGCGGCTTCCCGTGTCACACACAGCGTTCCCGCCGAACCTGTAAAGCCCGACAGCCACGCACGGCAGCGCCAGCGGGCCGGCAGGTATTCCGTCATATGCGGGTCGCTGGACGGCACATATACGCCGTCTGCTCCTTCCGCTTCCATAGCCGCACGCAGCGCGACGATTTTTTCCACAACCGTCATCGTCCGATTTCTCCTTTTTTTGTGGTCTGCATCCTTGCTATGCCCAGTATACCACCTTAAAAGCCTATGCAAAAGACGCCTTCATGCAGAAAAAGGTATCTTCTTTCTGCACGGAAAAGCCGGGCCGGAAATATCTCCGGCCCGGCTTTCAGCGGGTATCCGTCAGAAGGCCATGCGCGCCCAGCCCTCTTCCCTCGCGGGCGGGAGGCCCAGCAGCCTGCGCCCGGTCTCAACATAATAGCGGTAATTGGCAAGCGGTACTCCGTTTGGGATACGGTGGTCAATGGCAAACACTGTGCCGCCGCCCATCAGAGGACCGGACATCTTGTATTCCAGCTCCGCGCGGATGGCTTGGAAATCGCCGCGCAGTACAAATTTGTCAATGCCGCCTTTAAAGGCCAGCCTGGCGCCGTACTTTTTTCGCAGCTCCATCATATCCATTCCCGCCGCCGGTTCGCAGGGATACAGGCACGTCACACCGCAGGCGAGGATCGCGTCGATCACAGGGTTCATGTTTCCATCACTGTCCTGGGAGAATATCTTTGCTCCGTGGGTCCGCGCGCAATTCCATATTTTTTGATAGTACGGCTGCAAAAACGCTTCAATCTGCGCCGGGCCGAACAGAGGGCCGGACTTTCCCGCCATGTCCTCATGGATGCTGAGGCAGTCGATGGGGACGATCTCAGCCACACGCTCCATCACTTTTACACAGGTGTTTCCGATGGTTTCCAACATGTCGGCGATCAGCTCCGGCTCCTCGTAGCATGCGATACACAATTCTTCCTCGCCCATAAGTTGCCTCGGCTCGTCGAACCCGCCGGGCACCCACTGGATCGTCAGATAGCCTTTATCGCGCAGTTCCTTTTGATGCAGCAGCGCCTCCCGGTCAATACGCTCCTCCGAAAATTCATACCAATGCTTGACCTTCAGCCAGTCGTCCATTGTTTTGACGGGATATTCCATCGGCAGTGGGATCGTAGCGCTTTGCCTGCACAACTTCGTTTTACGGCCCATCTCGTCCACAGAGACGGTAAATTCCGGCGTTTCCTCCAATACCCGGGGCGTCAGGCCTGTGATTGCCTCGCAATTGCCCGCAAGCGGCGCTTTGAGAACATAATCCCAATCGAAGGCCGTGAGGGCGATCTCCTTGGCGCTGGCTCCCTGCCTTTGCCATTCCTCTTCCAGACCGATCAGCGGGCCAAACAGCTCACAGAACATCTCTCTTCCCGTAAATTCAAAATTGCAGTGCGCGATATAGCGTTCCCTATCCCAGATCATACGTCCCATTCCTTTCGGTGTTTGCCCTCAGTTTACCGGAACGGCGGAAAAAAGCCATGCAGAAATGGTTGAAATCTGGATAAAATTCCGCTATCATTACAAAAAACGGGCGTGTTCGGCGCAAAGGGGTGTACACGGATGTGGAATCATCTGGAAGTGGAACTGGATTATCTGGTGCGGCGCGCCACCTTCTGCGGCTGGCAGATCGCGCCGCGGCGCATTTCCAATTATGAGCTGGTATATGTACTTCGCGGTCAGGGCGACATCTGCCTGGGCAACCGGCAGTTTACGGTCCGAACAGGGGATCTTGTGTGCTTTTGTCCCGGCGTACTGCACAGTCTTTCCGTTGCGCGGCAGCCCTGCATGGAGTTCTACGGAGTCCATTTCACGCTGCCGTCGGACGTGGACCGCCTTCCGCTGCCCGAGGTTGCCAAAATCGAACCGCCCGGCAGGCTGGAGCCTCTGTTCAAATCCCTGTTTGAGATCTACAAGCAAAAAACATATCTTTATCAATGGCGGCAAAATGTTCTGCTCGAGCAGATCTTATGCGAAATACTCTCCGCACTGCATGGGGAAAATGCTCCCGCAGAGCTTATCCGTATTAAAAAAGTGCTGGAACATATCCATGAGGACCCTGCCCGTCCGTTTACGCTGGAAGAGCTTACTGCCCGCTCCGGCGTAAAAAAGACGCTGTTCCTGCAATCCTTCCGTCGGGTGACCGGAACAACGCCCAAGCAGTATATTCTCGGGCTGCGGCTGGAATATGCGCGGGATCTGCTGCTGGAAACAGACGTCCCCGTCGCGCAGGTAGCCGAACGCTGCGGCTTTTCCGATTCCTTTTATTTCAGCCGCTGCTTCAAAAACCATTTCAGCACTTCGCCCCGGCAATATCGAAAGGAACACGCTTAGATTCCAAAAAGCCAATTTGCGCATGTTTTTTGCCAATTTCAGCAAAGAATATGCGCAATTTTTTTGTATTCTGAAGGTAGCGTTCCTCCCGCGGGAGAAACACGGAAAAAACAAGGGGGCCATAACTATGGAAAAAATCAAATTGGGTATCATCGGCGTGGGAAACATGGGCACCTGTCACATTGAGACGACAGCGCCGTGAAGCTGCCGCCCGAATTTTACACTATGTTTGCACGTGCTTTCTTCTCACAACTGATGAAGCGTTACGGCGGCGTCATTTTCCGCCGGCTGTTTGTATCCATCCCGGTGGCGGCCGCACAAAAAACGCAAAGCTTTTTGCCCTTCCCTTGGCGGCATGCTTGAGCCGGAAAACATTTTTTCTTTATTGAAACTCGGCCTGTGCGTTCATAAGGCCGGCTATGGAAGATCTGTTTCAACTGCACTTTTTCCTGTGCCGCTCAGCGCATCGAAAGTTCCTCAATGTAATCGTTATACCATTGTACGGCAGTTCTGGCCGTCCTGCGAAGCTGCATGCCCTTTCCGGCCAGCAGTACAAGGCGGTTGTCCGCTTCTCCCTGCCAGGGCGTCAGACGAACCTCCGGCCCGGTGCAGTCGACGTAAAAGATGCCCTCCGGCATGCGTACAAAGCCTTTGATACGCCATGTTTCTCCCGCAAGCTGTACAAGGCACTTTTGCAGTGCCGCAAAGGGCATCGTGGGACGGATCTGCAGCACCGCTTTTTGCAGGGTGATATCCGGCATGTCCAATACCTCATCCACATCCACATCCGGTACGATCAGGGAAAGCCATTCCGGCTCGAACCGTCCGAACTGCGTGCGGCGGATGCGGGCCGCCGGGTTGGCGCGCAGGATCAGCGCTTTTGCTTCAGCGCACTGCGCTTCGGTGGCAAGGTCTGTTTTGTTCAGAAGCACGAGGCTGGAGACAGCAAGCTGCCGGGGGCACGCCCGGGCAGTAGAGAAAACCTTTTCAAGCCGCGCGGCATCTGCGACACACACGCTGCCCTGGTAGGAAACAGCGGGAAATTGGGCCAAAACCCGGCGCACGTTGGTGGGGTCGGCCAAGCCGCTGGCTTCCACGAGCACAACGTCTGGTGCATCCGCGGCCGCCTGCTCCAGCGCGGCCTCAAATTGGTCCAAACGGCAGGCGCAGAAAATTGAGCCGTTGCTGATCTCATCCAACGCCGCGTCCAGCTCCCGCAGCAGCGTGCCGTCCACGCCGGCGCATCCGAATTCGTTGATGATGAGCCGCAGCCGCCGGCCGGCAAACTGCCGGGCAAAATTTTTGAGGAAAGTGGTTTTCCCTGCACCCAAAAAACCGGTGATGAGATACAGTTCCATTATATCGCGCCTTTCTTAGCTGAAAAGAGGCTCTAGACCTCCCATTCCGTTTTTTGCAGCAGCGCACGGGCCTGCTCTGTGGAGAACCCGCGGTTGAGGCGCGTTTCCAGCGAATTGTCGCGCGGGTTCACGCCGCATTCTGCATAAATCTGGTTTGCACCGGCCATCAGGCAAAGCTCATCCGGCTCATGTACGCACATAGCGCGCGGCGGCCGGGCGGTGAGCGTGGTAACGGCGCAGATCTTGGCAAGCTGCGCGGCCGATATCTCGCCCTGTGAGCCCAACGGCGTACCGGGCACGGCAATGCGCTTCATCACGGCCATCACTCCCACGGGGTAATCACGGATGCGCAGCATTTCGTCGACCAGTTCCTGATGCGTGTGCTCCGGCCCGATCGGTTCTACACAATAATACAGCTCCAGCCCTGCCCCGCGCACGGCATCCATCGTGCGGATGCGCGCCTGCGGACGTGCATTCGTGTCGGTGCCCTCCCGCAGACGGTGGATATGGTACACACCAGTGAATCCCGCCTCTTTCAGGGCTGCAGCATAGGCCGGACCAAAATCCCCCACATTGGCAACAAGGCGCATCTGCGGGGGCAGCACTGCGCGCACTGCCCTGCCGTATGCCAGAAATTTTTCCTGGGGGAATTCCGCAGTCGTCATCAAAAACAGGTCTTCGATCCCGCTGGCAGCCAGCTCACGCGCCAATTCCACCGTCTCTTCCAGCGTTTTGATGCAGGCTGGCTGGCCCCTGCGCGCGTCTGCGGCAAGGCTGCAGAATTTGCAGTTGACGCCACAGGCCTGGGCGTCAATACCGATCTGCGCAAAAATAACGCCACGGCCACGGAACGCTGTGCGCGCATACGCATTGGCCGCACCCAGCAGTGCATAATATTCCGCACTGCCGGTGGCCACCTCCAACAGGCGCAGTGCGTCCTGCCGCTCCAGCAGCGCGCCTGAGCCTGCTTTGGCAAGAATATCCTCTATCATATGAAACACTCCCAACCGGCCGCCCCTGCAAAAAAGCGGCGGACAACGCACATCCGCCGCTTTTCCCGACGGAAAGCCGTAAATCTTAAAATGTACGCCCGGCCGGGCTGCTTTTACAGCACCTCGCGGACAGCGGCCTCCAGCTCTTCCTTGCTGGGAATGATGGAAGAAAATTTTAGTTTGCCGTTGATATAGATGCTGGGCAGGTTTTTCACACCCATCTTTTTACAGCGCGCAATATTTTCCTTGAGCGTGAATTTGTATTCCACCATATCAATGGCGTCCCCGAAGGTGTCCTTTGCAACATTGGCCGCGCCCATCATATAGGTGCAGGCCGCACATGTGGCGGAATCAAGCGTAAACACCTCTATGAGCGGACGGGGCAGATTTTCGTAATCCGGCAGCTCCACCGCAATGTCGTCCTCGGCGGCCACATAATTCTTCACCATCTCCCGGACGGCTTCCGTTTCAAGCACAGCCTGTGCAGCGCCGATGGTGTTTTCCACAGGTACGGCATAGGGCATATCACAGCCCGGCGCGACAATGAAGTTTTTATATTCCGGTAGCTGGGCCAGAAGATCCGCCACGAATTTCATATTATCCTGCTGCGTGCCGTGAAGCATGATGGACGTAAGCGGGATATTGCCGCCGATGGCCACATTGTATTTATCGCAGATGGCCTTGGCTGCAAGGATATCCACATTTTCGTCCACAGAAATAGAATCCGGCGCGGTGCGGCACATCACCTCGATATTGCGGGTGGCATTGCCGCACACAAAAAAGGAAGAGAACGCCTGTTTTTCTTCACGCAGATAGCGGAACAGTTCAGTGTAGGGTGCGGAGAGGAATTCTTCAAAGTGATCCGACGAGATCTGAGAGACCAGAGGGTCCACTACGGCAATCACATCCATACCTGCGTCCAGGTAAAGATCGCTCATGCGCTTGGCACAGTCCGCACAGAAGCCCAGCAGGTCCTTCACATAGTCCTCGTCGTCGAACATATCCATGAAGATATCATTGCCGCGCAGATGGCTGGCCAGTGTGAACGGCCCGCACAGCAGCCCATAAAGGGCGGTGGTATCTCCCACGGCCTCTTTCATGCGACGCATGGCCGAAAGCACCATGGGCATGCGTCCGCTTTCGGCTGTGGGAAGCGTGCAGCGGCAAGGCACCGTCATCGTGTCGGCCAGAGGATGCGAAGAAACGGAGGGCGGGCAGTCGTCGGCCCACACCAGCCCGCAGCCCAGTACCTCGGCCTCTAGCTGAAGATCGAATACAACGGGCTGTCCGTCCGGCTTGTACAGCCGGTTCACTTCCAGCAAAGCACGGACGAGCGTCTCCTCGTCTGTGAGGACCTGTGTGGCGGTGGCACCCACCAGCACGCCCGCGTGGACGCCTGCAAAGGGGACCCACGGCGCGCGCGGAGTAGGTTCGTGGCGCAGCGTTTGAAAAATCAGTTCTTTTCCGGTCATATGCAGTCTCCCGTTCATGCGGAGGCGCGGCAGAGAGCGACGGCGGCGTCGGCGGCGCTGGCGGCGTCGGCGGTGTATTTGTCCGCGCCGATCTGCTCACAGAAAGCCTCGGTGACAGGCGCGCCGCCAACCATGATCTTCACCTTGTCGCGGATGCCCGCTTCCTCGGCCTTTTTCACAACTTCTTCCATCATGCCCATGGTCGTCGTCAGCAGCGCCGAGCAGCAGATGATCTGACAGCCCTGCTCCACAGCCGTCTGCACGTAGGTTTCGGGGGCAACGTCCGTGCCCAGGTCCACGACCTCCAGCCCCTTGCCCTCCATCATCATTTTCACAAGGTTTTTGCCGATGTCGTGCAGGTCGCCCTTGACCGTGCCGATGCACACCTTGCCCGCGGCTTCCACACCCGCGTCGGCCATCAGCGGCTTCAGCAGCTGGGCGCCCATGTTCATGGCGCGGGCCGCCACCAGCACCTCGGGCACGAACACTTCGTTGTTCTTGAACTTCTCGCCGATGACGCCCATGCCGCTGAGCAGCCCCTCGTCCAGGATCTGCTGCACCGGAATGCCTTCGTCGATGGCCTGCTGAACCAATTCTTTCACGATCTTGGCTTTGCCCCGCTGGAGGTTTTCGGAAATGTCTGTCAGAATGCTCATACTGCTTTCCCCTTTTTGATTATTCTCGGTTGAAAATGCCTTTCGGCCTTACTTACAATATATCCTTTCGCTCTGCTTTTCTCTTGTACTAAAATGTTGCTTTTGGAACTTTTTTGCCCTGATTTTTTGAATGTTCCAATTTGAGCTTTTCTGTCGGCCGGGGACGGAATAAAAACTGCTTTCAGGGAAAGAACTAATTGTTTTGAATATCTATTGACAATAAATATTATTTAATATATAATTAAATTAACTCAAAAGACATCCTGCCCAAAGAACAGCCGGAGCCTATACATACAGGCGTCTGGGACGCGGCGGAAGCAAGGACATGGTATCACGCGAAAAGATGCGCATACGGGCGCGGAGACCCCCGTAAATAATATAAAAAGAAGAAGGAGAGTAAGTTATGAGAAGCATTACAACATTAGATCTGCAATATGCACACCGCTTTTATGGGTTCAAGGGCGAAGCCCAGTACCTGCACGGCCATACGGGTGTTCTGACCATTGAAGTGGAGGACAGCGTGAATGCCGGCGTGAACATGGTGTTCCCCTGCAATGAAATTCAGAAAACCGCATGGGACGTTCTGAAAAACTTTGACCACGCGCTGATCCTGCGGGAGGATGACCCCCTGCTGCCTGCGATCCTTGACGTATACGAGAAACAGGGCATCAAAAACGGACATCCCAACAACGTTATGAAGGGCGAGGCGTTTAAGACAGAGCTTGCCACCGCATATCCAGACTGCCGTTTGGTCGTCACTAAGGAGACCATGACCGTTGAGGGCATGATCAAGATCGTTTATGACCTGCTGAAGGATAAGCTGAACATTGCGAAGCTCACTTTTACCAGCGGCGTAAACGCTGCCAGCGCGGAATTTGACACGAAAAATGAAATTGACCGCTGCCCGCTGTGCGGCATCGCGCTGAATGAAAACGGCGTCTGCCCGAAGTGCGGATACAAAAAGCAATAAATCCTCCGGCCGTCCGCGGCTGAAGTGAGGCAAGCGCCCTATGCTGAAAAGCAT
>OGXT01003062.1_pt1 | contig 12159 bp, 10 predicted proteins | sample 1576361 | NCBI WGS metagenome assembly OGXT01 (sample SAMEA3541514, study PRJEB24748) | human gut metagenome | biome: human gut; feature: human-associated habitat; material: faeces | place: China | collected 2012 | reverse complement strand
TGATGTTATACTGCTTGAGAATGTCGAACACGTCCATCAGGTTGTTGAAGTGCTCATTTTCAATCAGCTTGGTTTCGCCGGTGTAGAGGCCATTGAGGATGGCGCGCTGGGTTTCCTTGTCGCCCAGCCACTCGGAGAACAGCTGGCAGCCCAGATAATGAGAACCCAGCGCCCAGTCCGCGCTGAACACCACGGTGGCGGGGATACCGGCGGCCTCAAAGGCGTCAAAGAAGGAGACCAACTTATCGACGGTGTTGACGGTGGTCACGTCAAAGTCCTCGCCGTGCACCTGCGCCACCAGGTCCTTGTTGTAGAGCAGTGCAAATCCCTGGTAGCTGGCGGGAATGCCGTAGATGGCGTCAGACCCTTCCTTCTGGCAGAATTCCCAGCCGCTGAGCACGTGGCTCATCCATTCGGTATCGCCCTGATTGAAGTTGTACATATAATCGCTGTAGTTGAGAATCTGGCCCACATCCAGCAGCGACACGGTGGGAGCGGTGCCGGCGGAGTACAGCGCAAGCCACGCAGCCAGCTGATCGTCGCCGCAGGGATAATAGTTCACGGTGATGCCGGGGTGCTGGGCCATGAACTCGTCGAGCAGGGCGATGGTCTCATCATCCACGCCCGCCTGGGTGGAATAGAAGGAAATGGTCACGGGTGCCTGGGCACTTTCCGCCCCGGCGGCCGTCATGGTCAGCAGCATCGCTGCCGCCATCAGGAGCGCAGCCAGTTTCTTAAACATGTTTGGGTCTCCCTTTCGATTCAAATTTCCGTTCCTTACGGATTGAGACAAGTATACCATTGGCCTCCGAAAATGTCAACCGTTTGACATGAAAAAATGGATAAAAAGTTCTGATCATTGTCGAATATTCCATTCAAACTGGACGAAACGCCTAATTTTCCACGAAAAAATTTATTTTCATCAATATCCAAATGAAACCGTTTGTCTTTTTGAAATCATCCGTGCCGGTATGTTCGTACCGCCATTGACCCCCTCGTATGCAAGGCACGTTCAAGGGCTGCTGCATCCGTTCACGCAAAAAGCGCAGGACCCCAGATCCTGCGCCTGTCCATCGGTACAATCAGGAAACAGCGCCTTTACCCGACGGTCGTGTACACCATGCCCGCAGCGCCCCAGCGCGCCCGCAGCGCTCGGCCGCCAGGCGCGTTGGGTTCTTCAACGCATTCGCCGCTGATCTCTCCGTTCAGCAGCTTGCCGCAAAGCACAATCATGTCCTGCGCCACCTGCATGCGAGGCGGGTTATAGGCCGGCGTCCCCGGCGTTCCCGCCTGGCCGCAATGCCCGCCGCGCCACTCTGCGTCGGCATAGGCACTTACCCGCTGAACGAAGCGCTCCACCGAAGCGCGATAGGCAGATATGCGCAATGCGCCTGGCAGGGTCATCAGCACGATATCGCCGCTGCCGATCGCATCGCCTGTAAACAGCTCCCGCCACTTAGGCACGCCAAAGGCGCAGGAACCCGGCGTATGGCCCGGCAGCGCCAGCGCCTCCAGGCGCACATCGCCGGCGTCGAATATCTGCCCATCCTGAAAAAAGCGCACACGCTGCGGATCAAGCGGGGGCACGCCGAAACGGCGGCACAGCGGCTCCGATCCAGCCAGAATCTCTCGATCCTCCTTGCAGAGCCAGACATGTTCAAATTCACCCGCCGCTGCGAAATGGTCCGGATGCGCATGGGTCAAAAGCAGTTCCACCGGCAAATCGGTCACGGCGCGAATCTGCGGCATGAGCGGCGCAAGGCCCATGCCAGTATCAATCATATATGCCCTGTCGCTGCCAGCCACCAGATAGGCCGTACATCCCGCCGCATCGTTCAGCCGCCACAGCCCGCTCCTCAGCTTTTCCATACGATTCCCCCTTCACTGAAACAGCAGCGGCAGGAAATCACGCGCGCATTCGCGCCATACCTGCCACTCGTGCGCGCCGGCATACAGCCTGCGCATCACGCGGACACCCTTGCTCTCCAGCAGCCGGTCGTCCTCCAGAAACACGGGGAAAAACTCGTCCCGCTCACCCATGGCGCGGAAAAATACGCGATAGTTGCGGGCAAAGGCCTCCGGATCATCCAGGGCCTTCAGATGCGGTTGCTCATTCTCCCACAGCATCCGCAGGAAGCCGCTGAACAGCCCCACATAGCCGAACAGCTCCGGATGTGTCATCGAGGCCGCGCTGGCGTGCATGCTGCCCATGGACAGGCCCGCCACCGCACGGTTCCACTTGCCCTCCAGCGTGGGATATACCTTTTCCGCATAGGGAATCAGATCCCGCACAAGCACCTGGGGAAACGCGCTGGTGCTCACCTCGCCGTTCATCTGCACCATACCGTTGCCCATCACGATGCGCATGGGCCGTACCCGTCCCTCATTCAGCAGGTTGTCCATGATGAAGTTCACGCGCCCCTGATGAACCCAGCCGGTTTCGTTTTCGCCCAGGCCGTGCTGCAGGTACAGTATGGGAAGGGCCTTTCCATCGCTGTCCGGCGGGCAGTAGACCAAGCAGCTCTCGGTGCGGCCCGTCACTTCCGAAGGATAATAATGGCGCGTCACAGATCCGTGAGGCACATCTTCCAGCTGATAAAACCCATCCCCCTCAAACGGCACATCCAGAAAATTGATGGTGCGCGAGCATCCAAAACCAATGGGCAGCTGGGGCAGAAGCACGGTTTCTCCATCCATGACGATGTCCACATAGCGGAACCCGCCCTCTATCTCCAACGTAGCGCGCCAGCGCCCATCCTCCCCCTTTTCCAGCGGCCAGCTCGGCCCGCCGGGCAGGCTCACCGTCAGGCTGGAGGCCTTCGGCGCGCAAAGGCAAAAGCGTGTCCGTCCATCCGTTTCAAAAAACACGCCATCCTCTGACGGGATCAGCTGAAACGCCGCGGCTTGCTGGAAACAGGTATCTTCTCTCATAAAAGCCCATCCTGCCTTTCCTATTCAAATTGGAATTGCGCTGTTTGAGGCTTAGTATATCCAAGCGCACCCAAAATGTCAAGCGAATGACATTTCTCTGTTGGATAGTAATAAAAAAGCAGCGGTCCAAGCCCGCTGCTCCCATATTCAAGAAGGAGTCCAGTCCCCGCGTTCCTTCTAGCGCCTCCGGTCATTCATGCCCGTCGTCGCACAGCTCATCCTCGCAGGCGTTGTCGTTTACCTCCATGGAACGCACACGATTCTTCATCCGCGCCTCCTCCACCTGCGCCGAAAGCATTTCCTTGACCCTCATGCTGTTTTTGACATGCTGAATCTTCAGCGTGGGCGATGTTGCGTCCGACGTATGCAGCACGATGGAGCCTACGCCAAACAGCCGGTCCAGCAGGGATTCCTGCGTAGAGAGATCGCGCACGCGGAACAACCTGAGCTCCTCCTCACGGATGTTGAGCAGCCCGGTCTTTACCAGCAGGCGGCTTTCGGTCAACTCGTAGCGCGTAAAGGAGATCGCCATCCCAAAAATCCGTTTTTTGTCCTTCCAAAGCAGCGGTTCGGTCGCAATATCCACCGCGATTTCGCCGTTTCGCATCTTCATTCCCTTCCTTCCGGGTCAATGCAGGCAAGCACCCGCGCCCTGCTTCATTGTAGCATATCAGGGCGTTTTGTCAATGCGTTTGGCGGCAGGCCTCTGACGCAGCGCCTCCGCGCCGGCCCGACTGCCGGCGCGGAGGTACGCTTCTTATCTCCGGGACTGCTTTCCGCGGAAGCAGCGCTTGGAGATAACGATCAGCCCCATCAGCGAGACTGCGTACAGCAGCGCCCAGAGTCCGACCCTGCTGGAATTGCCTGTTAGCGGAACGTTCGGGGCGCTTTCGCCGCCAGGGTACGTTTCGGGCAGATAGTTGGTGAACGCCGCCGTAGCCACGGCGTCGGCGGGGATGGTTCCCGTTGCGCCGGTGCTGGTCGTGACGTAGCCGTCGGTGTTTGCCTCGGTCTCGGATACCGCATAGAACGCGTTCGCGGGAAGCCCCGTGGCCGTCGCGCTTCCGCCGTCCTTGAGCGCGAAGGTTGCAACGCCGTTGGCAAACGTCATGCCGCCGTAGGTCCCGCTGACGCCGGTATCGCTCAACGTCACGGTGAAGTGCCACTCGCGGTCCCCCTCTCCGCCGCTGCCCGTCACGGCCTTGCTCACGGTCAGGCTCCCGGTCTTTGCCTGATTGCCCGGCGCAGCCAGGACAAAGGGAGAGAAGCCTCCGCTCACGATTCCACCCTCGTTTTGATACGGCTGAACCGTGAACAGCACATGCGTATCGGTCACGGTGATGGGCACCTTCTCAACGGTACATGTATCAATCTTTTCTTCGATCATGTTGGTACCCATCTCCCGATGAAGGCCCTGGAAGTGGAGCAATTCAAACGGGGTATCCTTCGTCGTACCTTCCGGCAGAGGCCAGCAGACGGTGATGGGCGTGCTTGCCGCCACCCAGGCGTTTCCATTGTCGCGCTCCACCAGATCCAGATACCGGGCCTCGTACTGGACGTTTTCCTCACCCGCCCAGTTCAGGACCTCCTCCGCCTTGTCAATCAGCAGACCCGTATTGGTGTTCGAACTGCCATCCGTTTCGAGAATGTTGTCAAACAGCAGGGCGATTTCTGCATCCTTCCCCGTCTGCACGTTGGAGCCATTGATGGTATACACCGTGTCGGTGCGGACAATCGCGCCCGACTTGCTCTTGCCGATCTTCTCCAGCGCGTCGTCCACAGCGTCCAGCGTTACGGCGTCATTCTGCACAACGACAACGCCGTACTGCTCCTCGTCCGGGGCGTCGGAAGCGCCGCGCACCGTCAGCGTAGCGGTATCGGTGGCTATATCATATGCCCGACCATCATAGATCGCTTTGACCTTGCCTTCCTCAATTCCGCTGCCGTAGACCTTCATCTCAAGCTCTTGATAAATGTATTTGTCAAACGCGAATTCATCGCTGTCCACCGTCGTGCCGTCGCTGGTGGTAAAGGTCATTCTCACCTTGGTGAGAGGCGTCGTCCCCACCGGCTTGATACGATAGACATTGTGGTCGCCCGCTCCGTATTTCTCAAAGCCCCACTCCGCGGAAACGGTCTGTCCGTCCTCCTTGTACTGAAGCGTTAGCGCCGTTACGTCCTTTCCATCCGCTTTCAGCTTTTCCTCCAGCGTTTCCGGCAGCGTAACCAAAAATCCCGGTTCGGGGAAGCCGCTGTCCTCCGCGCTGCCGCCGGTCGTGATCGTGCCCTCATAGCCGCTGCCGCCCATGTAGATGGTGACGTTGCCGGGCTGGATCAGCACCTCCTCGGCAACCGCAATCCGCCAGGCATGCCGGTAACCGGCGGTGCTCGCGGCTTGCGTGGTATACTCCACATACCGTCCATCGCTGGGGTTGTTGAGAAGGTCCAGCAGCGTGGAATCGACCTCGCTTATGCCCTCGCCGGCCGCCTGCTCATTGGTGGCGTTTGACCGCACATAGACCTGTCCCACCTCCGGAATCAGGCCGGTATTGCTGGCCGTGATGCGGTAACCGCCGCTGCTCCAACGTTTCTCTTCCGGCTTCACGGTATAGAGCCAGCCGGCGCTGTTGCCTGAATACGCTACTGTCCCCGCCACGTTCAGGACGCCGTTTTCGGAAACTCCGCCATCCGCCGCCGGCAGCGCCAGCGTACCGCCCTCGTGAATGGTGAAATTTCCCTTGATGGTGTTTTCCCCAGCCAGCGCGAGGGTGCCGCTGATGATCTCGACATCGCCGCAGTCCTTCAGAGGCGGGTACTGGCTGTCACTCGAATTCTGATAGTATCAGATTGAAGCAGGGGCGGTGTTATTGACGATGATATCCGCCTGATCGCCGTTCTTGGCCGTATTTGCGCTGTTGATCTGATAGAGAAAAACCGGCACGTCATTCTCAAAATAGATGCGCTGGCCGTTGTAGCAGGTCGTCAGCTCGTGCGCATAGACCGAAGGAGTGCCTGTAAAGCTGCCGCCGGTGATGTGCAGTTCGATGCCCTTGGTACCATAAACCCTCGGAAGCTTCTGCAAGTTTTGAAACCCATGCGGATCGGCTTTGGCCGGATTGCCCATATATACCTGCCCGACGCTGCCACCCTCGATGCTGATCATCACATTGCCGTAGAGGGTCTGTTGATCATAGTATTTCGTACCAGATGCCATTAGCGGAATGCCCGACCACGCAACCGCTCCGATCTCTCCACCCTTGACGGTGATGTTGACGGTAGTCTTGGGATAATAGGAGCCTTCCTTTGGATCGCTGCTCTTACCTATGGTCTGCGTCGGGGACGGCGTCGTGCTTTCGTAATTCATTTCCCCCAGGCCGTGCAGCGTGTCCTCAATATAGCCGCCATTCACGGTAATGTTTACGCCGCCTTCGACTACGTCGTTCCGTCCCATGCCGGTCAGGTCGCCAGGAAAATAGGCGCCATCATTGATGGTGACGTTCACCTCGCCCTGAATGACGGAACAGGGTGCTCCGAACGTGCTGGTGTACTGGCTGGTATGGACGGCCGTCTGATCGGCCGCGCCTTCCATGCCGATCACCACATTCACATTGCCACCGACGGAAGCATAGTACAGTGTTTTGCCATAATAAGCATTGCTCGTATTTTTTGCCTGTATCTGTGAACTTCTCATATCGGTGCCATTCTGACCACCGCCGCCGCTGATGGAAGCAAACCTGCCGCTGTACAGATAGAGATTAATATCCCCCGTCACCGTACCGCTATCCTTGCCGGTGCTGGCAATGACTGCGCTGCCTCCCGTCGGACTTATCGCCGACCCCAGACCGCCACCGGTGATGTTGCCAACCTGATGAGCCGGGTCGTTGATATCCCCCTTGAGGATGATGGTCACATCGCCGCCCACGCTGCTGTTGAAGCCGCCGCCATAGACCCATGGGACCCGGCAATGCGGCCCTAGCTCGATGAGGACGTCCCCTGTTACTTTTCCGTTGGTCGTACCGGAGCTGGTATTCTTGCCGCTGCCAAAAACGCGATAGTTCTGTGAATTTGCATCACAGATGATATCCCCGTTAATGATGAGATGGGTGTTTGCAACCGCCGTCGTTTTCCCGTTTGACCCGCCATAGAGATTGGTGATAATCTGTTCAAATTTTCTGTAAATTCCGCGGTATAGCCGTTGGCATAAAAGCCGCTGATCGTGCCGTGACCGCCTCGTCCGGCGGTCTGTCCCAAAGAGAGCCAAACATTATCAAAGGTCATATCGCCGCTCAGTTCCACCGTCGCCATGGATTTGCCGCCGATGGAATAGGGCGCGCCTTCGCCCTCGCTTTTTACGGTAATATGCTTTCCCGCAACGCCAATGGTGTATTTGTACTGATTGTTGAATATTCCTATATCGGCTGTCAGAATCACGGTGGCGTCTGTTTCCGATTGATACTCAATCTGTTTGATTGCGTTGTTCCATTCCTCTGATGAAGCCACCCGATAAACCTGCCCCGCTTCCTGCGCCAGCGCCCCCATCGTCAGCAGCAGCGCCGCCAGGCAAAGCAGAAACGCCAGGGCTGTTTTTCTCATCGCCTTTCTAACCCCTTTTTCGCCCCTGATGGATGTTTTCGCGCGCAGCAAAAAAGGCGCAGCCTTTTCCTCCGAACACGGCGCGCCTTCCGGCTTTGTAGCTGTCGGGTTTGTCCCAAAACAGGCAGATTGATTCCTTGCTTGCCAAAACGCATCCTGTTTTGTCATTTGCGTCCATCTCCCAAGCCTCTTTAATGCAACAATTGTATCATAACATTCGTAGTAATTCAATTCTTTTTTGATTCGCCCATCTATTGGGGGAGGGATAGCAAAAAGGAACCCCGACGCGATATCGGGGCCCCCATGTGTCTGCGCTTGAAAAATGATACACGTAACGATTGCGTGTCTGGGTATTCAACGGGCATGCGGGTTGAATACTTCTCTTTTGATATTTCCTGCATCCCACAGATTCTAAATGCAGATGCAAATGGCAAGCGGCCAGCCCTGGAATAATGGGAACCTTTTGCTTCAGGCCGTACTTCAATCGTCTGAGCGATGATTTTCCTTGATATTCCGGGCTTTTTTGAGCCTCGGCCCCTCGGTTGTCCTATTCCTTAACCAAAAAACAGGCCACTTTTACGAGGGGACAGCTTGATGAAATGCAGAATTTACTACATCGAATAGCTGTTCTGGTTTATTATACTTTACTCTTGCATAGATGTCCATAGTTGTCTTGCTGTTCTCATGTCCGGCAAGGTACTGGACCGTCTTGGGGTCAACACCTGCATACAGAAGATTGGTGATGTAGGTATGCCGCAGCAGGTGCGGTGTCACATCGAAGTCCAGGCTATACACAATGTTGGGATTGTTTTTCTGATGTCCTCCCAGACTCGGCTGAACAGTGTACTTGATGCTCTGTCCGTTCACATACTTATAATAGGTACGCTCCTTGGTAGACCGAACAACGATGTACTGCCAGACACGTTTGAACTGCGAATATGACAAGGGCTGTCCCTCACTATCGGCAATCACATATTCCGATTTGGAGGCAGCCTTGGCTTCCCGCAGACAATTCACAAGGCATTTGGGAATGGGAATATCCCTTCTTGCTGCTTTCGTCTTAAGCGTTGTAGAGATAACCGGTCTGTTATGCTCTGATCGCCATGCGCGCCGCACAGAGATATATGGAGTGGGTGCATCGAGGAACACACAATCCCATTGCAAGGCGAGAGCTTCTTCTCGGCGCAGACCGGCATATAAGCCGATCATGGTAAACAGATACGGCGGAAGTCCTTTGACGGTTTCCAGCAGCACTTCCACCTGCTGGTCTGTCAGCGAATCTTTCTTTTGGGTCGGTTTCCCTCCTTTTGCCGAAATCCCCTCACACGGATTGTATTCCAGCAACTGGCTCCGCTCTGCCGAGTAAAAAATGCACTTGAGGAGCATATTCACCGTATTGTGCAGGCTCTCGGACTTATTGGACAATGGGATCAGCGCCAGACGAATATCATCCGCTGTTACTTCCTCCATATACATATCTCCCAAAGGCTTGATAATGTAGTTCTTCATATTGGAGGCGTAGCCCTTCAGTGTAGCCGGCGACACTTTTGCGGATTGCATCAACAGCCACTTCTCACAATACTCGGCCACAGTAGGATGCTCCCGGTGGAAGATGATCTCCGCTACCTGGCGTCTCGCCTCCTGCTCTTTATCGTACAGTTCCTCGCAGGTAGTCCCATACAAGCTCACCTGCTTGCCGTCTGCGTCCAGAATCCGGGTTCTGTAATACAGGACACCCTTTCGTGTGACGGTTCCATATTGAGGTATGTTTTTTTTCTTCTTTGCCATAATTAATTTCCTTTCTCGCGTGGTGATGTATCTACACCTCCTTTTTATCAGAGATTTCAAATTGAATCAAAGATACGGCCAAGGAAAAACTAAGAGCGAGACATCCTTGTCTCGCTCTTACTTCATTTTCTGAATTGTTCGGAACTTACACAGCGTCCCATAAGTCAAAGGCACAGCCCATTGCTTTGACAAGATCATCCGGCCTGTTGTATTTGACCTTTGCGTAAATGTCCATCGTGATTTTGCTGCTTTCATGGCCCGCCAAATATTGTACCGTTTTGGGGTCCACCGAAGAATGAATCAGATTGGTGATGTAGGTGTGCCGCAGCTGATGCGGTGTCACTTCAAAATCCAGGCTATATACCACATGGCCGTTATTCCTGGCTTTTTCTCCAAGTTTCGGGTAAAGCATATATTTTACATACTTTCCGTCCACAAGTTTTCTGGCCATTCTCGGCTTTGCAGTCCGCGTCACAATATACTGCCACAGCCGCTTAAACTGTGTATAGGATAGCGGATCACCGTCCCGATTGGCAATCACATAATCCGAAGTGGATTTTTTCTTTGCATCTTTCAGACATTCAACCAGACAGACCGGGAGAGGAATGTTTCTTTGTGCCGCTTTGGTCTTTAGCTCGGTAAGAATGACCGGCCTGTTATGTTCTGTGTGCCATGCCCGCCGTACCGTTAAGTACGGAGCCTCTGCATCCAGATACACAGAATCCCATTGCAGCGCCAGGATTTCTTCCCGGCGCAGACCGGCATATAAACCGATCATCACAAATACATAGGGCGGCAAATCCCGGATCGTGTCCAAAAGCCGCTCAACCTGTTCATCCGTCAATGCCTGTCTTTCTTCCTGGGGAACTCCTCCCTTTGCATCCAGGTATATGGTCGGGTCCTCGTCAATCACATGGCTCTCCTTGGCCGCCCGGAAAATGGACTTGCAGAGAATCACCACAGACTTATAAACCGAAGCCGACTTCTTGGAAACAGGTACGAGGGCAAGTTGGATGTCATCCAGGGATACATCAGCCATTCTCTTGTCTCCCAGCCCTCCAATAATGTGCCGCCGCACCTTAGAGGTATAATCTGTCAAGGTGGTGGCCCGAACATGGACGGACTGCATCAGCAGCCACTTCTCACAGTACTCAGCAACCGTAGGCGATCTTCGACGAAACGTAGTACTGTCAATCTGCTCTAACGCCTCCAGTTCCTTGTCATAAAGCTTTTCGGGCGTCTTTGCATAAAGCGCCACTCTGTTTCCATCCGAATCTTCGACTCTGGTTCTATAATATTCAATGCCGTTAAGCACGACCGTACCATATTGAGGAATTGCCCTTTTTCTTTTTGCCAATTCCGTCACCTCCTAAGAATAATGTCCAGCGCTGTACCTTTGTTTTATCAGACATATTAGGTTCCAGCAAGGATACGGAACAGCTCAAGCTCGGACACTTCGCAGCTTGCGGTATGTAGCGCTTTTTTCCACTGGCTTTGCACGATGGGTGCATTTTGCGATATACTCCTGAAGGCCAGCATCTGTAAAGTACACGCAACCATTTTGCACATACTGAACATAGGAAATTAGCCCACTGTTTCGAGCTGCATCCAAAGTGGCAATGCTAATCCCCAGTAATTTGGCAGCCTCTTTCCGCGAAATCAATTTTTCCATAGGTGGTCCCCCTTTCTGTCAAAGATGTGGTTGTTGCTTTCAAAATCACATGAATGCGCTGGCAACCGAAGCTGCCAGCGCATGGTATCTGACTTTGAAAAATTTACTCGCCACATTTGCCACGCACCCCTGGCGATGGGGACATTCCGGTCTCCGCTGGCGCGGCTGTCATAACTCCACAGCGTCGTTTTACTCGTGCGCCGCAGAGTTCCCCCCAAGTCTTTAGGAGGCCGTGAGGAAGTATCTTTAACCCCTATGCAGTCATCGCGCCCTGAAATGCCACTTTCGGGTATCAGGCTGACGTGGATCGCTCGGAACAGTCCTATTCATCACCTCCTGGGGCTGTCCATCTTCGCGGCGTGCCTGATTCGCTCGTACATAGGTTATGTACCGGAAATGCCGTCTATGAAATTGTCAAGCTCCACATTGGGAGAATGTTCTTCCCTCAATGGGTAGGCACTGATACGCTTCATTTGTTAAGTGTTATTCAAAAATTTTTTTATTTTTTTAAATCTTTGTGCAACAGCACTTCTGGAACAATGCCAAAGACGTGCTACATCAATTTGACGATAACCATCCACAAAAAGTAATGTCAATAGCTCCAAATCTTTCTTCGACAGCTTCTTCAATCTCAACAGTAGTTGTTCGTTTTCCACCGAAGCCAACCATCCATATCGCGTTTGATCAATCTTATCAACATCCCATTGATAAGATAACGATGCAAACTTTCGGAACAGCTGTGATTGACCACATACTTCATCATATTGTTCACAAGGTATTGGTTGCGTATGGTTTTGAAAAACCCTTTGACTGCAAAACCATGCCCAGTCATATTCTTTCATGGCAGCAATCTGTTCTTCGCTCATCCCTGCATCACAATACTCAACTTCTAAACGCTTCCATCTACTATCAAACTTCTTTTTCTCATATCCATAATTAAATCCCATTATTAACCTCCTGTAGATTCAATTTGCAAAATTCACCATGCAAACTAAAATCAGGAGGAGATCGACAACGAGAATCTCTGGGTTGTTTTCCATCCCCAGAAACAAAAATGCCAGCTGATCTTAAGGACCAACTGGCATTTTTATTCGCGCACAAAGAAAACGCATTATTAAGATTTTATAAGTACAACAAGTATACCAAGCACAATTCGATACCAACCAAACACCTTA
>OGXT01003060.1_pt1 | contig 12168 bp, 10 predicted proteins | sample 1576361 | NCBI WGS metagenome assembly OGXT01 (sample SAMEA3541514, study PRJEB24748) | human gut metagenome | biome: human gut; feature: human-associated habitat; material: faeces | place: China | collected 2012 | reverse complement strand
CTGAAAAAGGGTACCATCGTAGATTCCACCATCATTTCTGCCCCATCTTCTACCAGGAATAAGGAGAAGAAACGAGACCCGGATGCCCATCAGGTCAAAAAGGGGAACACTTGGCACTTTGGATATAAGGCACATATCGGCGTAGACAAGGACAGCGGACTGGTTCATACCGTGGAGGCTACATCAGCCAATGTTCATGATGTTGCGGAAACATCAAAGCTGTTAACCGGAGAAGAAGAGGCTGTTTACGGTGACAGCGGTTATCTCGGTGCGGAGAAACGTGATGATGCAATCATTCGCAACGAGGCTGGACACAAAATCAAATACAGGATCAATCGCCGTCCATCCCAAGTTAAGAAGCTGAGCAAAAGCGGCCAGTATGCCGCAAAGAAAGCAGAACACGCTAAGTCCTCTGTTCGTGCGAAAGTGGAGCACGTATTCGGCGTAGTCAAGAAACAGCTGCGTTTCCGAAAAACACGATACCGAGGGTTCGAAAAGCAGAGAGCCAAATTCAATATCATGTTCGCGTTAGCGAATCTGATCCTGGCTGACAGACCCTGCCTAGCAGCTTGAATCAGTGCGCTCCTGCGAGCAAAAGCACGGGCGACCTAATTGATTCTTACAAAATGGCCGCCCGGTAATGCGTATCGTAGCAGTTGTGCGGTATTGCCCTTGATTTTATAGTTTGGTCTACGGCGAAGGCCTTGGCGGAGGGTTCCAATATAGATCGGGTTGGTGAGTATCTGGGCAACTGCCTGCGCTGTCCATTCGCACCGTTCCTTCACTTTGAAGCTGGAGAATAACGGCTCTCCCTTTTGGCGCTTATACTCCAGCGGCGCAAGAATTCCGCTCTCTGCAAGCCGAATTGCTATGCCATTGTTCGTCATGCCTTGAATTTTCCAGTTGAAAATATCCTGGACAACTGTGGCAGCATAGGGATCTGGCTCAATTCGATTGTGGTTTCCCTCGCACTTCTGGTACCCATACGGTGCAAACGGACAAATAAAGTCACCATGTTTCCGCTTCACCTGCAGCTGGCTTCTGACCTTCACTGAAATGTCACGGCTGTAGTTGTCATTCATCAAGTTCTTGAGCGCGATGCTAAACTCGCTACTCTCGTCACGGGTAATCGTGTCGATGTTGTCATTGATAGCGATTAAGCGCACCCCTAAAACAGGAAATAGACGGTGGATATACTTTCCGGAATTGATATACTCTCTTCCGAAACGGGACAGGTCTTCTTGTGTCAAGTAGGGACTAAAAAAATTTTGAGAATTTACAAGCCGTTCATAGGTGGACAACCACCCGTGAACGGCTTGCGTTTTCTCTATGCTCTTTTGCCGTTCTTTGTGCGACGTTTCTTATACGCCGTCTCAAACGCCTCCATCATCGGAGTAAGGCCCACAAAGTCGTGACCGGCCTGAGCATGGTTTAGCCGGGGAAGGCGAGTAAGTCTCTTCAAACCCGTTGAAAATACTGGCTTTTCGGCAGTTTTCGTGCTATAATAAGGCCATGAAAAATGATGCGGTTTTGACAACAAGCACCACAGGAAAAGCAGAAGAAGCCTTCGTTTCCCGTGCGGAATATGACGCGCTTAAGCGTGAGAATGCCGAGCTGAACCAGAAGCTGGACTTTCTTATGGGGCAGCTGCACCTTGCGAAGAAAAAGATGTTTGGCGCATCCTTCGAGCAGGCTGCGGAGCAGCTCCTTGGGCAACTCAGCTTTCTCTTTAACGAAGCGGAAGCGTGGACTCCCAGAGAAGAGAAAGCGTCCGAAGCCACTGCTGTGGCTGCCCATACCCGGCAGAAGCGTTCCAGCGATCTGGACGAGGTTTTGCCCGGAGGGCGTTACCGTTGAGGTTGTGGAGCACGGCATACCAGAAGCTGAACGGGTCTGCGATGCCTGCGGCACGGTGATGGAGCAGATTGGAAAAGAGGTCCAGCGCACCCTCGTGCTGCGCCCTGCCACGGCGACGATCCGCGAGGATGTCTACTACACCTACGCCTGCCGGAAGTGCAGCATTGAGGCAACAGAAACGCCTATCCTGAAAACGGAAAGGATCCCACCTGTGATCTCCGGCAGCTATGCTTCACCAGAGGCCATTGCCCATATCATGGTGCAGAAATTCGTGATGGCGTCTCCGCTATATCGGCAGGAGCAGGAGCTGAACCGCTCCGGCATCCAGCTTTCCCGGCAGACCATGTCCAACTGGATCCTCCGTGCTGCCGACGACTGGCTGACGCCGATCTATGAGGAAATGAAAAAGCGACTTGTGAAAGAGCAGATCCTTCACGCCGATGAAACCACGCTTCAGGTGCTGAAGGAGCCGGGCAAGTCCGCACAATCCAAGAGCTACATGTGGCTCTACCGAACAGGGAAATACGCTTCGCAGCCGATGATCCTCTATGAGTACCGGCCCGACCGAAAGGCCAGCAACGCCGAGACTTCTCTCAAGGAGTTCTCCGGCTGGCTCCATGCGGACGGATACCCCGGCTATCACAGGTTGCCGGAGCACATCCGTGTGGTTGGCTGCTGGGCGCATCTGCGCCGCAAGTTTGACGAGGCGGTAAAGTCCCTGCCGTAGAAGGACCAGGCAAATGCTGCGGCTTTGCAGGGACAGGCGTATTGCAGCAGACTGTTTTCTATTGAGCAGGAATTAGCAGAACTGCCACCCGAAGAACGATATACGCAGCATCTGGAACGGTCCAAGCCCGTGATGGACGCTTTGTTGGCATGGGCAGAAACAACCAACGCTGCGCCAAAATCTGCGCTGGGCAAAGCCGTATACTATCTGAAGGAACAGTGCCCGTATCTGATCCGTGTACTGGAGGACGGACGGCTGGAGCTGAGCAACAACCTTGCCGAACGTTCCATAAAACCCTTTGTGATTGGCCGGAAGAATTTTCTCTTCGCCAACACGCCTTGGGGCGCACAGGGCAGCGCCGTGATCTACAGCATGATTGAAACTGCTAAAGCTAACAATCTTGATCCCTACCGTTATCTGACGTGGGTTCTGACTAACCAGGGACGACAGCTGGGCGGACAAGTTCCTGCCAGCCAACGCCCCCGGCAGACTGCCATTCTTTACAACAGAACTCCTGATTTGAAATGGACCGCACTCGTTGAGTCGGTCCATTTTTCTACCCATTTGACGCTTACAATGCAGGCTGTGAATTGTCACTTGTTAAGCGGGTGAAAAAATGCTATACTCTATGTGACATCACGATGGAGAGCGGGGATAATAGTGGAGCTGAAACAGTCGCATGTTTTATCGCAGAAGCTTGCGCTGACGCAGACGATGCGCCAGTCGTTGGACTGCCTCCAGCTTTCTGCACCGGAGCTATGTGAGTATGTGCAGGATGTGGCGCTTTCTAATCCATTGTTGGATGTGTGTATGCCGACCTACTATGAAACAGAGCTGCCAAACGAAGATATGCGATCTGAATACGAACAGATTGAACTGCGCAGTGAGGAAACATGGCGTGATATGCCGAGAGGTTCTGGGAATGCACTGGATATTTCTGCCGTGCTGACACGGGAACTGACTTTCCGAGATTACCTCAACGAACAGATTGGGCAAATGCGCCTCGTAGATGATGGGATGCTGCATCTGTGCCGTTTTCTCATTGACTGCCTCGACGGGCGCGGCTATCTTGATTGTCCACTTGAAGAATTATCGAAGGAATTTGGTATTCCGTTTTTCTCCCTTGAGCAGGCACTATATGCCATACAAATGCTCGATCCGCCGGGCATCGGCGCACGCAGCCTCTCTGAGTGTCTGATTCTGCAGCTGGTGCAGAGCCGCTCATTAGACCCCCTGACAATAGGCATCGCTCGCAATGGTCTAGAACAGTTAGGCAGACGAGATTATAAGGGGCTTGCAGCAATGTTGGGTGCCGGCGTAAGCGAGATAAAGCAGGCGAGCGCTAAGATTCTTGCGCTTGAACCGATTCCATCACGTAGCTTTGCCAGCAGCGAGCCGATAGCATACATCGTACCCGATGCGGCATTTTCTGTGGAACAGAGCAGGGTGACAATTGAGCTGAACAGGCGCGTTTTGCCCCGCCTTTCGGTCAACACCGAATACTCTGCGCTGCTTGCTACTTCCGATGACCCCAACGTGCAACAATATGTGCGTGAAAAACTTACAGAGGCAAACGCCATCATCAAGGGGGTTCATATGCGGTGCAATACGATCTTACGGTTGCTTACGCTGATTGCTACGGAGCAGCACGACTTCTTTTGCTCAGGTGGAACTCTTACGCCGATCACTATGCAGCAGATGGCGGAAAAAATGGACATGAGCACATCTACGGTAAGCCGTGCAATACAGAATAAATATATTCAGTATCGGGGCAGAATTGTCCCTCTTCGCAGCTTCTTCACGACTGCTATTCGCTCGGATGCTTCCGTTTCTTCCCAGGCCGTCAGGCAACGCATCCAAGACCTGATCAAGACAGAGAATCCAGAAGCACCACTTTCGGATGAGTCAGTGCGTATAGCGCTATCAGCGCTCGGCATTGAGGTCAGTCGACGTGCTGTTGCAAAATACCGCATGGCGCTGGATATCCCGCCTTCTTCTCAGCGAAAAAAACGTTGAGGCAACAATGGGCATATGCCTCCTTGCCGACGAAGCTTTGCAGGAAGCATACTGCTGAAATGAGTTTTTTATCAAGATAATTCCGCTTATACACCGGGTAATTAACATCTGTATTGCATACGTATTGCAGCAACAATCTGTAACCTTCTCAGCGAAATAGTTAAGGCGGACACAGAGAAGCCCATAGAGGTTAATGCCATATATAGAAAACGGCAGAAGAAATGTTGTGCGAGGGGGGTCCTGTTATGTTATCAAACTACATTGAACAATTATTTAAACTTGATAATTATTATGATGGCCTAATTGTTACAGACAACAAAGGCTATATCGAGTTTTTTATGACATACCGTCCTGATATCAGCGGCGCTAAGCAGGAAGACTTAGTCGGCAAGCATGTTCTTGATATTTATCCGGGGCTGACCGAGGAAACAAGTACGATTATGCGGGTGTTGCGTAGCGGCGAGCCGATTTACAACGAATACCAGACCTTGATTACCTGCCGCGAGGAGGTATTTCAATCCGTTAATACAACTATGCCGATTCGCGCAGGAGGTACAGGCGAGATCATAGGGGCAATTGATGTATCAAGATACGCAAGTCGTTTCTACGAAAAGCAAAGCATCAATCTTCACTCTGCTCACACGAGAAAGGGGCCTTTTTACTGCGTTGATGATATTATAACCTGCTCAGAAGATATGGAGGCGATTAAACGAAAAATCCCATTGATCTCAAAAACAGATTCGACAGTGCTGATCACCGGACGGTCTGGTACAGGAAAGGAGTTGATTGCTCAGTCTATTCACACCTCAAGCAACCGGGCAGATAAGGCATTCGTATCTCAAAATTGTGCCGCAATACCTGCGACGTTGCTGGAGAGCATCCTCTTCGGTACAACCAAGGGAAGCTACACTGGAGCCGAAAACAAGCCGGGACTTTTCGAGATTGCAAATGGGGGAACGTTATTTCTTGATGAGATCAATTCTATGGATATTAGCGTTCAGCCAAAGCTGCTGCGTGCAATTGAGGAAAAGCGTGTCTGCCGTCTGGGCAGCTATAAGCCACTCGAAGTCGATGTTAAAATCGTTGCAGCAATGAATGAAGACCCGCAGGAATGCGTTCGTAAAGGAAAGCTGCGCGAGGACTTGCTCTATCGACTAAGTGTTGTTCGGGTGGATATGCCGACGTTGCAGGAGCGACGCTGCGATATCGAGCTTTTGATGAAATATTTCATAAGCAAGTTCAACAGTAGTATGAAAAAGGACATTTTCGGTGTTGATGAAGAAGTAAAAAAAATGTTTGAGGAATATCCGTGGCCCGGAAATGTCCGAGAGCTTCGCAATACGATAGAGGGCGCCTTTAATGTCGCACAAGGGAAATGTATTCATGCGAGGGATCTGACGGGCTATATTGTACAACAATGCGGGCAACATGAGAAAGATTCATTGCCATGTAGCACTGGCGCTGATGAGGGGCCTTCCGGATTAAATGACCAGATTCATTCCGTGGAAAAGAGAATCATTGAGGATGCGCTGAAAAAAACCTCTACATATGCAGAGGCTGCACGACTAATCGGTATTTCTCGACAGGCTTTTATGTACAAAATGAAGAAATATAAAATTGACGTATGAATCGTTAGTCAAAAAATTTTGACACCTATGTGTCAAAATTTTTTGCGTATATGCAAAAATTTTTGGCAATTAGGAGCTGGAGACGAACTGGCCGACGCTCCTGCTTAGCTTAAATCGGCGGCTCAAAGAGCGGCGGTGTTGCATAAAAACTCGGAATAGCAAAGAATTCTGTAAAAATAGCAAAGAACTCTATAAAATTAATATAATTTTATGTTTGACGTCCTCGTTCTGGCACACATTTTGCTGGTATACAAGTAGCACAACGACGCGGCCTCATCGAAGGCTGAAATCGTTGAATCTGCTTTAAAAACGAGGAGGATAATGCTAATGACAGATGTAAAACATGACATTGATGCTCTTGCTGGTGAGCGGTGGTTCCCACTCGAGACGACAATCACTGAGGATATGAGCAGTATATGGGGCGACTGGGGCGTGTGCTCAGAGGTCGATAAGCTTAAAGCAGTTTTGATGCGCCGTCCCGGAAAAGAAGTAGAGAATTTTGACTGGAAAGCCGCTCGATTCCGGGCTCCAATCGACCCCGAGAAGTTCCGTGCTCAGCATGATGCACTTGCCGATGTATACCGCGCACATGGTGTACAGGTACACTATGTCGATGAGCAGCGCAGTGACCGCCCCAACGCACTCTTCTGCCGCGATTTAGTCTTCATGACACCAGAAGGCGCAATCGTTACCCGTCCTGCAACGGAAGCTCGCAGAGGCGAGGAGCGTTATGCGGCAAAGAAATTGGCCGATCTTGGTGTACCGATTATTCGCACGATTTGTGGCGGCGCGACTTTTGAGGGTGCAATGGGAATGTGGATTGATCGCCATACAGTAATCCTTGCAAGCGGTGTACGTACAAATCGCGAGGGCTATGAAATGGTTCGCTATGAGCTTGAACGTATGGGAGTAACGCAGATTATTCATATGCAGATTCCCTATGGTCATGCGCACATTGACGGATTAGTAAATATGGCAAGTCATGATGTTGCTATGATTCACGCCTCTCAGGTCCCCTATGATGTTTGTGATGCGCTGAAGAAAAAGGGAATTAAGCTACTCGAGTGTCCCTCGAGAAATGAGGCTAAGGAGACCCTTGCAATCAATTATGTTGCTATTGAACCGGGCTTGGTTGTTATGCCAGCTGGTAATCCGCGCTCACAAGAGTTACTGGAGAAAAACGGAATCAAGGTTATTCCCATTCAGTTTGATGAAGTCCTTAAGGGCTTCGGCGCTATGCACTGCTGTACCGCATTCTTAAAACGCGGTTAATATTAGCAAATGGGATATGAAAGGAGCCTCAGCAAAATGAAGACGAAGAAATATATCAGTCTCCTGATGGCTATCATAATGATGCTCAGCCTATTTGCGGGCTGCGGCAGCGAGGGCAATACCCCATCGGTGAGCGATGATAAGGACACGCTTTACCTCCGGCTTTCCTCTGCGCTCCAAAGCACCGACTGGCAACAGACCTCTGCCATGGAAGGCAATAAAATCACTTATGTTCAACTTTTTGAAGGCCTTTATGGCATTGATGAGTCTGCAGGCGGCTACTACAACCTACTGGCAAAGGATATTCAGGTCAGTGAAGATGGTCTTACCTATACCATCGAGCTTGTGGATGCCACCTTCCAGAACGGAGATCCTCTTACGGCAGAGGACGTCGTATTCAGCTATGAGCTGGCAATGCAGAATTCTAAATTCGGTTATGTGACCTCTATGATCGACTCGATCAAGGCAGACGGTGACAAAACTGTAATCATGACGCTCAAATATCCCTATTCTGCCATCTCTCACACCTTTTTTACCATTAAAATTTACAGCAAGAGAGAATATCAGGAAATCATTGATAGCGGGGTTCCCTTTGGGACCAGGCCGCATACAGCGGGAACGGGACCTTATTACGTATCTGAGTATGATGTTTCCGCCGGCGTGAAGCTGAAGGCCTATGAAAATTATTGGCAGGGCGCACCGGCAATCAAAAATGTTGAATACCGTCTTATCACCGAGGACGCTGCGGCAGTCATCGCATATGAGAATGGTGAGCTTGACTATCTCATGGATGCGCCCTTGTCCGAGTGGGAGGACATTGAATCCTCTGCCCAAGGACGTTGCACACTGGCAAAGGCGAACGATATTCAGTTTCTCGGCATCAACTATCAATCCCCGTCTAACAATGGTATTCTTGCCAATCCCAAAGTCCGTGAAGCGATATTCTATGCTATTAATAAGGAAAGCGTTGTTAAGGCTGCGACCAGCGGCTATGGTACAGTAGCATATGAATACATGGTTCCTGACTATGTAGCAACCGCTCCGCGCGCTAGTGATGGAAGGTTTAAAACCTATGACTATAATAAGGATGCCTGCCATCAGGCGTTGCTTGATGCCGGCTTTTCCGAAGAGCAGATTGCTGCGGGTATCAATGTCGGTACCATCCTGACCTACAATGCCGATACGGCACCGAAAGCAAAGGCCGCAGTTGTCATTCAGGCATGCTTGGCCGAGAATGGTATGATCGCCAATGTTGAAATCGGCGAAACTGGCCCTGTGACAGAGCGCCTCTATGCACTTGACTATGATATGTGCGTATATTCGGACAGTGGTAACTATGATTACAATAACATTCGCCAGCAGGTTGATTCAGAGTCTGTCGGAATGTATGTTGTCTGCTATAAAGATGATAAAAACACATTCGACTGGCAAAAGATTGAGAATCTGGTTGATCAGGGTGTTCTTGCTACCGACACCAAGGAACGATATGATATTTACACTGAGCTGTGGAGCATGATTATGGACACCAAGACAATCCTGCCCCTTTATCATGGAGCCGTCGGCATTGCATGGTCTGACCGCGTAAAGATTGACAGCATTAACCCATTCTACTACCACCTGACCGATATCAGTTGGGCTAAATAAACTCTTTCCTGTAGGATAAGTGGATCAGCTATCGTTGGTCCTTAGGCTGACGATAGCTGATCTCTCAAAAAAGGGGGCAAGTATGCAGAAATACATCGCAAAGCGTATCCTATTTTTAATTCCAACGATTATCGGCGTGACTTTGATTATCTATCTGATTATGAACATAACGCCGGGAGATCCGGGACGTGCTATTCTCGGATCTGGTGTCTCTCAGGCGGATGTGGATGCATATAACCATGCGATCGGATATGACTTGCCGTTTTTTCAGAAATTTGTGAACTATCTCAGCAATATGTTTCTCCACCAGGATTTTGGCATTTCTTATGTTACCAAGCAAAATGTATTCGATGAGATATGGCCGCGGTATATTATGACATTAAAGCTGGCGTTCATTGGAATGATTCTCTCAACAGCCATCGGAATTCCTCTGGGAATCTATGCTGCTGTGAAGCAATATTCACCCATGGATACGATTTCCTCAGTTATCTCCTTCCTGTTGGCTGCTGTACCGACCTTTGTTCTCGGCCTTGTACTACTGTTCTTCTTTGCACTCAAGCTCAAGTGGCTGCCGTCTTACGGCATTCCGAACTGGACAGGCTATATCATGCCAGCACTGGCAATCTCGCTTCCCATTGCCGCACAGAATTTCCGCTTTACCAAGTCGTCTATGTTAGATGCGATTCGTCAGGACTATGTCCGAACTGCACGCGCTAAGGGTGCCAGCGAACGTACTGTAATTTGGAAGCATGTGTTGAAGAATGCGCTTCTTCCTGTTATCACACAAGTTGGCATGAGCCTCGGCCTTCTGCTGTGTGGCGCTGTGGTTGCAGAGGAGTTGTTTTCTGTGCAAGGTATCGGCAGCCTGATTGTCGAGCGTATTACTTATAAGGATGAGCCGGTCATCATTGCCGGAACGATTCTGATCTCGATCTGCTTTACCGTTGTTATGCTGGTCGTGGATTTGATTTATGCGATGATCGACCCTCGCATTCGCGCCAAATATACAAAATCTGGGAGGAAGTGAGCAAATGGCGGCCCAAAAAAGCTTGAATGAAGACTACAAAAGTGACGGGAAATGGAAAGAGATATGGCGCAGATTCAAAAAGAATAAGGGAGCCGTGATTGGACTGGTGCTGCTGGTCGTGCTGACGGTGATCTTGGTGGGCGCGCCACTGTTTATCTCCTATGATAAGGCAATTACACAGAATATGGATTTAATGCTTGCAAAGCCCTCCGTAGGGAATCTTTTCGGCAACGACGGATACGGACGCGACATTTTCGCGCGTATTATCTACGGTGGACGCGTTTCCATTGCTATTGCGATTCTTGCGACGATTTCTTCATGCCTGTTTGGCAGCCTTCTCGGTGCAGTCGCTGGCTATTTTGGTGGCAAGGTAGACAGCATTATCATGCGGTCGCTGGATATTTTTATGTCGGTTCCTGACATTCTTTTTACCATGGCGGTCGTATATGCGTTGGGTGCCAGCTTTACCAATTTGATCATTGCGCTGACTTTGGCGTATTTTACCAACTATGTCCGGCTGGTTCGCTCTGAGGTACTTACGCTTTCTGAACAGGACTATGTCGAGGCGGCAAAGGCTGGCGGTTCGAGCGGATTTCGCATCATTCTCTCACATATTATCCCCAATGCAATTGGCGTTATTATTGTCAACACCACGTTGAACATCGCAAAAATTATTATCTATGAATCGACGCTGAGTTTCTTGGGCCTCGGTATGCCGGCCCCCCAGCCGGAGTGGGGGCAGATGCTTTCGGAGGCTCGCGAATTTATGAGAAAAGCGCCTCATTTGATGGCATTTCCCGCACTATCTATCATTGTTACGGCCTGCTCAGTGAATCTTATCGGCGATGGTCTGCGCGATGCGTTGGACCCGCATTTGAAGTCATAAGGTACGCCACGGGAGGGGAGCTATAATGGAAAATGAAAAAAGCCCGATTTTGGAGATTAAGGATCTTCGGGTTACTTATGAAACTGACATAGAGGTTGTGGAGGCTGTCAACGGTATCAGCTTTCAAATCGAAAAGGGAAAAACACTCGGTCTCGTCGGCGAGACCGGCGCTGGCAAGACGACAACAGCGCTGAGTATTCTTCGCCTTTTGCCGGAAACGACAGGTCGTATTAAAGGCGGAGAGATCTGCTTTGAAGGCGAAGACTTGCTCCATGTTGACGAGGAGCAAATGCGGGTCGTGAGAGGAAACCGCATCTCTATGGTATTTCAAGACCCGATGTCTTCGCTGAATCCGGTCTACACAGTCGGCGATCAAATTGGAGAGGCAATTCGACTTCACAGGCCTGAACTATCTAATGATGCCGTAGAGCAGCGAATCGACGAGATCCTCCAGTTGGTCGGCATTATGCCATCGCGAAAGCACGAGTATCCACATCAGTTTTCAGGCGGTATGAAGCAGCGCGTTGTTATCGCTATGGCGTTGTGCTGCGAGCCAGAGCTGCTCATTGCGGATGAACCGACAACTGCATTGGATGTCACGATACAGGCTCAGGTTCTGGCCATGATCGCGGAACTTCGGAGTCGGCTCGGAACCTCAATGCTGATGATTACACATGATTTGGGCATTGTTGCGCGAACCTGTGATGATGTGTGCGTGATGTATGCAGGAAAAATCGTAGAGGCTGGTACCGTAGAGGATATTTTTCTCGCGCCGTCGCACCACCCCTATACAGAGGGTCTCTTTGGTTCCATTCCAAATCTGACGACAAAGGCACGCCGGCTTAAACCTATTTTAGGTCTTATGCCGGATCCTACAAATTTACCAAAGGGATGCGAATTCGCACCGCGCTGTGAAAAGTGCATGGAGATTTGTCGAACGGAAAAGCCAAAAATATGCGGCGAGGGGAGTCATAAGCTCTACTGCCATCTATTTGATCCGGATAGGCAAAAAACAGGTGTAGGAGGGAATACGAATGGATGATAAGGGCAACGCCCCTCTGTTAGAAACAATAGACCTGAAAAAGTATTTTAAGGTGGGAGGTGGCACACT
>OGXT01003055.1_pt1 | contig 12179 bp, 7 predicted proteins | sample 1576361 | NCBI WGS metagenome assembly OGXT01 (sample SAMEA3541514, study PRJEB24748) | human gut metagenome | biome: human gut; feature: human-associated habitat; material: faeces | place: China | collected 2012 | reverse complement strand
GGTTGAAGCTTATGACCAGAGAAGAAGATATCTCATGCATGCATTTAAGGAGATGCCCAGCTCCACCGTCGTAAGAAAGTCCGGTGCAGTGTCCTCGCCCTTTAAATTCTTTACCGCTTCGTTCAACATTTTACAATATAAATCATAGCCAACTGCTTCCATATGACCGTGCTGACGCTCTCCCAAAAGGTTGCCCGCGCCGCGGATCTCCAAATCCTTCATTGCAATCTTAAAACCGCTGCCCAGATCAGTAAACTCCCGGATCGCCGCCAAACGCTTTTCTGCAATTTCCCGCAGCACCTTGTCCCGCTTATACATCAAAAATGCATAAGCCGTCCGGTTCGAGCGCCCGACACGTCCGCGCAGCTGATACAGCTGGGACAATCCCATTCGGTCGGAATCGTGGATGATGATCGTGTTGACGTTGGAAATGTCCAGACCGGTTTCGATGATCGTCGTCGCAACCAGAATGTCAATTTCGCCGTTGATAAAGCTAAACATGATTTTTTCCAGCTCTCTCTCCGACATCTGCCCGTGTGCAAATGCCACATTCGCATCCGGCACCATTTCCCCAATCTTTGCTGCCATATCTGCAATCGTATTGACGCGGTTGTATACATAATACACCTGACCATTCCGGGACAGCTCACGGGTGATCGCCTCACGCACCATTTCTTCATTATATTCCATCACATAGGTCTGGATCGGCTGACGTTCCTCCGGCGCTTCCTCCAGCACGCTCATGTCGCGGATACCGACCAGAGACATATGCAAGGTCCGTGGAATCGGTGTTGCCGTCAGGGTCAGCACATCCACGTTCTCTTTCATTTTCTTGATCTTTTCCTTATGGGTCACGCCAAAGCGCTGCTCCTCGTCGATCATCAAAAGACCAAGATCCTTATATTGCATATCCGATGAAAGCACGCGATGTGTCCCGATCACGATATCCACCAGACCTTTTTTGAGATCCTCGATCACCTTTTTCTGCTGCGCAGGCGTCCGAAACCGCGACATCTGCTCAATCCGGATCGGATAATCCTTCATCCGCTGCACAAAGGTATTGTAGTGCTGCTGCGCCAGAATCGTCGTCGGCACCAGAAAAACAACCTGCTTGCCGTCCTGCACCGCCTTAAATGCCGCGCGGATTGCAACCTCGGTTTTGCCATAGCCAACGTCCCCGCAGATCAGGCGATCCATGATTTTGTTGCTCTCCATGTCCCGCTTCGTCGCCGCAATTGCCATCAGCTGGTCATCCGTTTCCTCAAACGGGAACATTTCTTCAAACTCCCGCTGCCAGACCGTATCCTCCGAAAAAGCGTAGCCCTTCCCGTTCTGGCGCGCCGCATACAGCTCCACCAGATCCTTTGCGACCTCATCCACTGCCGCCCGGACACGGGTCTTGGTCTTGTGCCACTCCTGCGTTCCGAGCTTGTTTAACTTCGGTTTTTTCGCTGCATCGGCGGAGGCGTACTTCTGAATCGCGTCCAGACCGGTTGCCAGCACATAGAGGTTTCCTCCGTCCCGGTACGAAATTTTCATGTAATCCCGGACCGTTCCCTCCATCTCGACCTTTTCGATGCCCTGATAAATGCCGAGACCGTGCGTCTCATGTACGACATAATCCCCGACCTTCAGCTCCCCGAAATCACGGATTTTCGTGCCCTCATAACGCTGAATTTTCCGCTTTTTCTTTTTGGGCGCACCAAAAATATCTCCCTCCGAAATGACCGCGAATTTCAGCATTGGGTATTCAAAACCCTTTTCCACATGTCCGTAAAAAAGCTCTGTCTCGCCGGGCAAAACCTCCCGGTCAGGGTCTTCGCTGTAAAAGGCGCTCAGCTCCTGCTCCCGCAGATCGGCTGCCAGACGCTTCGCCCGGGTCCGGGATGCACATAACAAAAGCACTCTGCTGCCATTTTTCTTGTAACGTTTTAAGTCCTTTAACAGAGCTTCAAAACTGTTGTTATAGGACGGCATGCTGCGCACCGTGATCTCAAACCTGCGATCCGGCTTAAACAGGCTGCTCTTTGCATCCAGTGCGGCGAGTGACGCTGCCCGATACTGCGACAGCTTCCCTGCAATTTCCTTTTCGGGATACAAAAGCTGCGCCTGTCCCGGCAGGATATAGCCTTTTTCCAGACGTCCGGTCATGCTCTCCCGAAATTCTGTTTCAAGTGCGTTCGCCGTCTCCGACAAATGCTGTGGCTCATCCAGAAAAACTGCCGTCGTTTCCGGATGAAAAAATTCCAGAAAGGACTCCGTCTGCGGATAAAAATAATGCACGAAGCTTTCCAGATTGACTACACTGCCAAACTCCTGCGCAGACTCTTCGATTTCTTTGATCTGCGTCTCAATCCGGTGCGCTGCCTCCGGATTGCCCTGCTCCCGCAATTTTTTGGCATATTGCTTCGTCTCTTTTTTGATTCTCGCAAAGCCGTCCTGCCTGCGCGCCTCCGAAAGCATCAGCTCCGTTGCCGGATAAATCGCAATCTCATCCAGATTTTCCACCGAACGCTGGGACAGCACGTCAAAGCTTCGAATCGACTCCACGCTGTCTCCCCACAGCTCGATCCGATACGGGTTTTCTTCCGTCATATCGAAAATATCGATAATTCCGCCGCGAATGGAAAACTGCCCCGGTTCCTCTACCTGCGGGCTCTTTTCATAACCCATTTCCACCAGCTGAGCGGAAAGTTTCCTCTCGTCTACCGTTGATTTTTTATCGAAATGCAGTATTCTTGACACAATCCCGGAAAGCGGCGTCTGCGGCATCATCAACGCGGACATCGTCGTTACGATCGTAACCGGACGTTTTTCGAGCAGCGCGCGCAGCACACGCATCCGCTCCCGCACCAGATCGCCGCCGGAAACATCCGCCTGATAAAAGATCAGATCCTTGCCCGGATACACCATCGTCCTGCGGTCGTAAAACCCATATTCTGCGCCGATTTCCCGCGCTCTTTTGTCACTGAAAGTAACGATGATTTTCTGTGTAAAACCATCGCTCAATCCATATACCATATGAAGCTTCTGGGAATCATACAGTCCGGAAAAGGCAACATGCCCTTTTCCTCTGTCCAGAAGTGCTTTTCCCTCTTCAAACTCCGCCAATTCCCAAAGCGGAGCTGTCAATACCTTCATGCTATGCCTTCTCCACTTTTCGTCCGTTATACACGTTCATCGCTGCATCCGGACCTTTTTCCAGAATCATCTGCACCGCTTCACAGACTTCCTCCGAAACCTGCTTCATCAGCACCTGCTCCTCCCGATCAAAATGTCCCAGCACATAGTCCGCAAGGTCGTAGCCTGCCGGTTTTTCCCCGACGCCGACCTTAATCCGCACAAACTGATCTTTTCCAAGATGCTGAATAATATTCTTCAAACCGTTATGACCACCCGCGCTGCCTTTTTTGCGCACCCGGATGATGCCAGGCTCCAGGCTGATATCGTCGTGAATCACGATCAGGTTCGTGCTGCCGTCTACCTTATAATAATCCAGCACTTCCCGGATACATTCGCCGCTCAGGTTCATATAAGTCAGCGGCTTTACCAGAATGATTTTCTGCCCGTTTAAATAGCCTGCACCCAAAAGTCCTTTGTGCTTTGCCGTGTTTACGGAAATTCCGGTCTTATCTGCCAGCATATCTATGACGGAAAAGCCGATATTATGCCTTGTATTATCGTATTCTTTTTTCGGGTTTCCAAGTCCTGCAATTACATACATGTTCTGTCCGTTTCCTTCCTGCTTCTGCCTGCCCTTTTCTGCTTTAGCAGGCGCTGTCTGTTGTGCTTTCATGTTAGCACAGTTTCCCCCGCTCGGGCAAGTGAGAATGTACCCTGCTGCCTTTTCCATCTGCGGAGACATACAGATGGCTTTTCTAACCGGATATCCGGTCAGGAAAACAGTCCCGGTACATCGCTGCACCGGGACTGTCTGTTGTAGTCTGTATTTATTTTTTGTATTTATTTCAGTTTATTTATAAAGTTATGCAATCGGTTCTTCCAATGCCGTATTGTATGCTTCCAAAATAATTCCCTGGATCTTTTCCCGGGTTCCCTGGCTGATGGGATGGGCGATATCGCGGTATTCCCCATCTGCGCTGCGATATCGGAAAAATGCCCGTCGGCGTTTTTCTTGCTCGGCATCGCGATGAACAGTCCTTTATCTCCCTCTATTACTTTGATATCATGCACCACAAACTCGTCATCCACGGTAATGGATACAATCGCTTTCATTTTACCTTCTTTGGCAATTTTCCGAACCCTTACATCGGTAATCGTCATAACTTATTCCCCCTCGCGTTTCAGATAATGTATCTGTCGTTTTTCTCTATTACAATCTTGATTTCATCTTCTCCGCGATAGAAAGAATTTGCACGGATTGTATCCCGGCTTTCTACGATACAGTTCTCGATGTGCGTGTTATCGCCGATGTATACGTCATTCAAAATAATGGAATTCTTGATGTAACAGTTGTTTCCGATAAAGGATTTCTTGAAGATTACGGAATCCTCTACCGTGCCGTTGACAATACAGCCGCTGGAAATCAGGCTGTTCTCAACCTTCGCTCCAACATTATACTTTGCAGGCGGCAAATCGTCAACCTTTGAATAAATATCCGGATACTGTTTGAAAAAATAATTACGGATTTCCGGTTTTAAGAAGTCCATATTGGCATCGAAATAGTCTTCCACCGTTGCAATATTCTTCCAGTAATCTTTGATCTTATATCCGAAGATCCGTTTCTGATTTTTGTAGCGGATCAGAATATCCTTTACAAAATCATAACGGTCTTCCATTGCACAGCGCTCGATCATATCAATCAGGAGACGTCTGCGGATAACATAAATACCACAGGAAATGGTATTGGAGCGTGCCTCAATCGGCTTCTCTTCAAACTCTTCGATCCGGCTTTCCTCGTTCATCTTGATGGTACCGAACCGCTCTACGTTTACATTTGCCGGCATGTCCTTGCAGACAACGGTCACATCCGCTTTTTTGGAAATATGATATTCGAGGACTTTGTTGTAGTCCATCTTGTATACACAATCGCCGGAGGTAATAACTACATAGGGCTCATGGCTGTTTTTTAAGAAGGAGAGGTTCTGATAAATGGCATCTGCCGTGCCTCTATACCAGGAGCTGTTCTCCGCGGTTACCGCAGGAGTAAACAGAAACAATCCGCCCTGTTTTCTTCCGAAATCCCACCATTTGGAGGAGCTTAAATGTGCATTTAAGCTTCTGGCGTTATACTGGGTCAGCACGCCGACTCTCTGGATATGAGAGTTCGTCATGTTGCTCAGCGCAAAGTCAATACTTCTGTAGCTGCCTGCCACCGGCATTGCGCCGATCGCGCGCTTCTGGGACAGTTCTCTCATCTTGCGGTTATTGCCGCCTGCTAAAATGATACCGATTGCTCTCACTGTTTGTCACCTGCCTTAATCAATGTTTTGCCGCTTGCCAGATATCCATCCGGATAATCGTCTGCTGTCGTAATGCCGAATACAACGGAATTCTTGCCTACAGATACATTGGCAGGCACAACACTCTTCTCACCAACAGTGACAATACCGTCGCAGTAAATATGCGGTGCAGTATCGTTCGGTGCTTCTTCCCCGACGCCCAGTCTGACGTGATCACCGATCTTCGTGTTTTCCGCTACGATTGCCTTGTTAAGCTCACAGCTCGCCCCAATCTCTGTATTGTTCATGATAATGGAGTCACGCACAACCGTATCTTTACCGATCGTAACACCGCAGCCGATCACAGAGTTATAAACCTGTCCGTAAATCTCAGAGCCTTCTCCGACGATACTGCGTTCGATCACACCGCCCTTTGCAACGTACTGAGGAGGCAGGATCTCGCTCTTTGTATAAATCTTCCAGTATTCTTCATAAAGATTAAACTCCGGAACAACATCGATCAGCTCCATATTCGCTTCCCAGTAGGAGGTCAGGGTTCCGACATCTTTCCAGTAACCGTTAAATTCATATGCGTACATCGGTGCGCCGTTTTTATGACAATAAGGGATGACATGCTTGCCAAAATCCAGGTTTGGCTGATCTGCATTATCGATCAGTGCCTGCTTCAGCGTTTTCCAGTTAAATATGTAAATACCCATGGATGCAAGGTTACTGCGCGGGTTGGCAGGCTTCTCCTCAAAATCCACGATCCGCTTGTTCTCATCGGTGATCATGATACCGAAGCGCTTGGCTTCTTCCATCGGAACCGGCATAACGGCGATCGTACACTCTGAACCGTTCTGCTTGTGGAAATCCAGCATCACTTCATAATCCATCTTATAAATATGGTCGCCGGAAAGAATCAGCACATATTCCGGGTTAAAGCCCTCCATATATTCGATATTCTGATAGATTGCGTTTGCTGTACCGGTGTACCATTCGCTGTTTTCATTTTTTTCATAAGGAGGCAGAACAGTAACACCTCCGATATTCCTGTCCAGATCCCACGGAATACCGATCCCAATATGCGTATTCAGCCGCAGAGGCTGATACTGTGTCAATACACCGACTGTATCAACACTGGAATTGATACAGTTGCTTAATGGGAAATCAATGATCCGATATTTTCCGCCAAATGAAACTGCAGGCTTGGCTACCTTTGCAGTCAGAACGCCCAGTCGGCTTCCCTGCCCGCCTGCCAGTAACATGGCAATCATTTCCTTCTTAATCATGTCCTCACCTCGTTGTTTCTATCAACTTTCCCACGGCTGTCGCCGGGCTTAAGAAAAGTATAACACACGCATCTGTAAAAGTGAATAATAATTTTACATTTGCACGCCCTTTTCGACCTTTTTTCTTGTGAAATATAGACACAAATCAAATTAGTAGGTTTATGTTTTTATTCAAAATATTCAATTTTCCCAAGCTACCGCTTCCATTTCCTTCTTTAATTATTCACAAAATGTCCTTTTTCGTCTTTTCCGGTATGTTTTGTCAACCGATAACACATTGTTATTTTGTCGAAGAAAAAAAACGCTGCAGACGGCGCCGAAGTTTCTATTTGTTTTTTCAGAGAGTTTGCGCTACAATTGACCCAGTACAGTATTCCAATTCAGAAATGGAGATTCTTTATGTATCAGGTAGATTTTAACCATCCAATTCACGTTTATTTTATCGGCATCGGCGGTATCAGCATGTCCGGCCTCGCCGAAATTCTTTTATCCGAGGGCTTTACCGTATCCGGCTCCGACTGGAACCGCTCTGCCCTGACCGAGCACCTCGAAAAAAGCGGCGCACACGTCAACTATGGCAAGCCCCAGAAAGCGGAAAACATCACAGACGACATCGACCTCGTCGTATACACCGCCGCAGTACATGCAGACAATCAGGAATTTTCCCGTGCCAAAGAGCTGCAGCTTCCCATGCTGTCCAGAGCGGAATTTCTCGGACAGCTGATGAAAAACTACGACACGCCGATCGCTGTCAGCGGCACCCATGGCAAAACGACCACCACTTCCATGATTTCCGAGATTCTGCTGCAGGCAAATACCGACCCGACCCTTTCTGTCGGCGGCATTTTGAAATCCATCCACGGCAATATCCGCGTCGGCCACTCCGGTCTGTTCGTCGCAGAGGCATGCGAATATACCAACAGCTTTTTAAGCTTTTTCCCGAAAATCGGCATCATCTTGAATATCGAAGAAGACCATTTGGACTTCTTTAAAGACCTGGCAGATATCCGTGCTTCGTTCCGCAAATTTGCACAGCTTCTGCCTGCGGACGGCACGCTGTTTATCAACGGCGACATCGAAAACTGGCAGGAGATCACAGAGGGTCTGGCATGCCGCGTCGTTACCTTCGGCACAACCTCTGCTTCCGACTATTATCCCTCCGATATTTCCTATAATAAAACAGCGGACGCAACCTTTACCGTGCACAGCTTAAACGGTCAGACCAGACAGCTTACCCTCGGCGTTCCCGGGGAGCACAATATCTCCAACGCCCTCGCTGCAGTCGCCCTGTCCGATCTGCTCGGCATCGATTATCAGGATACCGCGGAAGCGCTGCTGAACTTCCACGGGACTGACCGCAGATTCGAATACAAAGGAACGATAAATGGTATAACAATTGTGGACGATTACGCACATCATCCGACTGAAATCGCCGCGACCCTGCACGCTGCGCTCAATTATCCGCACAAGACGCTCTGGTGCATTTTCCAGCCTCACACCTACACCAGAACGAAAGCGTTTTTACCTCAGTTTGCCAAGTCCCTCGCACTGGCGGATAAGGTCATCCTCGCAGATATCTACGCCGCCCGTGAAACCGACACCCTCGGCATCAGCTCTGCCGATCTGCAGGCTCTGGTACAGAAAGAGGGCAAAGAATGTTTTTATTTCCATACATTCGAGGAAATTGAGGACTTCGTTTTAAAAAATTGTATCAACGGGGACCTGTTGATAACTATGGGAGCCGGAGATGTTGTAAATATCGGCGAAAACCTGCTTTCCAGATAACTTATCCACATTATCCACAGCCAGAACGTGGAAAACTTTCCTCTCTGGCTGTGGATATTTTTTTCCAAAAAAAGATGATATTTCTGCGCCTTTGACAATCTTTTACACATTTTCCACATTATCCACATCCACGAAAACCCCAGTGTTTATCAGCCCTGAGCCGGAAACTTCCTGTTTCCTTTTTAAAATGTCTGTGTTAAAATGGGGCTTGCCAAAAGGAATTGAAAAGTTTTCCACAGTCTGCAGGACGCAGACAAACTGCAGCAATTTTTACAGAGAACCGGGAATAATAGGATGAGTGAGATTTTTTTGTGCGGCGGGGCAGCGGATGCTACCGTCCTTTCCAACGTTTTTATCGATGAATATTTAAAAGATGCCAACGATGCACAGTTAAAGGTGTATCTTTTTCTCGTGCGCCGTCTGCAGGCAGGCGATCCTGTCAGCATTTCGGACATGGCAGACCGCTTTAATCATACGGAAAAGGACATTCTGCGCGCCCTCTGCTACTGGGAAAAGTGCGGCATCCTGACGCTCAAGCTTTCGCCCGACCGCACAACCCTGCAGCAGATCCGTCTGCTCCCCCTTTCCAAGGGGAAGAGACAGGACGCAGGACAAACTGATTTTTCTACGGAGCAGACCACCGGACATATTTCACACGATGTCGGACGGTTTGCGGACACGACTCGTAGCTCTGATTCCGAACGCTTTGGCGACGCAGCCCGCAATTCTGAGCAAGGCGCTGACGCAGCCCTGCCCGGAGCAGCCGCGCGCGATACGTCCAACACTGCGGCTGCTTCCTCCGGGCGCACGGCCGCACCGCAGATCCGCAGCATTACGATGCTTTCCCACCAGTCCCTTGAGCCTGCCGATCCCTATGCCAAACCTGCATACAGTCTGGACGAGCTCAAATCCTTCCAGCAGCAGGAGAACACCGCGCAGCTGATTTTCATCGCAGAGCAGTATCTCGGACGCACATTAAGCCCCGCCGATATGAAGTCGATCCTCTTTTTCACGGATAAGCTCCATTTCTCCGATGACCTGATCGACTATCTGCTGCAATACTGCGTCGAGCGCGGCAAAAAGGATTTCCGCTACATTGAAAAGGTCGCAATCGCCTGGGCGGAAGCCGGGATCACGACACCTGCCCAGGCAGAAGGTCATATTTCCCGTTATGACAAGAACGTCTATTCCATTATGAACGCCCTCGGCAAGACCAATACCCCCGCACGCAATGAGCTCGCCTATATCCGCCGCTGGACAGAGGAATTCTGCTTTGAGCTCGACGTTATTTTAGAAGCCTGCGGACGCACCGTCCTGGCTACCGACAGACACCGCTTCGCCTATGCAGACAGCATCCTCGCCGCCTGGTACAAGGCAGGCGTCCACCATGTCGCGGACATCGCCAGACTCGACAGCTCCTATCAGAAAGAGCGTGCATCTCGCCCGGCGCGCAGCGGTTCTACAGCAGAATATAACAGTTTCATGCATTCCAGCTATGATTTCGATGCGCTTGAAGAGGCGCTTTTGAAGCAGTAAGGAGGTTTGATGTGGCACTGACTGTTTCCCAATACAATTCCATCCTGCGGCAATACGAAGAGCATCAGACCCGCAACCGCCATCTGCACGATCAGCGGCTGCACCATATTTATGAGACAGTCCCCGGCTATCAGGCCCTCGACGAAGCCGTTGCATCCACCTCTGTCGCACAGGGAAAAAAGATGCTCGCAGGGGATACAAATGCGCTTGCACAGCTCAAAGACCAGCTCAAAGACCTTGCACAGAAACGTGCCGCCCTTTTGCTGGAAAACGGCTACCCGGCAGATTTTCTCGATCCGATCTACGACTGTCCTGACTGTCAGGACACCGGCTATGTGCACGGTCAGAAATGCCACTGCTTCCGTCAGGCGGAGATCGCGCTTCTTTATGAACAGTCCAACCTGAAACGAATGCTCGAAAAAGAAAACTTCGGCACGCTCTCCTATTCCTTTTTTCAGGGAGACGAACTGACCTCCTATCGCCAGGCTGTCGAAAAATGTAAAAATTTTTGCACAAATTTTAAAACGTCCTACCAAAACCTTTTCTTTTATGGTACAGTAGGTACGGGCAAGACATTCCTGACCAACTGCATTGCAAAGGAATGTATCGAGCAGGGCTGTTCTGTACTTTATTTCAGCGCAGCATCCCTTTTCGACTTACTCGCCAGGAACACGTTTGACTATAGGGCACGGGAAGAGCTTTCCGCACTCTGTGCGGATCTCTATGGCTGCGATCTGCTCGTTATCGACGATCTCGGCACCGAAACTGCCACGACAGTGACGCTCTCCCATTTCTTTACCTGTTTGAACGAACGTCTGCTCCGGCAGAAATCCGTTATCATTTCTACCAATCTTTCTCTGGAAGATTGCAGAAACCGTTATCAGGACCGAATTTTTTCCAGAATTGCCAGCAATTTTGAATTCTGTAAACTCACCGGCCCTGATATTCGTATGTGTAAAAAGGTATCCGCAGTCTCGGGCCCGGTCCGCTGACACAGATATCCAAAATATTAACTTTTACCTTCAGAAAGTGAGGAACTTCCATGATGGAACGTGAAGAAACCAGAAATCTCGAAACCATTCCGGTTGGCTCCCTGGGGATTATCCCGTTAAGGGGTTGCGAATCCCTTGCACAGAGAGTTGACCAGTATCTTGTAAGATGGCGCACCCAGCGCGAGAGCGAGCACAAAGACAGCCTTGCCTTTGCAGGCTACCAGCGTGACTCCTACATTTTAAAAAGCAAGGTGCCGCGTTTTGGTTCCGGCGAAGCCAAGGGCGTTATTCTGGAATCTGTCCGCGGTACGGATCTGTATCTGCTGGTTGACGTAACCAACTACAGCCAGACCTATTCCCTCTGCGGTCATGAAAACCATATGTCTCCTGACGATCATTATCAGGATCTGAAGCGTATCATCGCTGCTGTCGGCGGTAAAGCAAGAAGAATTACCGTTATCATGCCTTTCCTTTATGAAAGCCGCCAGCACAAGCGCACCGCACGGGAATCCTTGGACTGCGCACTCGCTCTGCAGGAGCTGGTAAAGATGGGCGTTGACAACATCATCACCTTTGATGCCCATGACCCGAGAGTCCAGAACTCCATCCCGTTAAACGGTTTCGAAACCGTTCAGGCTTCTTATCAGTTCATCAAAAACCTGCTGCGCACCGAGCCCGACCTGCAGATCGATTCCAACCACATGATGGTTATCAGCCCGGATGAAGGCGGTATGGGACGTGCAATTTACATTGCAAACGTACTCGGTCTGGATATGGGTATGTTCTATAAGAGAAGAGACTACACCAGAGTTGTTAACGGACGAAATCCGATCGTTGCTCACGAATTCCTGGGTACCAGCGTAGAAGGCAAGGATATGATCATCATCGATGACATGATTTCCTCCGGCGAAAGCGTACTCGAAGTTGCATCCGCATTAAAGCAGCGCGGTGCCCGTAAGATCTTCATCTGCACCACCTTCGGTCTGTTCACAAGCGGTATGGAGAAATTCGACAAGGCTTATGCATGCGGCAATATCAACCGTGTCCTGACCACCAACCTGATTTATCAGCCTGAAGAGCTGTTAAAGCGGGAATGGTACGTCAACTGTGACATGAGCAAGTACGTTGCTTATCTGATCGATACCTTGAACCATGATACTTCCATCAGCGAT
>OGXT01003047.1_pt1 | contig 12208 bp, 7 predicted proteins | sample 1576361 | NCBI WGS metagenome assembly OGXT01 (sample SAMEA3541514, study PRJEB24748) | human gut metagenome | biome: human gut; feature: human-associated habitat; material: faeces | place: China | collected 2012 | reverse complement strand
GCGTAGCACACGGGATTCCTGATTAAATGTTTTAATCAGGAATCAGTATCAGAACGTTTTCTGCAGGAATGCCTTGATCGAGCCGTCATACAGCTCCTGATTGTTGATGCGCAGGTGGGAATGCGAGCCTTCGTCCATCCAAACGAGCTCCTTCGGGGCATTGCAGGCCGCGTACAGCTCTTCCGCGCGCTTCGGCAGCGAGAAGGCGTCCTTGCGGCCGTGGAGGAACAGGATCGGCGTTTTCACCTTGCCGATAACGCGAATGGGCCGCGCTTCGCGGATCTTCATGCCGGATTCCAGCCGGGCGGCCCAGAAAATTTCGTACAGAACGGGGAAGATCGGCCGCTTTTCTGCCTTCATGTGCAGCTTGAACGACTCCAGGAACGTTGCAAACAGGCCCTCGACCACGAGATGCGAGACATAGGCCGGAAACTCCGGCTTCGCCGCCGCCAGCACGACGGCCCCGCCGCCGACGCAGATGCCGTGCAGCACCACGTCGCTGCAGCCGAGCCGGTCGTGCGCGAAGCGCGACCATGCGATAACGTCCGACCACTCGCGTGTGCTGCAGTAGTTGTATTTGCCTTCGCTCAGGCCGTGGGCACGGCTGTCGACGACGAGGATGTTGCAGCCCGCCTCGGCGTAGGGCTGTGCGAAATAGTAGCTGTAGTACAGCGACTCGGTGCGGCCGGGGAAGATGATGGCGCAGCGCTTGTGGCCGAAGTCGAAATACTCGCCCGCGAGCTTCAGACCCTCGTTTTCGATGGAAACGGGCCGCTTGCGCGCCTCGTTTTCACGCGCCCAGTCCATGCCGAGGTCAAACATCCGCGTGTGCTCCGGATTGGGTGGATAGCTGTTTGCACGGGTCCATTTTTCCGGCCCGGTCCGGACGAGAATGTTGTGATACACCTTTTTGGCGATGGGCCAGGTCGCTGCGAACATTCCCAGGAACGACAGCAGCACGAACCCCAAAATGAGCCATATCCAGAATGGCATGGGAAGATACCTCCGTTTTTTCTTTCATTATATCGAATTTTGTCGTCTTTGTAAACGCAGAATCATAAAAATACATTGTTCCCTCTTGAAAAATGAACGCATCCATACTATAATGAATGCCGGGAAAGGGGAGAACACTTATGACAAATTTTGCGATCCTGACGGATTCCTGCTCTGATCTGACGGCGCCGCTGCGCGAGCGCTTTGGCGTGGACGGCTATGTGCCCGGGGCGCTCGTCTACCCGGACGGCAGCAATCATTACGCGGATCTTGACTGGAAGAATATGACACCCGCGCAGTTTTTCGGCACGATGAAGGATAAAAAGGGCGGCCTGTTCACCTCGGCGCAGATCGGCCTGCAGGACGTTGCTGACCGGCTCGAGCCGCTGCTGCAGCAGGGCCGGGATATCCTGTTCGTCGCCGTGTCCTCGGGCCTGAGCGGTACATACAACAGCACCTGCCTCGTGGCGAATGAGCTGATGGAAAAGTACCCCGAGCGGCACATCCGCTGCGTCGACACGCTCCGCTACTGCGGTGCGGAGGGTATGCTCGTCATCGCGGCGACGCGCCTGCGCGCTGCCGGGAAGACGCTGGACGAAACGGCCGACTGGCTGGAGGAGAACCGCCTGCGCGTGCACCAGATGGGCGTGCTGGAGGACCTGTTCTTCTGCAAGCGGATGGGCCGCGTCTCGGGCGCTGCGGCCGTGATGGGCACGCTCGTCGGCATCCGCCCGCTTGCGGATATCAACGAGAAGGGCCTGAGCGACGTCATCGGCAAAACGCGCGGCCTTGCCCCGGCGCTGAAGGCGACCGTCGACTATATGGCCCGCACGGTCGAGCGGCCGGAGGAGCAGATCATGCTGCTGTCGCATTCGGACCGCCCGGAGCGCGCGGAGGAGCTGCGCGCCATGGTCGAGGAGCGCTTCCACCCGAAGGAGCTGCACGTTGTACCGGTCTGCCAGTCGTGCGGCGCGTCGATCGGGCCGGGCCTGTACGCTATCTTCTATTTTGGCCGCCCGATCTCGTCCGGCCTGACGGAGGAGCGCAGCCTGATCGCGGAGCTGACGGGAAAAACAAAATGATCGCGCGGGAGCCAGCGGCAGTCGAGCCGTTGGCTCCCGTTTTTTGCTGCAATTTACAAAATCTGGAAGTTATGTTTCGGAACATGCCAAATTCGGGCGTCTTACAACAGAAAATCTTGGAAAAACCTGTTGATTTTCCAAAAAACGCGTGGTAAAATATTTACAACTATAGGCTCCGGAGTATGCCGGGGCGTCTGGGAGGGAGTGCCCATGAAACACTTGCTGCGCGCAATGGGCGCAGCCATGTTAGCGGCTCTGCTGCTGTCGGCCTGTTCGACGCCGCAGGAGCAGACCGAGCCGTCCGCGCCGCAGACCACGCAGGCCACGCAGGCCGCAACCGGCGCGACGGAGGAGTCCGCAACGGAGGCAGAGGAACTGCTTGCGCTGCCGCGTGACCTTGGCAGCGGCCTGACGCTGCAGGCGGTCCTGCCGTTTTCCGGCCCGAATGTGGATGCAGACGGCGCGGAGAGCGACCAGCTTGCCACCATCATCGTGCAGAATGACGGCGGAATGGCCGTCGGCGCGGCGGATATCACCCTGACGTGTGAGGACGGCGCGGAGCTCCGCTTCCGCGTGACGGACCTGCCCGTTGGCGGCTCGTGCTACGCCTTCGAGCTGAATTCCGCGCAGTACACCGGCGAGAACCGCGTCTGCGCGGCCTCGGCGGAGGTCGAGCCGGACGGCTCGCTCTCCGTGGACTACCGCGTCAGCGTGATGGTGCAGGACGGCGGCCTCGTCCTCGTCAACATGACGGAGGACACGCTGCACAACGTCACCGTCCGCTACCGCACGGACACCGGCGGCACCTACTTCGGCGGCCTGAGCTACACGGCCACGGTCGAGGAGCTGGCCCCCGGCGCGTCGCAGACGGTCCTCGCGGCGGAATGCTACATGGGTCTGCCCTCCGTCATCGCGGTCTCGGCAGACGAATCGTAATCACCCTAGAAAAAGGAGGAAATATTGATGAGAAAACTGAGCAAAACGCTCCTCTCGCTGCTGCTGATCGCGGCGATGCTCGCATCGTTCGTCGTTCTCCCGGCGGCGGCGGAGGAACCGGCCGCAGAGCAGCCGACCGAGGCTGTGCAGGCGGCTGAGACGCAGGCGACGGATGATACATCCTATCGCTATAATATCGTCCACGTGGACGCGGGCAGAAAGTATTTCAGCCCGACAAGCATCAAGGCGATCATCGACAATGCAGCTGAGGCCGGTTTCAATCAGGTTGAGCTGTATCTGTCTGACAATCAGGGCTTCCGCTTTGCCCTGGATGATATGACGGTCACAACCTCCACCGGTAATACCTATGACCTTTCCGCTGCATTGGGCGACGGTTATACCGCTTCCGACGGGAAGTGCCCGGATGGTTCCGACAAATATCTGACACAGAGCGAGATGACGGATATCATTGCTTACGCAAAGAGTAAGAATGTTGAGATTGTCCCGTGCGTTAACGCCCCCGGCCATATGGGCGCGATTCTAGAAGAGTTCTCAGATTTCCGCTATACCTCTGGTTGGCAGACATCGAAGAGCTCGATCGATCTTGGAAATGCTGAGGCTGTGGCGTTTGCTCTTGCAATTACGGACAAGTACGCCAAGTACTTTGCCTCGCAGGGCTGCAAATACTACAACATCGGCGCAGATGAATACGCGAATGATCTGTCGTCCATGGGTTTTGAGAACATGGGCTCTGCGCTGTATACGAAGTTTGTTGAGTTCATGAACAGTGCAGCAGACATCATCGTCGGCTATGGTATGACACCGCGTGCGTTCAACGATGGCTTCTGCTATAATAAGAACGAATATAACTCTGTGACTGTTGCACCGAGCAAGGCTTATGAGATTTGCTACTGGTCCAGCGGCTGGGGCGGATATAATGTCGCTTCCGCGAAAACACTTAGCTCCAATGGATATAAGCTGATCAATACCAATGGTGATTACTATTGGGTGCTGGGCAATTTCGGCTGGCAGTGTTCTGCCAACAAGGCGAGCGGCTTTGATTACACGAACTTCTCCGGCAACACGAAGATCTCCAGTCCGAGCGGCTCGATGTTCTGCATCTGGTGCGACTTTGGCAATACCAACGGAGCCGATGGCGGAACGCAAGTCGTTTCCAAAACGGCCGATGTGATCGCTGCTTTCGGTGCGGTTCTGCCGACGGTCAGGAATAATACGGCAACCGACGAGAACAAGACTGTTTCCGATGCCAGCTTCCCGGAAATCTCTGTGACTGGACCGAACCTGACGAAGGTTACTGTGACCGAGACTGACGCGCCGGCGAACCTCCCCGCTGGCGTGACCGCCGCGAAGGCGTGGGACATTGTTCCCTACGTTGGTGAAGACGAGTATCATGATGCCGCTAAGGTCACGTTGCCGATTCCGACGAAATGGACCGGCGCGGATGTCTATGGCGGCGTCATCGAAAATGGGGAAGTCAAGCCCATTAAGGATGTCGAGCTGGACGAAGAGGCAGATACGCTGACCTTTACCGTGCCGCATTTCTCGACGGTCATGGTGCTTGAGGCAGAGAAGATTGAAAATATCACGGTTGTCCTGAACGACACTAAGGTAATTACCTTAGATGGCAATGTGACCCCGATTGATGAAACTGGGCTGGATAAGACCATTGCAACCGTCAGTGCTGAGTATACGAAGACGGATGAGACAGAGGACTATGTTGAAATCGATACTCTGGCCGATACGGATGCGCAGACAAACGGAATCATCATTGGCGATGGGACAAATTGGCTTGTTGTAAGCGGAAGCAATATCAGCTCCACTACTGACAAGAATAAAGCCACGCTCTTTACTATTGGTGGCTCGGAAAATGCGTATACTCTTCAAGTAGGCAGTAGTCGCTATTATTTGCGGGCTAGAAGTTTTAGTGGACTCGGATTGAACAGTGATACCTCCAGCTATTATCGCAATTATTGGAAATATGCAAGTAAAGAAAAGGGATTCTTGTATGAGTATACGGGTTGGCAAGGTACTACTTATAGTGGCGCGCTGATTTACAATAATGATGAGTGGTGCGTAAAATCCAACGAGACTGTCGGTGCAAAGGCATATACGAAAAAGCCAATTCCTGCCGCCAAGACTGTCCTGACGTTCACCGGCGTTGCAGAAGGCACTACGTCCGTTAAGGTTGGCAATATCCGCTACAACATTACTGTCGTTCCGGAGAATGTGAAGGATGTAACTCCGCTGACAATCGAGTATTGGATCACGAACAGATATGTGTCCGAGGGTACGACTTACAACGACGCGAAAAAAACGATGTCTCTGAGTGCCACTACGGCGTACAAGCCGGAGGGCGTGGTGCTTGCAGAAATCGTACCAGCAACTGGCACGATTGAGGGCGGTGCAACTGGTGTTTACTGGAAGAGCAGACAACTGCCTTCTACGGATAAGCAGACGCACACCTCTGGCGTCGATAAGACGACGGTAACGACCGGTACGGATATCACGCGCGTTCGTTACTGGGGCAAAGCTTGGCAGTATTCCAGCGACGATGGCAAGACGTGGAAAACCTTTGAATCGACAGATCAGGTTGTCGCGTACTATCTGCAGAAAACAACGGTTACTGACGAAATCCAGACAGAAGTTGTTGACTGGGGCGAAGTGCCGCATACTTGGTACAATTCCACAAATTTTGTATTGGTTGACTATGCAGTTAAGTACCAGTCTGGTGAACTGAATCCTAATACCTTTGCTCAGGATGGTAAGACGCTGGCGTTCCATTGCAACTATAATACCGACCTGAACAAAACTGTTTTTAAGTATTCTGACGCAACAGGAAACTCGGCAACTAATTATTACCGCAAGATTGGCATGATCCGCGCGACGAATACAGCTGACTATGAAGTCTATATGATCACCCTCACTCCGTCGAGCGATAGCCGCACAACAACAGTTGCCAACAATTCGAACAGCGCTAAAACCTACACATATGCTGGAACGGAAAAGGTTGTCTGGGTTGATGATGAAGCAAACCTCGGCAAATTTGAAGATGCCTCCCTGCATGCAGATGGCTATCATGTTGGCGGTGAAGCTACGGTTCCGGGACTTGAGATCACGAACCGTCATGCGATGCTGGTTACCTACTACATCCGCGCTGTGGAGACGGAGGATTCTCTGATCGTCCGGTATGTTGATGAGACGAGTAGTCCCGAAGTTGAATTCTACAATTATCCCATTACGGTTAAAGCAGAAACTGTGTTTGATGAAAACATCAAACTGCCTGAGACAAAAATTGATGGTATTACCAGCTTGACGAATGGTAGAGTTGAGAACAGCCTGCAGAAGTATCAGTATGTTTCTTCTGTCCTTTCTACGATGCCGGAGATTAGCACGGCATACCAGTTCGGCAACTATGAATGCACGCGAGTTGTAAGAAGCGAGGATGGCAAGACCGTTACGCTGTACTATAAATTCAACAACAACCATTACTTTGTTGCGGATTTTGGACTTCCGCTGCATATTTCCTCGAGTGATATTGGCATTCAGACGCAAGGCTGGGAAAAGGCAAGCGCGGCCGGAGCACAGTATGGTACAACGCAGATTTCTGTCGGCGGCGGCCTGACTTACACGCCGACCTCCGTAATGAAGGAACGCGAGCGTATTACTGTCAAACTGTCAAAAGTCAACAGCGAGGGTAAAACCGAAGGTGTTGACCATGTTATTTACATCATTCCTGCCTCTACGGTCTACTACGAAGAGGGCTTCGCAACTTACGAGGGCACTTGGGCTACTGAGACTAACAAGGGAACGGTCAACCAGACTCTGACGAAGCTGGGGGATGGCAAGTATACTGAAAATGGCTACGGCTATGATGATGCTTACAAAAACGACAGCACGAACAGCAATGCCACGACTGCGGTGACCACCGCGGTCGGCAGCAGCGCGACCTTCCAGTTCAAGGGCACGGGTCTGGAGCTGTATCTGCGCACAAAGAACACGAACAACACGACTGATCCGACCAACGAGGCTGCGAATAGCGTTGATGGACACTCTTACATGCTTGTTCAGGTCTATCAGGGCACGAGTGCTGCGACCGAGAACCTGAAGCGCATGAGCTTTGTTGATGTGAACAACCTGTTCGTTCAGAAGGATACGCAGTACGGTTACAACACCCCGTGCTGGACGGTCGACGGCATGGTCGACGGCGAGTACACGGTCGTTGTCCGCTTCGTCAAGGGTGAAACGCTGGCAATCGACGGCTTCCGCGTGACCAACAAGGCCTATGAGTCCTCTTATGCGCAGGACAACGAGGCTCAGATGGATACCGCAGAGATTCGCAACATGGTCATCGCTAATGCACAGACTAATTTGAGTTTTGATGCCTATAGTAACGCAAATGAGATGTATCGGGTCGCTACGAACAAGGTCCTCGACGCAGTGTTCAATGAGACTGATACGATCACCGGCGCTGTCATTCTAACCGATGATTCCAATGGCACAGACACCGTTACGGTTGACAAGGAGCTTTTGAACATCGGCCCGAAGAATGAGATTTATCTCAAGAATGGCCAGGCTGCTGTGATGCAGATTCCGACCACCTACACGACCGTTCAGGTTGGCATGCGCAGCCTGACCGGCGATACGGTGACGTACAAGATCAATGGGACGTCGGCTACGATGAACTCTACCGTTGACATGTATTACAAGGTCGTACCTGTGGAAGGAAAGCTCGTCATTCAGAACGTTTCCGGCGGCATCCTTGCGCTGACGAGGCTGAAGGTCACCTCTGCGACGGCGGCAACCGGGAATGACTCCGGCGTGATCCCGGAAACCACCCCCGAGGCGATCCGCTACGCGATGGCGCTGGTGCGCGGCATCGACGTCCCGCAGTTCACCGACGTGCCCGAGGGCGCCTGGTATCACGACTATGTCTATGACCTCGTCTACCGCGGCGTTGTCAACGGCATGACCGCCACGACCTACGAGCCGGAGGGCAAGCTCACCCGTGCCCAGTTCGTCAAGCTGCTGGCCTGCTCCCTCGCGGACGCCGAAACGCTCAAGACCTACGAGGGCAAGCATCCGTTTAAGGACAGCGAGGGCCACTGGGCCGAGGCCTACATCGCGTGGGCCAAGGACAAGGGCATCGTCGAGGGCGTCTCCGCCACGGAGTTCGACCCCGAGGCCCCGATCACCCGCGAGCAGATGGCCACGATCTTTGGCCGCTATGCGCTGAAGCAGGGCATCGAGCTGCCGAAGGACGCCGCTCCCGCCGAGTCCTTCCCGGACGCCGACAAGATTTCCGAGTATGCCCGTGAGTTCGTCGAGCTCATGCGCATCGCGGGCATCCTGAACGGCTACGAGGACGGCACGTTCCGTCCGCAGGGCAACGCCACCCGCGCGGAGGCGGCCAAGCTGTTCTCCCTGTTCCTGTCCATCACGGACAAGCTCGCAAAATAAACGCAATGCCGCCGCCCTCCCGGGCGGCGGCATCTTGTCAAAAAAGTCCCTTTGGACTTTTTCGCCAAGCTGCCCCCAGAATTGCAAAATATAGTTTTGTAGTATTATTTTGCAATTCTGCCGCTGCGGCGGGTTATTGAACGCGAAAGGAAACCCTGACGGTTTCCTTTCACACTTTTCTTCCCTCCGTAGCTTTCGGCTGAGCAATTTTCCAATCAGGCGGGGGCGAATATTTGCAAAAATGGGGACCACCGGCTTCGCCGGTGGTCCCCAAATAATTTTAACTTTTCTCGCAACACCGAGCTACCATTTCCTCCATCATGCCCTGCCGTAGGTGGCACAGCAGCCGGAACTGCTCCACGATGTCCGCCTGCATGCCCTGGCTCATCCATAGCACGATCTGGCCATAGCACTCGCACTGGTAGAAGCGCACGAGCACGTCGCGGTCCGCCTCCGGCAGAGCCTTCCCGGCAAACGCCGTGTCAAAATAGCTGCCCACCACGCTGTGGCAGATGTCCATCAGGCTGTGCTCATAGGCCTCGTGGCTGGCGGAATTGTAAAGATGCAGCACGGCCGTTCGGTTCTGCAGGGCAAATTCCACGGCGATCTCCAGACACTGCTCCAGCGAGTCGACCGTCGGGTACTCCTGCACGATGCGCGCGGCCTCGTCCTTGACGATCTCCTCGGCCAGCGCGGGAATATCCGTGTAGTGATAATAGAACGAATTGCGGTTGATGCCGCAGTCCTCCACGATGTCCTTCACCGTGATCTTGTTGAGCGGACGCTCGTTGAGCAGCTTCAAGAACGAAGCGCGGATCGCACGTTTGGTCAGCGATGTCACGGGCTGCACCTTCCTTTCCTGCCCTATTATGCCACAGACCGGGATTTTTTGCAAGGAAAAAAACAGGGCCGCCGGAGCGGCCCCGCTTGTGGATCATTTTGCTGCGTTGCGCAGGATGCACTTGAGCGTGCGCACGGCGGCCTCCATGTCCTCGACCGGGACGTACTCGAACCGGCCGTGGTAATTCTCGCCGCCCGTGAACAGGTTCGGGCAGGGAAGCCCCTCGTAGGACAGGCGCGCGCCGTCCGTGCCGCCGCGGATGGGCACGACGCGCGGCGTGACGCCCGCATCGCGCATGGCCTGCTGCGCCGCCTCGACGATGGCCATATGCGGCTCGATCTTTTCGCGCATATTATAGTAGCTGTCGCGCAGCGTGACCTCTACCGTGCCTGCGCCGTATTTCGCGTTCAGGAAGGCCGCCGCCGACTCGAACAGCGCCTTGCGCGCCTCGAACGACGCGCGGTCGTGGTCGCGGATGATGTATTCGAGCGTTGCCAGCTCCACCTCGCCCTGCATGGCGCACAGGTGGCTGAAGCCCTCGTAGCCCTCCGTGGCCTCCGGGCGGTCGTGCACCGGCAGCATGCCGTGGAACTCCATGGCGATGAGCTGCGCGTTGACCATGCAGCGCTTGGCCGAGCCGGGGTGGACGTTGCGCCCGTGGACGGTCACAACGGCGGAGGCGGCGTTGAAATTCTCATATTCCAGCTCACCGAGCGTGCCGCCGTCGACGGTGTAGGCGTAGTCCGCGCCGAAATGCGCCAGATCGAAGCGGTCCGCGCCGCGGCCGATCTCCTCATCCGGCGTGAAGCCGATGCGCAGGGACGCGTGCGCGCCGCCCTCGGCCAGCAGCTCCTCCACGGCGGTCAGAATTTCCGCGATGCCCGCCTTGTCGTCCGCGCCGAGCAGCGTCGTGCCGTCCGTGACGATCAGGTGCTTGCCGACGCTGCGATTCAGGATCGGGAAATCCGCAGGGCTGAGCGCCGTCGTGTCGTTCAGGGCGATATCGCCGCCGTTGTATTCCACGATACGCGGCTTGATGTCCTTGCCGGAGCAGTCCGGCGAGGTGTCCATATGGGCAATGAGGCCGATGGCGGGCGCACCGGGCGTGCCGGGCACGGAGCCGTAGACATAGCCGTCCGCGTCGATGCGGGCGTCCGCAATACCGAGCGCGCGCATCTCCTCCACGAGCGCTTCGCCGAGCAGCTTCTGCTTCGCGGTCGAGGGGCAGGTCTCCGAGCTCTCATCCGACTGCGTGTCGAAGGAAACATAGTGCAGAAGGCGTTCCGTTACCGTCATATCCGTTCTCCTTTCCAATTGTCGAAAACTGCCCCGGCGTTTGGCCGGGGCAGAAATTTTTTCTTACTTGCCGCAGAGCGCTGCAGTGTCCTGCGCGATCATGAGCTCTTCGTTCGTGGGGATGACCCAGACCTTCACGCGGGAATCGTCCGCAGAGATGAGGGCTTCCTCGCCGCGCACCTTGTTGCGCTCCGGGTCGAGCTTGACGCCGAGGAATTCCAGACCCTCGCAGATGGCGGCGCGGTTCGTGCAGCCGTTCTCGCCGACGCCGGCCGTGAAGACCAGGCAGTCCAGACCGCCGAGCGCGGCGGCGTAGGCGCCGATATACTTGCGGACCTCGTAGCAGAACTTGTCCAGCGCGAGCTGGCAGGCCTCGTCGCCCTTGTTGGCGCCGGCCTCGAGATCACGGAAGTCGGAGGACACGCCGTTCGACAGAGCCAGCACGCCGGACTTCTTGTTCAGCATCGTCAGGCACTCGTCGGCCGTCATGTTGTACTTGTCCATGATGAACTGCGCAACGCAGGTGTCAATATCGCCCGCGCGGGTGCCCATGGGAACACCGGCCAGCGGGGACAGGCCCATGGACGTATCCTGGCACTTGCCGTCCGCAACGGCGGAGAGGGAAGAGCCGTTGCCGAGGTGGCAGACGACGATCTTCAGCTCGCTTGCGGGTTTGCCCATCAGCTCGATGGCGCGCTTGGAGACATAGCGGTGGGACGTGCCGTGGAAGCCGTAGCGGCGGAGGTGATCTTCTTCGTAGTACTTCGTGGGAATGGCGTAGCGATAGGCCTTCGGGGGCATGGTCATATGGAACGCAGTGTCGAACACGGCGACCTGGGGCTTGCCCGGCATGACCTTCTCGCAGGCCTCGATGCCCATGAGGTTGGCAGGGTTGTGGAGCGGGCCGAGGGGGATGCAGTCGCGGATGGCCTGCTTGCAGGCTTCGTCGATGATGCAGGATTCGACGAACTTGTCGCCGCCGTGCAGCACGCGATGGCCGATGGCGTCGATCTCATCCGTGGACTTCAGAACACCGTACTCCGGATCGACAAGGATGGACAGGACAGCCTCAATGGCTTCGGAATGCGTGGGCATGGGGATGTCGCGCTCGACCTTCAGACCGGTGGCGGGGACCTTGTGTGTCAGCTTGCCATCGATGTAGATGCGCTCGCACAGGCCCTTGGCGAAGACCTCACCGGAGGTCGGGTCCATCAGCTGGTACTTCAGCGAAGAGCTGCCTGCATTGATCACGAGAATTTTCATGGTTGTGTCAACTCCTGTAAAAACATTGTTTTCTTTTCTTCAATTTCGTGATAGTATTAACACATACGGCTTTATTCTATAATAAATTGGCGCATGATACAAGTGCTTTTTTGGGAAATGAGGAATTTTTTGTGAGGATCGCCGGAATCATCTGCGAATACAACCCCTTCCACAACGGCCATGCCCATCAGCTCGCCGTGCTGCGGGAGGCGGGCTATGCGCCGGTGTGCGTGATGAGCGGGGACTATGTCCAGCGGGGCGAGCCCGCTGTCATCCCGGCTGCGGCACGGGCCGAGGCCGCCGTTCGCTGTGGGGCGGC
>OGXT01003045.1_pt1 | contig 12211 bp, 9 predicted proteins | sample 1576361 | NCBI WGS metagenome assembly OGXT01 (sample SAMEA3541514, study PRJEB24748) | human gut metagenome | biome: human gut; feature: human-associated habitat; material: faeces | place: China | collected 2012 | reverse complement strand
TGCCCTGGATTCAGGATGATACGGTGCTGGGCGCGGTGTTCATCCACACCAGCTCGCAGATCATCGAAGCGGAATACCATGGCCTCCTGCTGCAGATTGGCATTGGCTTCGCCTTTGCCGCGCTTGCCGCGATTATCGGCACGGCATTTTATGCCCGCGGCATCGTAAAGCCCCTCACCGTCATCACCGGCGCGGCCGAGGAAATGAGCCGTGGACGCCTCAACGCCCGCGCCCAGGTGACAGGCGTCAACGAGGTGCGCCAGCTGGCCGGGGCCTTTAACGTGATGGCCGAGAAGCTGGAGCAGGTGGAGGAAAGCCGCAGGGAATTTGTGGCCAACGTCAGCCACGAGCTGCGATCGCCCGTGACCAGCATCCACGGTTTTGTAGAGGGCATGCTGGACGGCACCATCCCGCAGGAAGAATATCCGCGCTATCTGCAAATCGTCTTTGACGAGACAAACCGCATGAAGCGACTCATTGCGGACCTTTTGCAGCTGAGCCGCATGGACAAGGGCGTGGACAAGCTGACCTGGAGCGACTTTGACCTCAACGAGCTCATCCGCCGCGTGCTCATCGGCCGGATGAACGATATTGAGGAAAAATCCCTCAATGTGCAGATTGACTTTTGTACCGAGCCCTGCCTGGTACATGCCGACAGCGACCGTATTTCGCAGGTCGTGCACAACATTGTGGATAATGCCCTCAAGTTCATATTTGAGAAAGGGAACTTGACAATCCGCACATCCTTGTTGCATGATAGTACGGTAGCCGTCGTGATCCAGAACGATGGAGAACCCATCGCGCCGGAGGATCGCGAGCACCTGTTTGAGCGTTTTTACAAAGCGGACAAAGCCCATACTTCCGGAAAGGGAACGGGACTGGGGCTGAGCATTTGTAAACAGATCATGGAAATGCACCGTCAGACCATCGAGGTGCTGCCGCTGGAGAGCGGGGCGGCCTTCCGCTTCACGCTCCAGCTATCGCACAAGCAGGAACCGCAGAAGCTGGAATCACGCTAAGCGCCTAAAGGCACAAAGGAGGACTGTAGGATGGAACGTCATATCTTTTTGGTGGGTATGCCCGGCAGCGGAAAAAGCGCCCTGGGGCGCCGTGTGGCCCAAAAGCTGCAGATCCCCTATCTGGATACGGACGTTTATCTGACCGAAGCCACGGGCATGAATACCGCCCAGCTCTACACCACCTTTGGCGAGCAGGCCTTCCGCGACGGAGAAACGCGCCTTTTGCAGCAGCTTGTCAATGCCACGCCGGGCATCATCTCCACCGGCGGCGGGGTGTGCCTGCGCGAGGAGAACCGCCGCCTGATGCGCAATCATGGCCTGATTGTGCTCATCGACCGTCCCATCGACGACATCATGCTGGACATCCGTGCCGAAAAGCGTCCCTTTCTGGCCCAAAAAGGCCGTGAGGAAATCGAGCGCATCTATAACGAGCGCATGCCCATCTACAAAAGCGCGGCCGATGTGGTGATGGACAACGGCAACGGCTTCCATAACGGCCTGGCCTCCCTGGAGGAGATCGTGCGGCGGTATGCGTAATAAACAAACAGGCTCCGGCGTTTTCCGGAGCTGATTCTGTCCGCCAGAATCCCCCTCTGCCCTGTCGCAAACAAGCGGGTTCTCCTCTCGAATAGCCGTTCCCGCTGTTCAGATCACCATGCATGCCGGCGGAACCTCCGCCGGCCTTTGAATGCTTCCGGAAAGGATGAATTCGGTTTGACAGCGCTGCTGGTTCTGATCTATGTGGCTTTCATCAGCCTGGGGCTTCCGGACTCGTTGCTGGGGTCAGTCTGGCCTGCCATGCATGCCGATCTGGGAGCGGATCTTTCTTTGGCGGGCGTGCTCGGCGCGGTGGTATGCGCCGGTACGGTGCTCAGTGGCCTGTTCAGCGCGCGGATGATCGCGCGCTTTGGCACGGCACGCGTCACCGCCGTAAGTGTGCTGATGACCGCCGCCGCCATGCTGGGCATGGCGCTTAGCTGCTCGTTCTTCCTTACGCTGCTTTTATGTGTGCCGCTGGGGCTGGGTGGAGGAGCCGTAGACGCGGCGCTCAACAACTTTGTGGCCCTGCATTACCAGGCGCGCCACATGAACTGGCTTCACTGCTTCTGGGGCCTGGGCGCCACTCTGGGCCCGGCTGTGATCGGTCTGCTGCTGCGGCTGACGGGTCAGTGGCGGGGCGGGTATCTGGCGATGGCGGCGGCACAATGCGTGCTGGCTGCTGTGATGTTTGCCTCGCTTCCGCTATGGCGCAAGGTGGAAGGCGGTACGGATCACCAGAGCGAGGCGCCCGGTGTCCGGCCAATGAAGCCGCGTGAAGTGCTCAGGCTGCCGCTTGCAGGACCGGTATTGGTATCGCTGTTGGCCTACTGCGGTGCGGAAAGCGTGATGAACCTGTGGTGTGCCAGCTATCTCGTCGGCGCGCGCGGCATTCCGGCGGACAGGGCGGCCTCCTGGGTCTCGCTGTTCTTCCTGGGCATCACGCTGGGGCGCATGCTGGCGGGATTTCTTTCTGTGCGGATGCGTCCGGAGCAGCTTGTTCGAAGCGGCGCGCTCTGTTCCATCGCAGGCATCGCAATGCTGCTTGCGCCCCTGAATGGCCTGCTGCCGGCTGCCTGTCTGCTGGTCGGCCTTGGATTTGCGCCCGTTTATCCCTCCATGCTGCACCGCACGCCAATCCTCTTTGGGCCGCAGGCCAGCCAGAGCGTGATGGGCATTCAGATGGCCTTTGCCTATCTGGGCAGCACGCTCATGCCTCCATTGGCTGGCGCGCTGACACGTCTTCTGGGCATGGGGTTCCTTCCGGCCTATGTGCTTGGACTGGCTATTGTGCTGCTGATTCTAAGCGAGCATGTCAACCGCTGTCTGCGCGTGCGGGATGGGAGCACAGCCGTTTAATGCAACAGAAACAACCGGCGTGGTTTTGAAAATCACGTCGGTTGTTTGTTATTCAAAGTTTTCAAAGCGCCTGCACCAGACGTACTTGGAAATGGCGCTGTTCTGTGCACTTTTTACGCAGGTGCAGAGCAGGTCCCGGATGTAGGGCGGCATCACGCGGTTGAATTTGACCTCCAGAATCATCTCGTCATGATCGAAGGTGGGAAGGGTGGGCACATAGGGGTTGAACAGGTCGATGGAACCAAGGCCCGTATGCAGCTGCTTGTCAAAGGTGATGCGCACCTCCTCGGCAGGATGCACATAGGCCTCGCGCACGTAGTCCACGATCACAACGGGATGCAGGCCGTTGATGGCCATCTCGCGGTATACGTCGCGTAAAAGGCCGCTTCGCGTGCGTTCCAGGCCCGTGGGATCGGCAGCGATCAGCTGCTCGGCCAGGAGCTTGGGGATGGCGATGGAACGTTTGGAAATCAGCTGCCCCACCTTGGTTTTGCATTCCATGCGGATGAGCTTGTCCGAAAAATTATAGATGCGGATACGGAATTTGTCACGATCCTTGACGCCGTTGATCTTGTCCAGCAGCGCGTCATTGAAGCGGGTGTCGAAATAGAGCGAGCGAATGTGGTATTCGTTGTTCTCGTCGCCGTTCCGATCGCGCCAGAGCACCCGGTCCAGCGCCCGGCTGAGCACCTGGTATTCCAGCGGCGATATGAAGAACTTCAGCTCATGCCGAAGGGGTACGGAAATCGCCATGGCGTTTTCCTCCTTTACGCGCCGACCTCGCTCTGGCAGGCGACCAGCGTGGCGTCATGCACGCCCTCGATGTCCAGCATGCGGGTGACGACCTCGCTGCGTTCGCTGATACGGACCTCGTAGGTCATCTCCGCGCCCGCACGGGTGAGGGTCTTGGAGCGCAGCTTGCTGCTGCGCACGCTGCGGTTCAATTCGCTCTGAATCGCGGCCTCGCAGAACTCGTCATAATGCACCACCAGCAGATAGGCATTGGGCGTGGTCAGCTTGGCAAAGGAAATCACGAACATCAAAATGGCGATGCACAGCACCACGATCACGGCGATCAGGTACAGCCCGGCGCCCAGCAGAATGCCCATGGTCAGCGCCCAGAACATATACGCCGTGTCCAGCGGGTCCTTGACGGCGGTACGGAAACGCACGATGCTCAGTGCGCCCACCATGCCCATCGAAAGCGCAATGTCGTTTTTAATGCACATAACCACGGGCGTGGTGATCAGGGTGAGCATGATCAGCGTCAGCGTAAACGACGGGCTGTAGAGCACGCCGCGATACGTTTTCCGGTAGACGACGGCAATGACGATGCCGATCAGAAATCCCAGTCCCAGCGCGATAAACAGGTCGCTGGGCACAATGGATTTGAATTGCGCGGCCAGGCCCGTGGCCTCAACGATGGAGCTGGCGCTGGTGGCAAGGGAAAGGGCGGTGGATGTCATGGGCGGGTAACCTCCTTCGTGGCTTGAGCCTATAGAATACCTGACGGCAGGGGCTTTGTCAATCGGCGATGCCAGTTCCGCATATCTCCTTATAGGATGGCGTCCGCAGGCATATCGGGTTTCGGACCAAAGTAAATGAGCATCTGGTCATCGCTCAGGTCCCAATAGTCCTGAACCATTTCATAGAAATAGGTGGGACGCTTTTTCAGCACATTGCGCGTGTAGTCCAGACGGGTGTTCCAGTAGCGCATCGCGCCTTCCGGCGTGGTGGGCGAATCCATGTTGATGTTCTTGTCATTTTCCTCGGCCCAGCGTGCAAAGTGCAGCGCCATTTCCGGCTCCAGCGTAGCGGCCATCTCATCGAAAAGCTCGGTCATGAAATCGGTGGTAAACACCTGGAAGATCTCGCCCAGCCTGGTGAGGAATTTGTGGAGCATCTCGTCGTTTTCCAGCAGCTTACGAATCAAAGTATTATTGATCTGCTGCTGTCCTGCGCCGGATTCCTTGAGATAGCTGGTGGGGCTGTCAAATTTGCTGTTGAACAGGCCATAGTCGGCATCGTAGAAAATCCACTTCCACTTCTGCCCCTCCCCGTCCAGCTTGTAATAGCGGATGTTGCCGGGGTCGGAGTTGCCGAAGAACATTTCAAAGGCCATATAGTCGAAGTAGTTGTCCACGTCGATGTTGTCAAGGATGTATTGCAGGTCCTCCTCGTTGGTGCCGGGCGAGGAAGCCTCTACCTTCTTGATCATGGCCTTGTATTCCTCGTTGCTGCCATAATTGACGGTGCCGTTGGATTCCAGAATATCCATGTTGTCGGCTTCTTCCAGCGAGAGGCCCTCGTGCTGGGCTACGAAGAAGCGATCCACGCGCTCACGCATGTTATAGTGGCCCCAGTACACGCCGTTCAAATAGACCACCACGGGCCTCCATTCCTGATAAAGCACGTCGCTGGGATTGTCGCTGACTTCGTTGAAGCGTTTGATGAGCTGGCTCTGGAACGCGTCATTGAAGCGCGTCCATACGCTGTCGTTGCCGCCCATGCGCAGCACGAAGCTCTTGTACTGGGTGAAGGGCAGGTCCTCAAAGAGCTTGGCGTCAAAATACTTGTTGCCGTATTTGGCCTTGGCGCGCACCTTAAAGGTCTTTTGCGGCATATCCAGACTATACTGGCCCTGAAGGCCGAATTCGCAGTCCTGATCGATGAGGGTATTTCCCTCCTTGTCATAGAACTCCACATGCCCGGGACGCGCCTCCTTGCCGACCGTGCGGTAGAGCGGATATTCCCCGGTGGTGAGCTTGAAGGGCAGCTTGCCCGGCTCCTTGTACAGCTCGCCGCCAATGGCCAGCATGCCGTCCTCCTCGTTCCACAGCTCATCCGGGTCGGTGACCAGGCTAACGATGGGGAAGGCGTGATAGAGGTTCATCAGATAGGTGGCGGTGGCGGTTTCGCTGGGCTGCAGCGTTCCGCTGGGGTCGAAGGCGCGGGCGCGCAGCACCGTCACCTTGTTGAAGGTGAACGTCTCGCCTTCGTATCGGATGCCGGTTTCCTCCGTGGGAATGGAGGAATCCAGGGTGTAATAGACCACGGTGCCCTCCGGCACATTGATGGTCACTTCGATTTCGCCTTTATATTCGCCGCCGGGCAGAGACAGCGTGGGGTTTTGGGCATAGCCATAGTACCCCGTGCCATTTTCCGCGCCGGGCGTGGGAACGTCGTAGTAATAAAAGCCGCTAAGGCCAAGGGTGCGGCCATAGCTGTGGTCGGTAGGAATCAGGCTGAGAGGAATCCGGTCCAAAACGCGTCCCGTAGGGTCACAAAAGCAGATGGTTTCGCCGCCTGCGCGCGCGATAGAAAAATTGGTGTGAAAATCGGTCACGGTGGTCAGTTCCGACTGACCGTCCAGATAGATGATCTTATACTCCCCCGGCGCAATGGCAGCCCCCTGCGGGAACTGCCATTTGCGCGGGCGGCCGATGCTGTCGCTCAGACCGTAGCCGCTGAGGTCTACGGTCTGATCAGACGTGTTATAAAGCTCCACATAATCGGTAGTGGCCGCAGTAGGGCCCAGGCCGATGGTATCGTTGGAGGCCATGACCTCGCTGATGATGACGCCGGTGGGGTTGTAGGCGCGGTTCAGCTCGTCGCTGCGCGCCTGTCCCTGGGCGTTGTTGGGCTGGCCGGGTGTGCTTAGCTCAAACAGCTTCCATTCGCCCGTATCGCTGCGACCGTAGGAATAGTCCTCCGGAACGTTTTCGATGCTCACACGGTCCACCAGGCGGCCATAGCTGTCGCTGAGCACGATGCTTTCACGCTCGGCGGAGATGGAGAAATTGGTGTGAGGCACGCCGTTCTCCTGCAGCTTGTCCTTGCCGGAGCAGTACACCAGGTAGTAGCCGTTCGCCGGAATGGTCGCGCCGTCCGGGAAGCGCCACTTGGTGGGCTTGTTCTCCTTGTCGCTGAGGTAGTAGCCGGTCAGTGAGATGGGGCTGTCGGTGTTGTTCTTCAGCTCCACCCAGTCCACGATCTCGCCATCCTCATCGGGAATGCCCACCTTGGGATCGGGGCAAACCTCGTTGATGACCAGCGCGCCGCTTTCCACGGAGTTGGCCGAGCGGTACTCCACAAAGCCCTCCTCGGTGTTTTCATAGCCGGGGCTGTAGTAGGTGGTGGTTTCGTAATGCCGCACGCCGTCCTCGTCGACGCCGGTGAGGGCGTAGCTGGTATCCGCCGTCAGCGTGGGCGTGGCCAGCTCGTCGATGAGGTACATGTCCGGGTCATAGAGGTAGAGGTGGTCCCCCGCAGAGGAAATCTTGAACTTGCCGTGGAAGGGCTTAGAGGGGTCGAGCTGATAGCTGTCGCTGGCGAAGACGATCACCCGCTCCCCCGCCTTGAGCGTGTAGCTGGGAAAGGGGAAGGTGATGCGGTCGGTGCGGTTGGTGAGCATCACGCCCTCCATGTCCAGGTCCGCGCCGGTGCCGTTGTACAGCTCCAGCCAGTCGCTGAACTCGCCGTTTTCATCCGGTACGGCGCTGTTGTTGGCGGCCATCACCTCGCTGATGACCAGGCCGTCGAAGCGGCTTTCCCCGACCCGCCTGCCCGCCTCCTTGGGGCTGACGAGATAAATCACGATCAGCAGCGCCGAAAACAGCAGCAGCAGCGGCAGCACCTTCTGCGCCTGGGTCTTGCGCTTTTTGGGAGCGTAATCCTTGCGCGGCCGCGACGTACCGGGCGTAGCGGCGCCAGTGCGCGTGGGGCGGTGTTCCTGCTGCGGCGTGTTGTACTGCATGCGAAATCATTCTCCATGTGAAATAAATTTGATAGGCTATGCAAGATGGGGTGACGGGGTAATATACCCCGTCACTCCACCTGATTGGTATCATGCTATTCTGCGTAACCCAATGTTATCTTCCCCAATCGGTAAGGGAGCATACCCACTCTCCATAAACATAGTCAGTAATTTCTTTTGTTTCTCCACATTTTGAACATTGATATACAGAAGTGGAGCCCCATACATGTCGGTAATGGCTATGTGGCGTAGACGAGTTTGAACAAGTGGTTTCCCTGTATTCAGTGAACTGCCCACTAGGCTCGCCCTCGCCAACATACACCCAATTATGAGAGCACGCCGCAAAGGCACATGTAGTTGCAACCGTGCATATAAGCAGAACCATAACAACTATGAATGACCGTTTCGAATTCCTTTTCATTTTTCAATCCTCCATTATTATTCAGTTGGGTTTCTGCATGATATAGATATCAGCCCTTTGCACTCTTGCTTTTGCAGTATTTAATATACTGTCTGCTAGATTATAGGCAATATAAGCTTTCTAGTGAGTACTCTATGGTGCAGAATGCAAAAGCTTAGAATAAATCGAGATGGAATGTTATACCGAAGTGTGATATAATCAATATGTCCTTGTAGAACCATCATCGCGTAAGCGATGGGTGCTGTCCGGCATGTTTTACAAGGACATTTTATTTGCGTATACATGGCTGAACGAACCAACGCGCGACAGCCATGGCACCACCCCCTTTGCAGGAATACCTTCAAATACAATTGATGACTATTCCTTATGCTGAGCCACCATATTCTGAAGCGTTTCGGGCACAACAGGCTCGTGTCCACCGTGTACACTGGGCATATCCGCCCCAAACATTCCGTAATTGTAAAGAAGGGCAGCAAACCAAGACCAGATAGCGTTCATAATATATGCGACCTCCTTTTTGTTTCCGCGATTTATCAATCGCTGTTTATTGATTATTATACTTATATTCTTCTGTGTATCTCAGTTTGGCATAAATCCCTTGAAAATTGGCATAGATTTGGTCATCATTCCGCTTTTGGGGCAATATATTTCTCACTTTAGGTAATTATACTTCTTCCCATTTTGGCTACCATAGGGTTGAGGTGACTGGATGTGTTAGAGCAACAAATCCATATGCTGCGTAAAGAAAGAGGCTGGTCTCAAACCGAACTTGCAAAGCGAATGCAAATCAGTGAAAAAGCGATAAAGAATTGGGAACGTGGAATTTCTAAACCTTCTGCTTCGAATATCGTTACTCTCGCCAAGATTTTTTGTGTGAGCACTGTATACTGACATGGTACAAAAAGAGCTTCAAAAAGGGACATTACATTTTTAAGAAAAAGCAACATATTTGCGCCCTTGTTCTTCCTGTGTTATCATTGGCTTGTGCTGATACATGCCGACTCACTGGGAGGAAGTTTCCATGAACGTTATTGTTTGTGACGATACAGACTTCTACGTAAATGTTCTAAAAGAGCATATCAAACACTGGTCGGTATCTCGGCAGCATCAAAATGCGACAATCACGCATTGTTTTTCTTCATCCGAAGATTTGCTGTATGCCTGGCAATCAGGACTAACAATCGACGTACTTTTTTTGGACATCCAGATTCCCGGCGAGATGAGCGGCATGGACCTGGCAAAAGCAATTCGGGAGAAGGATGATCGTGTAATTATTATCTTTGTTACGAATTATTCCGAATATGCCTGTGAGGGTTACTGTGTAAATGCTTTAAGATACATTCAAAAACCTGTAAATGAGAAAGTCGTTTTTGAATGCCTGGACATTGCTTACCGTCAATGGCAGTTTTCTCAGTCTCAATCACTGGTGATTCATCTAAAGAAACAGGTACTTGTTTTGCCTTATCGAGATATATTGTTTGTTGAAGCATATGCTCATTATCTTACCATTAATCTTGTAAATGGCTCGCCAGTACAAATCAGAAGCAGAATTGCGGATTTATATAATAGTTTACCGTCACAGTTGTTTGCTCAATGTCATCGCGGATTCATCATTAACTTAAGTTATGTTCGCTCCATGACAAAAAATAGTGTATTGTTAGCGGGAAACAATATTGTCCCTATGGGGGCCAAATATATTGACGAAACTTTCAAAAGTCTGAAAAGATATTGTCAAGGGGTATAATATGAACATCTGGACAGTATTTGAAATCGGAATCAATGCGTATCAAGCTTTCTTAATGATCTATTTTGTCCGACACCGTTTTCATCTGACTAAACCGCAAAAACGCTATGCTTGGATAGCTGGTACAGCCGTGTGCTGTGGTCTGTCCGCTTATTTATTCGTAAACATTCCGTTCCTTGACACCTTCGTTTTTCTATTTCCCCTGATATATTCGTGCTTCGTATCAGATGACAAATGGTACTTCAAATTATTCTGGAATGCGGTATTAGCAACGGTCTTTATTGGACTTACAAATGGTATGATCAATCTGTTTATGCTGTTAGCTGACGTATCAATGGATTACATTATGGCAGAGACAAGTTTGCGCATTGTATTTGTTGTAAGCCTTAATATCCTGCTTCTGGGGGTTATATTCCTTATATCACGGGTTGGAAAAAATTCCAATGGTGCCCTTTCCTGGATTCCATTAGGTATATTTCTGCTGATGCTGATCGTTGACCTAATTGCTATCGAAACACTTTACATTGTTCGCGCACGTTTTATTTTAGCTAACGCTGCAGATTATTTTACTGCAATTAGCCTCTTATTACTCTTGTCAGCCGTCTTGTCACTTGCGCTATATGAAATCATGTCAGCCAGTGCTACGCGCCAGAAGAAAATCGAAGCGGAGCTGCAACAGGCCCAATTATTGCAAGAGCATTATAAAGAAATTAAAGACATTTATTCTTATATGGCTTCCTATGAACATGATCTCCGACATCAATTAAATTTGGTCCAAACCATGGTTTCTCAAGGAAAAACAGAAGAAGCTGGAAGTCTCTATCAAAATATACCGATTGAAACCCCGCTTCCTCTCCGATTCAAAACAGGGAATATAGCCGTGGATGCATTGTTGACTGTAAAAAACCTTACAATGGAACAAGTCGGCATTCATTTTATCTATCAGCTGTATCCGCTCCAGAAGCTCCCCATATTAGAAAATGATTTTTGTGTGATTCTGGCCAACATCCTTGATAACGCAATAGAAGCTTGCAGCCAAGTGAAACCATCGTCAAGAGAGAGAGCGGTCACCTTAAAACTGGCGCGCTCCTGGGATGTCTTTTTTATCACTTGCAAGAATCCAATGGTTCCGAACAAAATTAGAAAATCGGGGTCAAATTTTCTTTCTACAAAAGTCGGAGAGGGCATTTCTGGACATGGCTTTGGTATAAGCAATATACGAAAAATCGTTGATGCGGCAAAAGGTCAATGTTCTTTCACCCCAAGCAGTGATGAATTTGTTGTAGAAATTGTTTTACCCTTTAATACGCACTAGCCATTACCAGATGATATCAGGTGGTGAGAGCATATGGATTATTTAACTCAGAAGCTTCTGGCAGTGCTATCCAGGCATACAAAAATCGAGGACTCTAAACGGGATGTTTATATTTATGCTATTAATTTATTGCTGTATACTGTTGTAAGTACCCTTGGTCTCATTGCAATAAGCGCAACTTTGGGCAAAACAACTGAAGGCATCATCATCATCCTAATCTATTATGTAAATCAAACGCTAGGTGGAGGATTCCATGCCTCTACGCATCTGCGATGTTTTTTCACTATGGCTATTTTGCTCCTTGCTGGGTTGCTCGCATTGGAATTGCATCCAAGCCGCACTTTGCTTAAAGCCATTGTACTAATTGCAGGAATTGTTCTGTTTATTTTTCCTTTGATTCTTCACCAAAACAAATCATATTTACTTCCAAGATCAAAAGGAATGCGCATCAGATCACGAATTGTAGTGGCTATCGAATGCCTTATTATATTTATCCCCAATGTTTTTGAGGCATACTTCATCCTCAATTCCTATGCGATTGGTATGACCATCTCTGTTGTTTCTAGGGTAAGTGCGGTTTTTCTGGCCCATCATCGCCAGAAGCATGACTGTAATTAGTTATACATGTTTATCAGCGAAGCATTATTGCTTACCTTTCTGGCTGGCACACCTGCCCACGTTGTATTGTTTTCAATTATTGATTTTACAACAACAGCATTTGCCCCAATCGCCACCCCATCAGCAATATGTATATCCCCGATTATTTTAGCGCCGGAACCCAAGTAGCAATTATCTCCTATTTTTGCTGCTTCATTGACGCCATTTGTCGCACCAATGGTAACTCCAGGGTGGATACGGCAGTTCTGTCCGACCCTTGCTTTGTTATTGATAACAATCGATCCAGCATGGGCAATGGAAAGGGATAAGGTAAGATAAGTTGCGCAAAATGAAAGGAGGAAAAAAGAGACATAGTTTGCGAACTCTGGTAGAATGAAGTTGCGACATACCATTCTAAAAGGAGACTGCAAACCATGTCTGAGAAAATTGTACAACTGAACGA
>OGXT01003043.1_pt1 | contig 12220 bp, 14 predicted proteins | sample 1576361 | NCBI WGS metagenome assembly OGXT01 (sample SAMEA3541514, study PRJEB24748) | human gut metagenome | biome: human gut; feature: human-associated habitat; material: faeces | place: China | collected 2012 | reverse complement strand
TGGTCTTGGCGGCCTGTTTCAGATTGTTCAGCTTCGCCCAATGGGTGAAGCCTGCGCTCTGCTGTGCCTTGATGTTATTCTGGATATCAATGAGCAGGCTGATCTTTCCGTCCTGCCGTTTCGGTTGGCGGGAAGGTCTGGATCGTCCGGCGATCCGGGCGGTAAGGGCTTCTTCGGTGTAGTCAACCCCCAGCGTTTTCAGACGGGTGAACCGTTCCTGATCCGGTGCTCTGGCAGAGATATACTTGCCGCGCTTGATCTCATAACCTTCTCTCTGCAGGCGGCGAAGCAGTTCTTCCAGATTGGAACAGGCTGGCAGGAGCCGGTCGATGGCCGCTTTCAGCTTTGCCTTATAGCTGGTGCCGTTCTGCGTGGCCTGATGTTCAATATAGCTCTTGCCCTTGTCCTGTCCAGGAATAATGACAGACAGACCATGTTCCTTGCAAAGCCGGTCGGAGGTGCGGCGGATATAGTGATAACTCCGCTTGTTGGAATGATAATGCTTGTGATCCGCAAAGCTGACCGCATTGAAAATCAGGTGGTTATGAACATGATCTTTGTCTATGTGGGTGGTAAGGACAAACTCATACTTGCCGCCCAGTATTTCTTTTGCGAGTTCCATGCCGATCTCATGGGCCTGTTCCGGCGTGACCTCCCCAGGCTGAAAGGCTTGGATCAGGTGGCGGCCCAGGTTTGTTCCCTTGTCGATGGCGTGGCGGCGGGTCCAGGAAAATTCGATATCCGCAGTTTCGGCGGCGCAGCCATAGGCGGATACCAGGAGCTTCCCGTCTGTTTTCTCCGGGTTGCAGATATAGTCAATGGCTGCTTTCAGCGTTGACTTGATAGGATGTGTCTTTGTAACTGCCATATCTGATCCAGCCTTTCCCGTATCTCGTCCATGTCGGCCTGATACGCAGGACCTCCGGCGTTGATCCGCTTGGCGATCTGGTTGATGTTCCGACCGATGGCGGAAAGCTCTTTGGTAAATGCCTTGATATCTGCGGTGTCAGTATAGATGATATACCCGTCAATCGCCATCTTGCGGAGGTAGGCGCCATAGCGCCGGGTGGGGAGCTGGGCCATCTTCTTGTCAATGAGGCGTTTTTCTTCCTCCGTGACATAAAACTTCATCTGAATATTCCGTTTCCGGTTCGCCATGCGCCGCCTCCATTTCTCATAAGGGTTTGGGATTATCCCAACAAGCATTTTTCGTTTTCGGGCAAGGGACCTGAAAATCCGAAAAATCGCAAGCGGGTACTCGCTTGCTGTGCTTGCTATCGTTTCTTTCTTCGTACCTAAGTAATACCAAAACATTCACTTTGGCTACCAGAACGCAAAGAAAAAACGCTACAAACTTATCCGTTCATAGCGTTTCTCATTTCCTGTTCAGTTGTGCCGGGAGCATGGTCACTCCCCCTTTTCTCTGGCGTCCAACACGGCCTGTACGGTGGCAAGGATGATCCCGATCTCCCGGTCGGTCAATTCATCTGCCAGAGCGTCAAGCTGCCGGCGCGCTGTGGATTTCCCATCTGCTGTATCCCCAAAGAGAAATTGATCAACGGAGATATGATAGCGGGACATGAGCTCAAAAAAGATTTGGAGGCTTGGATGCTGTCCCTTATTTTCGATATTGGCAAGATAACGGGGTGAGATATACATTTCATCACTCACCTTGTTCCTGGACTCTTTTCGTCCCTTCCTCGCCTCTTTGATAGCTGCCCCAAAGGGCTTAAAATTATATTTTGATACTGGTCTTTTTGCCATATTCATTCACCCGGTTACATTTTACTGTTCACCTTTCTTTCTGGATATGCTTATACAGTTCCCTTGATTAGCCAAAATAATTCATAATTACGGTCTTGCTATTGTACGGCTTCCCGTATATAATTATACTGTTGGAGTTTGGTGAAAGGACGGATGAAGATGGAATATATATCCTGCCCCGAAGCGGCAAAGAAATGGGGAATTTCTGAAAGACGGGTACAAAGACTCTGTGAGGATAACCGCATACCTAGCATTTCAAAAATCGGCTATATGTGGCTTATACCAAAGGCAGCAGATAAGCCAGTAGATAAACGGCAAAAACAAAACAAAGGCGGCGAGAAATTGTAACATGAGTAAGGTGCTATTAGTAGAAGATAATACAAGTGCAGTAAAGAAAATTGTGCGTTATATTGACAATATATCTGCCGATCTTGAGGTACATTCTGTTTCCGAGGCCGGAGAAGCCCTGCAATACGCAAAAGCGAACGATGTTTCCCTTTTTATCCTTGATATTCAGTTAGAGGACTATAAAGGAACCAGTTTAGCAAAACAGCTCCGCGAATTGCCGGAATATAAATATACGCCAATTATTTTTGAAACGGCATTGGCAGAAGAAGAACTTTCAGCTTATCGAGATGTGAAGTGTTACAGTTTTCTTATAAAACCATTTGGCGAAGAAGAATTTGCGGTGGCATTTCGTGACGCGTTGGGGTTGTCTAAGCAGATGAACCAACAAGCCAAAACTATTCAGATTGAGCAAAAGCAATTTATTTTAGAATATGCCGTACAGGATATTGCCTATATCGAAGCCTTTGGAAAAAAACTTGTGATCCATACCAGCAGCCGTCTGTCCGGCATCAAAGAAGATACGATTTCCGGGTACACTTTGTCTGGTTTATTGGCGTTGCTTGATGATCCGGCATTTGTTCAGTGCCATAAGAGTTATGTCGTGAACAAATCCCATATTGAGAAAATTGACAAATCCGGGCGGAAGATTTTTCTGAAAGGATTTACAGATACAATCCCCATCGGAAATAAATATCAGGCCGAATTATGGGGGTAAGCATGGACTTTTTAATGAATCTGATACAGTTAGGATTGGACGCAGGAATATTGGCGCTCTGCTGCGAAGTCGTTTTCCGTCAAAGAGCAGAAATAAAGGCAAAAGATTTTTTCATTTTTCCCATTCTTCTTGTTCTTTGTGTTGTACCGAGAGTGGATTTTTCTGTCGGAGCAAATATGACGGCATCTTTCCGCAGTGAAGGCTTTGAAATACTACCAGCAGACAATATTGTTGGATTGCTGTTTTTGATTTTTGCAGTATTGTTGTTGAGCAGTATTTTCTTCGGCTCCAAATCCAGCGGAACGGTTTTCTGCGGCACAATGGCGGCCTTCTCCATTTTCCTGTTCGTCAAATGCCTGTGCGCGGTTCTTTTTGCTGTCTGCGGAGCTACGGATATTTTACTCCTGTTGGGCAGCCGTATAGCGGCGTTGTGCCTTATAGTCGTACTGGAGTTCACGCCGCTTTTCGGCTTGATCCATCAGCTCGTCCAAAGAATCGATTTCACAGTTCTGATCGTATCTGCCAATATCGCTGTCCTTCTCATGGCAGTGCTTTCTATCCTCTCTTTTGATGTGGATGGAATTCTTTCCCATCTGTGGGTGATTATAATTCTGATCCTTGCGGTGTTGCTGCTGGACAGTATATTGCTGTTCCTACATCAGCGTCGGACGCAGGAGCAAAAGCGAATCCACATGATTGAGCAGTATGTGCCTATTGTAGAAGAATTGATCTCACAGGTTAGGGCAAGGCAGCATGAATTTAATAACCGGATGATGGCGATTGAAGCTGCCGTTGCCTCTGCTGATACTTTAGAAGAAGCCCGGAAAGAAGTAGCAGGTCTTACAGGAAGTATTGGAATCAGTCTTAATGATCGGGAACTGCTCTCATGCGACAGCAAAATGATTGCCGGGATGCTGTTTGGAAAAATAAAGCAGGCAGAAGTGGCAAATCTTCACATAGAATTATCCTTACAAGGTCTTTTCAAGAAAACCGTCACCCCGGAAACAGAATGGATCGAGGCCATTGGAATTTTATTGGATAATGCAATCGAAGCTTCACCGAAAGGAAGTACAATTTTTTTATCCAGTAAGAAACAGGGCGACTTTCTGGAATTGACAGTTTCCAATCCAGCTCCGCCGCTGTCAAATACTGAATTTATGGCCTTGTTTGGAAAAGGCGTAACAACAAAGGCAAGTCGGGACGGCCACGGATTTGGCCTGTATAACATCCTACGCATGACGGAACGGTATCATGGGAAAATCCTGACCCGCAATGAATCCATTTTGAATGAAAATTATGTTGTCTTTGGCATACTCATGCCATGAGAAAAGGGTATGAACGAGGGTTTTAAGGGAACGAAATTTATCTTGTTCCCTTAAAACCCTCTCTTGTTTCCGGCCTATTGAAGCGCCCGAAAGAGTTCGATATACTGGGAAAAACAAAGAAAGGGATGAATGAATATGATAGACCTTGTAAGAAATGAGTGGAAAAAAGTTTTTCTGCCGGTGCTATTGACAACGGTTCTTCTGGCAATCGCCATGAGTGTGTTGTCCTGCACAATTTACCAAAATTATGTACTGCACTACGATTTAGAGGCATGGGAAGTTGGAACAGAACTGTTTTCTCTGCTTTATCCGCTATTTGTTGTGGTGCCGCTATGCTGGAATTTGTATTATGAGCGCAAAAATAACTTCCTGCTCTATGTCATGCCGCGAGTGAAAATTAAGAAGTACCTGACTGCCAAATGGATTGCATATGCGCTGGGAACTCTTTGTATTATTGTGATTCCCTATATACTATCGGCGGTGTTTGCCATCTATGTGAAACCGCCAGTGGTTCCTTTCGTTGAAAATCCGTTTAGCCATATATTTGAAAACGCATTTATAAAGGCCCCGCTGTTATATGCAGTTGCCCTATCCCTTTGGAGGGGCATAGTCAGCCTTTTTGTAATGACCTTCGGATTTGTCCTCGCTTTATACTGCAAGAACATTTTTGTAATCCTTACCGGACCGTTTATGTATTCCATTTTAGAAAATTTTGTCCTGGCTATTCTCCGCTTGGAGAGGCTGCGACTGGTCGTAGCTTTTGATCCCGCAACAGTCGATCCAAAGGTCGTATCGATCTCCTCTTTCCTCTTTGGCCCGATTGTTTTAAGCATTGTGATTGGCCTGACAGCGTTTCTTCTTTCTAAGAAAAATGCTGTCGTAACCATTTAGGAATCCGTTATGATTACACTTATCAGAAAAAATCTCCGCTTGTGGGGATATGGAAAGTCGCTTGCCCTATTTGCCGGATGTATACTTTTTTCCATCAGCGGGAGGTTAAACGGAGGTATTGCATACGAGCGGCACATCTTGTCGGCGGTATCAGACCATTACTATCTGACCTATTTTGTGCTGCCGATTGTACTGTTAAGCTGCTTTTCCTTTATTGATGACGACGGAGAGCCAGTAATCTTACGGTTTCAAAGTTACCATTCTTATTTTCTGAAAAAATGGATTGGGGGCGGTTTGATTGCAGTCATTCTGACGGCTGTTCAAACTGGGGCAATTCTTCTGTCTGGTATAGGATTACCTTTAGGCAACGAATGGAACCTTGCTGCGGGTGCAACGGAAGCCGAGTTATTTTCCACTCTGGAACAGCTTTTTGCCAGTCCCTTGCAGGCGTTTGTCTGTTTTACCCTCTATCAGCTTATTGGAAGTTGGCTGATATTTGGAATCTGTATGTGGATTGGACATTTCACTGGGAGAAAGTGGACGATTCGAATTGTAATCGTTCTTTATGTCCTCTCGGCTGTGTGGATCAAGCTTCCGGCAGTTCAAAATATTCCGCTGACGAGTTTTAATCATTTGCTGATTTTACACCACAATTTGGGCGTGCCCCATCGTTTAGAGATAACTGCCTTTACTTTGCTGCTCATTGTTTTGATAATTGCTATATCTATTCGGTTTGCGTGGCGGGGACAGTTGCCGCATATACAGTTATCCCACCGTGGTATAGCTGGCTACTATTTCCATGCGCTCATGATCCCTCGTAATCTGCTGATTCTTTTAGGTGTTGTGTTGGGAGTTTCGATTTACAAAGGCTTAGGCAATGGCACCGCCCTATCAGGATTGGAATGGATTTATGCCCTGTTTGCAGGACATGGAACCGGATATTTTCAAGTTTTACCTTTTCTTGAACTGCTGATTACCGGCGGTGTGCCCCTTTACCTGCTTGCCGCTTTTGTGGAGCAAACAGTGAACGGGCAATCTATATTTGTTTCTGTGCGCTCGAAGGGCCGCAGGCATTTAATGAAGAGCATTTTATTGGTCAGCATAAAGTTTCTCATGGTATATGCAATCTTTTGGCTTATGGCTGGCCTTATAGGGGCATCCCTATTCAGCACTGGATTAACAATCGTTTCTTTCAGGTTCCTGCTCTATGCGGTTTTGATGAAGTGCCTTGATATATTGGCGCAATATCTGATTATGCTCGGCATCTACATTGCCACAAGACAGGTTACAATCGGTTTCCTTGTGTTAGTGGCGGGAAATCTGCTCTGTGTCCTTCCGGGGAATTGGGTAGCTTATTCGCCTTTTGGCCTTTCCAGCCTGACAAGAATTTCTGTTGTGGAACCGGGAATTGGAATTTCCGCTGTGTCCGCCTTTGGAATAGAGGCTGCCATTTCAACGCTGATGATTGCAGGAATCCTTATGTGTGGCTACAAGAAAATATTGAATTAGGAGGACAGAATATGAGTTCATATATTGAAGTGAAAAATGTATCAAAAAGTTTTGGTGGCAAGGCAATTCTTCAAGATGTTTCACTGTCCATAGAACAGGGAACAGCTGTTGGTTTGGTTGGCGCTAACGGCAGCGGAAAGTCGGTGCTGTTCAAGATTTTATGCGGTTTCGAGAAGCCTGATCGGGGCAGTGTTTATGTGCGCGGAAAACAGCTTGGTAAAAATGGCCGCGACTTCCCCGAAAGTTTGGGAGTATTTATCAATTCCCCCGGTTTTATTGGCATTTACAGTGGTTTTCAAAATCTGAAATTTCTTGCGGACATTCAAGGGAAAATTGGAGAAAAAGAAATCCGACAGGCCATGAGCAAAGTGGGGCTTGACCCTGATAATAAAACGAAAGTAGACAACTATTCTCTTGGTATGAAGCAGAAACTGGGGATTGCACAGGCAATTATGGAGGGGCAGGATATTCTGATTTTGGATGAGCCTTTTAACGCATTGGACTACAAAACCTATGAGGATGTAAAGGCCATCATCCGTATGCTGAAAGCGGAAGGCAAGACCATTTTTCTGACTTCACACCATTTCAAAGACATTGAACAGCTATGCGATCAGGTGTACTCGATTGAAGATTGCAGACTAATTCCGATTACGGAGGAAATTGCTGCCCGCTATAGAGAGATGGAATAACCCGTTAAAAGCAATAAGAAAGGTAGCTGCCGGACGGCGGCAAAGAAAAAAAGTCGTCGTCCAGCAGTCCTATCAACACGCCTATAAGAAACGGCGGCTTTGAATTTCAGAGCCGCCGTTTCTTTGCGCTTGCACAAACCAATGACGACCTACAGGGACACGGTAGCCAATAGGAGGTAATATTGCCGTGTTCATTTTTGCCTTCAACAATCTGCCTAATATTTTACGGTCAAAAAAAGCTCATATCCTCCATGGGGGTATTCTGGGCATGAGTATGAACATAAAAATCATGTAAATAGATTTTATAATTCCTCTGCGCCTGTCTGCGTTTTGCAGACAGGCGCTTTTTGCTGTTTATGTGAGCCTTCGCCATGTAGTGAAGCCTTTCATAAAAACTTTCTTCCCTCTGCGGTTGCCAAAATCGCAAGCCTTGCATTACTGAGGCGAAAGGGAGGAAGTCACCACCCCGCACCTGTGGGCGCGAAGGGAGGTGAGAAAATGAAAGACTCCTATGAGCAGCGTATTCAGAATCAGTTTGGCGCTTTCTGTGTCAAGGTTTTGAAGAATGAGGCCCGGCATATCCAGCGTGAATATGCCCGCCTCCGGGACCAGGAAAAATCCCTGGGCGAGCTGACCGCCTCCGAGTTGGAACAGACCGCCGTATGGGACAAGCACTTTATGGACGAATATGTCTTTGACGTGCAGGGGCTCCCGGTTGTTGTGAACGGCAACATTCTGGCCGACGCCTTAGCGCAGCTGCCGGAAGGCAAGCGGGATGTGATCCTGCTGTCCTACTTCCTGGGAATGACGGACCGTGAGATCAGCGAAAAGCTGAACATCGTCCATCAGACCGTGTCGAAGCGGCGGCGCGCTACACTGAAAGAATTGCGCGAGTATCTGGTGAAGGAGGGATTTGAATGGCCGGACGAGTGAAGCCAATCCCGGTTCCTGTAATCCTGGCGGCTGTGAATGGCGACGAGGAAGCCCTTGCCGCTGTAGTCGCCCATTATCAGAGTTACATCCGGGCGCTTGCAACCAGGCCGCTGAAAGACGATTACGGTAATACATATCTGTGCGTCGATGAAGATATGCGGCTCAGGCTTGAAGCAAAGCTGATCCACAGCATTGTAACAGGCTTCAAGGTGTTGCCGGTCTAAAACCTTTGGGACAGGCTTCTTCTCCCTTTCACTGTCCCGACGGTCCGGCATGAAGCCTGACGGACCTTGACAAAGAAAGCCCGGCGGGAGACCGTCGGTGCAGTATAAGGCAGACGGATACGTTCTGTCCTGTATTGAGCCGTGCGTCCGGTGCGCCATGATCTCCCTCTGGGAGCGAGCGATAAACACTGGCCGCAAAGCAGGCGTGGCGTCCTGCGGGCGATGACATACAGGGCAGGTTAAAGATACTCGCGCGTTGAACGCCCACAAAGCATTGCGCGCCGCACCCACAAGCATGGGCCGGGGTGAGACTCCCGTGGAGCTGTGCCAGCAGCCGTCCGTTTTTCTGCCTCTTTTATAACTTAACGAATGGTTTTGTATATGAAAGGGTGAAATTATGCAGAACGAGAAATCAACCGCGCCATCAATGGTGCGTGAATATAAAATCGGGAATACAACTTATGTTGTAAAATCCCATTCCAGACCTGACGCCACGGAGGACGCAGTTTCCAAAGTGAGACGTCTGATCCGAAACGACCTCCGAAAAAAGCCCGTAAATTCCTGAAAGGCAGCAGACAGTTCCCAGGCAGCGCGGTATAATAGAGTTGGAAAAAGCATTGCCTGTTTGACTGTCGGATAAGGAGGTTGCAATGTTACAGTCAAACACCCGCCCTGCCGCAAACAGTTTTCCTTTTGCAGTTTTGAACCAGGAAGAAATAACCGCTCTGTACTGCAGGTTATCCCAGGATGATAAACAGGAGGGCGACAGCAACAGTATTATCAATCAGAAAAAAATCCTCAAAAAATATGCGCTGGACAGAGGATACACGAATATCCAGTTCTATATTGATGATGGCGTCTCAGGGACGACGTTTAACCGGGCCGGTTTCCAGAGCATGATTGCTGATGTGGAAACCGGGAAGGTCAAGCGGGTCATTGTAAAAGATATGTCCCGTCTGGGCCGTGACTACCTGCAGGTTGGGATGTACACGGAAATTTTCTTCCCGGAGCATGATGTTCATTTTATCGCAGTTAATGATGGGGTGGACAGCAACCAGGAGGATAATGAGTTCACTCCCTTCCGCAATATCATCAATGAGTGGTACGCAAAGGACACGAGCAAGAAAATCCGCGCCGTAAAGCGGTCAAAGGGAATGGCTGGCGAGCATATCGGCTCCCATCCTCCCTACGGCTATATGAAAAATCCTGAAAACAAGAAGGAATGGATCATAGACGAAGAAGCCGCCGAGGTCGTGCGGGAAATCTTCCGGCTGTGTGTCGGGGGCTACGGTCCTACAAGGATCGCTCATATCCTGACAGAGAGGAAAATCCTCTGCCCTACATATTACGCATTGGAGAAAGGCGGAAAGCAACGGACTGTGCTTCCTGCTGACAAATACACCTGGAATGGGCCGGTGGTTGCAAAGATACTGGACCGGATGGATTATCTGGGGCATACAGTGAATTTCAAGACCCATGTAAAATCCTATAAAGTCCACAAGACCATCTATAACAGCCCTGACCAGTGGAAAGTCTTTGAAGGCACCCATGAGGCAATCATAGACAAGGAAACTTTTGAGATCGTCCAGAAAATCCGGGCAGGCAAACGGCGCCCTACAAGGATGGGAGAAATGCCGATGTTCTCTGGTTTGCTCTATTGTGCGGACTGTGGACGTAAGCTGTCCTTCCACCGCAAGGCTGACGAACCTGCCGAAAAGCACCATTATCTCTGCGAGAATTACCGCAGCAATACGACCAACTGTACTATGCACTACATCCGAAATGTAGTTGTGGAGCGGATCGTCCTTGAAAATCTGAAAGAGGTGATCCAGTATGTTTCCAACTATGAGGATGAATTTGTGCGGATGATTATGGATTCCGATATGCGGCAAAGAAACCGTGAGTTGTCGCAGAAGAAAAAGCGTCTGGCGGAGATACAGAAGCGTATCGGGGAATTGGATACTATTTTCCAGCGTATCTATGAGGACAATATCATTGGCAAACTTTCTGACGAGCGGTTTATGAAAATGTCGAAGGGCTATGAGGACGAACAGCATACCTTGCAGATTGAGGCGGATGAAATCCAGAGCGAGCTCCAACAGGAAGAAAAGAAAGGCGTGGATGTAAAATGCTTCCTTGCCATTGTGAAGAAGTACACGGACCTGACCGAACTGACACCTGAAATCCTCCGGGAGTTTATTGACAAGATTATTGTTCATGCCCCCGATAAGAGCAGCGGTAGACGGTTACAGGAAATTGAGATTATCTATAACCATATCGGAGAATTTGACCGTTCAAAGGTCACTCTTTGGAAAGGAAATGCGGTATAGCACCTACAATGCCATACCGCAATATCCTAAATCTAAAAAACATCCTTATGAAAGCCTTGAAAAGATCCGTGATTCTAAATACAACTCCCTGTGACGAAATTGCAAGTGCCGAAAGACGTCCAACCAATGCGGACGACACAATTCCAGCAAGGTATCCGAAAATACCTTCCAGAATAATTGGAACGATAAGCACAAGAATTTCTTTTCTGATGGCTTTTTTATCCAGAGTTGTTACCGTGTTTGACATACGCTTACCCTCCTGAAATTTATTTATCAAGACCATTTGTCGTCAATGGCCTTAATGCCTAAAATAAGCATTTTTATGGCATCGAAAAGCACATATATATTGTGAGCTTCGTCAGCACCGTGAGCAGCTCCATGGCCTTTTGGGAATGGCTTCACTTCATGCGGATTGCCGCCGCCAAATCCGCAGCCATTATCAAAAAGACGGGCATAAGTGCATGCACCCATAACATATGGCTTTTCATTTGCATTAAACTCTTTATTGTAGAGCTCTGTAAGCATAGAAACTATTTCATTTTCAGGCTTTTGGTAGTATCCTTTGCTTACTTTTACAATCTTCACCTCCAAGCCAGTTTTCTTTCCATAGGCAATCAGTTTCTCGACAACATCATCGATATTTAAGGTTACAGGTGTTCTGATATCGAAGGTAAGGGTGATGTTTTGAGCATCACTTTCTGCCTTAAAGACCTTGACAGATGTTTTTCCGCTCATCTCATCAGAATGATTGATACCAAGGCAATGTCCATCAATATCAGCAAGAATTTCTCTGATATATTTTTCATCCTGATCATTTTTAAATAACTGTTTGATAAGTTTAAAGCCTTTATCCAATAAGTAGATACCTTGGTAACCATTCAATAAGTAACCCTCTTCCACTGACATCAAACTACCACCCATTGGTACCAATGCTCCTGTACGATGGATACGAAGTGTACCGAGTTCGCTAACTTTCATAGAACGTACATTCTTCAACGCAGCCTGTACATTAAGAGTTTTCACTCCGGCAGTTTCTATTTTAGCTCGATATTTTATTCCGGCAGGAGGTGTATAATCTTCCGTAACTTCCGGCATTGCAGCAGAAGCCGCCTTCACGGCGGTTTCATGTTGCATGGCTTGCTCATCCAAAGTCCGGACAATTTCATCCTTACTCATACCCGGATTCTTAGAGCTACAAGCTATAAAAGAAACAATTAATACAATATAAATCAGTTTTTTGTGTAGCATATGTTTTTCGTATTCGTTTACTTTAAAATAGATGGCAACAACCATACCAAATGGTTAGATAGCTAATATACAAAGATTTATCTAAATACTATCTACACAAAATTGCACGATATCGTACACCGAATGCACGCTTCCGTACACTACTATCTCGAAAACTTTCTATATCTTTGCAATGGGTACGCGGACGACGCGGAATTAGGCGGACGAACGCGGATATAAAAGGCTGCGCTGTAACATTGATAAA